>Ga0265320_10000631_pt1 | contig 26946 bp, 19 predicted proteins | sample 4827metaG_FD_202087 | JGI IMG/M metagenome (GOLD analysis project Ga0265320, IMG submission 202087) | Rhizosphere microbial communities from Carex aquatilis grown in University of Washington, Seatle, WA, United States - 4-8-27 metaG | ecosystem: Host-associated > Plants > Roots > Rhizosphere >...
GCCACAGGTCGAGCACCTGACCGATATTCTCCACCACCAGATGCGCGCGCTTGGAGCGGGGCGGCGCGTCGAATTCCTTTTGCTTGGCGACGCCGCTCATCACGCCGATCGCGGTCGCGCCGGCGCGTAGCGCCATGGGGATCTCCAGTTTCGGATCGTCGCCGATCACCACGACGTCTTTCGCCGCCACGCCCAGCCGCCGCGCGGCGACGCGCATCGCTTCGGGCGCGGGCTTGCCGAGCGGCTTGGTGCGCGAGCCGGTGATCTTGTCGATCGCGCCGGCGATGGCGCAGGAGGTGCCGAGCGTTCGGCCGTCCGCCGTCGCGAAATAGGGCACCAGCGAGGCGGAGAACATCTTCGCGCCGCTCCACACCGCCTCGCAGGCCGCTTCGATGTCCTCCATGCGGAATTCGCGGAACCAGCCGACATAGACCGCGTCGACGTTCTCGCGCTCGGGTGGGCGCACGACCTCGAGCCCGGCCTCGGCCAGCGGGCCGCCGACGCCTTCGCCGCCCAGCGCCATCACGCGCTTGTAGCCCTTGGCGGAAAGATACTCGGCCGCGACGGTCGAGGGCGTCATGATGCGCGCGGCCTCGACGTCGATGCCCGCGTGTTTGAGTTCGTCGACATAGTCGCGCGGGTGCCGCACCGTGCCGTTGGTGAAGAGCACGAAGGGCAGGTTGTGCGCGCGCAGATGCGCCAGGAATTGCGGCGCGCCCGGAAGCGCTTTGAGGCCCTTGTTGCGCCGGTCGCCCAGCACCAGCGTGCCGTCCATGTCGAGGATGAAACCCTTGGCGCGCGACAATCGCGCGGCCACGCGTGCGTCGTTGGTTTTCGCGCTAGCCATTGAGCGCCGCCGCCTTTTTTGCCCGCAGCGAAATCTTCAGGCCGGGCTTTTCGATATCGATGTCCGACGCCGCATCGCGCTCGGTGAGTTCGCGCAGCAATTCGATCAGCCCGCGCGTGTCGGGATTGTAGCCGAGCTTCGCGGGGCCCGCCGCCAGCATCGCGTCGACCTGTTCGGCCGGCATCACTGCGCGCAGCAGCAATTCCTCGTCGGACATGCGCGGCCCGAACGTCTTGCGCAGGTCCTTCGGGTTCAGCGCCGGCGCTTCCTGCAGCAATTCCTTGGCGCGCGGCGAGCTGGTGATCTTGTCCACGATGTTCGCATCGACCGGCGCGGTCGGCCGCCCGAACTTGCCCAGCACATAGCGGATGACCTGGTCGGGCACGTTGCCGTAGCGCGTGCCCGACGTGACGTTCAGCATCGCCTGCGACATCACGATCTGCGGGAAGGGCGTCACCATGATCGGATAGCCGAGTTCCGCACGCACCCGCGGCACCTCTTCGATCACCGCGGCGAAGCGATGCTCCTGGCCGATCTCCTGCAACTGCCGCTTCAACGTCGTCATCGCGCCGCCGGGCATCTGATGGCGCAGATAGGCCGCGTCGAACTCCTGCGGCGTACCCTTGGGCAACCCTTCCGCGTCCGCAAGCCGCGTGAAATAGCTTTCGACCAGCGCCAGGGCGCGATCGTCCACGTCGACCGTGTGCCCCATCTCGCGCAGATTGCTCGCCATGCGCGAGGCGCCGGGCAGCGAGGTGCCGTTGGCCAGCGCGCCCGCGCCGGTGTGGACGGCGGTGATGCCGAACTCGGCCGCCACCATATAGGTCAGCGGCGCCAATCCGATCGTGCAGTGCGCGTGGATTTCCAGCGGCTTGCCGTTCATCACCGTCTGCACCGCCGGCACCAGCGTGCGCGCGCGATCGGGCAACAGGATTCCGGCCGGGTCCTTGATATAGGCGCGGTCGATATAGGGGCAGTCGGCGGCGGCTTTCGCGATGCCGGCATAGAACGCGTCGTCATGCACCGCGCTGACGGTATAGGTCAGCGCCGCCATCACGTCGGCGATGCCTTCCTCCTTCGCCATCCGCGCCGACGTCAAAAGCCCGTCGAGATCGTGCATCGGATCGAGCACGATGATCCGCCCGATGCCGGCGCGCGCGATGGTGCGATAGACCAGGCGCATGAAGTCCGGATCGGCGGTCTCCCACGAGATGAAGCGAAAGCCCGTCGTGATGTATTGCAGCGGCGTGTTGGGCGCCGCGGCATGTGTCAGCCGGATGAGGTCCCAGGGGTTTTCCCGCTTGTAGCGCACCGCCATCGCCATATGGGTCGACGAATTGAAGTCGAGCGCGCGAAAGCCGACGCGATCCATCACCGGCGCGATCTGCACGATCTGCGCGGTGTTGAGGCCGGTCGCGCCCCACAGGCTCTGATTGCCGTCGCGGATCGAGATGTCGACGAGATCGATTTTTGCCATGGCTCCCTGGCGAGTGGCGAATAGCGAGTAGCGAATAGGGAATGCCGGCCGTTCTGCCAATCGCCCCTATTCGCTACGCGCCCCTCGCTATTCGTCCCTTCATTCCAAAATCGTCACCAGGCCGCGATTGCCGTCGACGCGCACTCTTTGTCCCGTGACGATGCGCTTGGTCGCCTGCCCGGTGCCGACCACGGCCGGCATGCCGTATTCGCGCGCCACGATCGCAGCATGGCTCATCGTGCCGCCGATGTCGGAGACCGCCGCCTTGATCTTGCCGAACACCGGTCCCCAGCTCGGATTGGTGACCGGGCAGATCAGGATGTCGCCCTCGCGCACCTGGCCGATGTCGCTGGCGCTCTTCAGCACGCGCGCGATGCCCTCGACGATGCCGGGCGACGCCGCGAAGCCCGAGATCTCGTTCTCATGACCTTCCTCCGCCGGCGAGGACCAGCGCTGCAGGCTCTCGCTGGTGATGCCCCACAGCATCTGCACCGCCGGATCTTCCAGCGACTCCGGCATGGGCCCGAGCGCCATCGGCGCGGTCCAGTCCTTCAGCGCCTCGTGGATGGCGCGGCGCTTCTTCACAAGCGGCTTGAAGTGCTGACCGCCGGCGCAATCGACGCCCGCCGCCCAGGCGAGCATGGCATCGACCAGGGCGTATTCCACTTCGGTGTGCTGCAGGTGGAAGACGTCCTCGACATCGTCGATGACGTTCTGCCGCTTCAAGAGCGCGCCGAACTCGCGCACCTTGTTGTAGAAGGTCGTCACGAACCAGTGCTCGCAATAGAACTTGTGGTCCTCCACATAGGGGAAGACGACGTGGCACAGGCCGAGCATCTGGTCGAACGCCGCCCGGTCGTCGTCCGTCGCCAGCAATTCGCGATATTCGGAAACGAAGCGTGCGCGCTCCGCGCGCAGCTTCTCGGTCGGCCGGTCGAGGCTTTCGCCCCGCTTGATGAGATCGATGTAGCGGGGCAGGGCGGAGAACGGCGTCGATAGATCGTCGTTCCAGCTGCGCTGGTGGTGATAGAAGCCGTCGCCGCTGGAGATGTTGAACCACGGCTCGCGCGAGCGCTCCAGTTCCGCCAGCCATGTCTTGCCCGGCTCGCCGAGCTGGCGCATCGCGGCGAGGATGTCCTGCACCTGCGCGCCCTCGACGATCTTGCCGTCCACGCCCAGATCGACCGCCGCCTGGGCGAGTCGCTTCAGCTCGTCGTCGGGACGGAACATCAGCACGTCGATGCCGGCCACCATGCGCGCCACCGTCTGGTCGGCGATCTCGGGAAACGCCTTCTTGCAGAACTGGAAGAACACCAGATAAGCGCCATATCCCAGCATCAGAAATTCGAAGTGGTGGTTCCACATTTTCGAATAGGCTTCGACCGTGCGATGCCAGGCCTCGCGCACGAAATGATTCTCGGCGATGCCGCGCGCGCTCAGGACGGTTTCGCGCTTCTCCAATTCGCCGAGCGCCGGCACCGCGATCGCCTTGCATTCGGCGATGAGGTTCTCCATCCGCGCCTTCCACTCGCCGAACAGCCGCGGCCAGTTCTGATAATAAAACCCGGCGCGCTCCTGGAACTCGGCCAGCCGCGCCTCGATGCGCTGGGGATCGGTCACCGAGTGCGAGGTGATGTAGACCCGCCCGTTCAGGATGCGGTACTCGATGCCGAGCACGGTCGGGAAGGCGAACACCCGTCCCGTCATCGCGCCCAGCGCGGTATAAGGCACCTCCGCGCCGATTCCGTCGAAAGCCGAAATCGGCTCGGGGAAATGCATCGAGTTGTAGAACCAGAAGAGCTTGTCGTCCTCTTTGCGGAAGCGCGAGAAATAGGGATAGAGCTCCTGCCAGTCCTCGGCACCCGCGACGCTGCCGATCTGCGACGGCAGCGGGAATGGATTTTTCCCGCCCTTTCGAGCCATGCCCTTCCTCCCAGCTTCTTGTTAGACTAGCTCACCATAGCAACGCGCCAGGAAGAACGGTATTTTTCCGTGATCGCAGGAACTACGCGACAAAGCTTCTTTCGGTTCGCCGGTGGTGGAGTGATCCGCGCAAGCGCGGCCTCAGGATGGGCGCAGTCATGACCAACGCGATTCAACGCGCGCAGCTTTCCGAATTCCTGCGCAACTGCCGGGCGCGGCTGACGCCCGCCGATGTCGGCTTGCCGGCGGCGGGACGCCGGCGCACGCCCGGACTGCGCCGCGAAGACGTTGCCGCCTTGGCCGGCCTGTCGGCCACCTGGTACACCTGGCTGGAGCAGGGACGCGATGTGCGCGCCTCCGACCGGGTGCTGGAGAATCTGAGCCGCACGCTGCGCCTGTCGCCGGAGGAGCGCGACTATCTCTTCCTTCTGGCCCAGCACCGGCCCGCGCCCATTCTCTCCGCGACCGAGCAGGAGGTGCCCGAAACCGTGCGGCGGATGCTCGATGCGCTGAACGTGCCGGGCCAGGTCATCAACGCGCGCTGGGACCTCGTCTACTGGAATGCCATGATCACGCGCTGTTTCGGAGATTATGGCCTCTTGCCCGCCGAGAAGTGCAACCTGGTGCGGATCCTGTTGACCAGCCCCGTCTATCAGCAGGACCAGGAGGAATACGAGACGCGGGTGCGCCGCATCGCCTCCAAGCTCAGGATCGACTACAGCCAGGCGGCCAGCGATCCCGCTTTCGACAGTTTGATCGAGGACATGTGCGCGTATTCCCCGCTGTTTCGCGAGATGTGGCACGGCCCGGACGTGCGCGGCCGGGCCGAGGGCATCAATCGTCTCACCCATCCGGTGTTGGGCGGCATCAATTTCGAGCACACCTCCTATGTCGTGGAGGGCGTGCCGTCGCTGCGCGTCGTGATCTTCGTGCCGCTCGATGCCGACAGCGCGCGCAAGGTCGCCGAATTGGCCAAGGCGGTTGAGGCCGATCGGCTGCGCGCGGCGCAAAGGCGCGACGGCGCATCCTTGCTCGTGAAAGCCTCCGAACCATGAGCGCCCCGCCGCACGGCGATATCGAGGACGACGTCCGCAGCGTGCGGACGCAAATCAACTATCTCGCGCCCGGTTCCTTCGTGAACCGCCGCTTCGTGGCGCCCGGCGTGGAACACAACACCGGTCACTATCAGCCCTATGAGGTGACGGTGCGCGACGGCCGCGCCATCGCGCCGCATTTCACGCTCGACACCCACGGTTTTGTCCTTTCGCGCCATGCGAGCGCGGTGAAGGATTTTTACGACAAGGACGAAGTGGACCGCGTCTATCCGGCGGAGGTGGCCGAGGCGGTGAAGGCGCTCACCGGCGCGACCCGCGTCGCGACCATGGGCTGGATGGTGCGCACCTCGGGCGATCTGTCGAAGTACCAGCGGCCGCAGCAGGCCGGCTACACCCATCGCGGCGGCGTTCAGCCGCCGGCCGGCGAGGCGCACATCGATACGTCGCCCGACCGCGCCGACCGCGTGGCGCAGATGAACTATGCGAGCGCCTTTCCGAGCGGCAAGGGTTATCGGCGCTACATCTACGGCAGCTATTGGCGCGGCTTCTCCGAACCGCCGTTCGACATGCCGCTCGCGGTTTGCGATGCGCGGACCGTGGATCCTGCGGAAGGCACCACCAATACGCTGTTCGTCGTCGACAAGCTTCCCGACGAGGCGACGATGCTGGGTCCGATGCCGAACGAGGATACGGTGCCGGGCGCGGCGATCTTCAACTTCAGCCCGGCGCATCGCTGGTGGTATTTCTCGAACATGACGCGCGACGAGGCGCTGTTCATCAAGTTCCACGATTCCGGCCGCGGTCGCGCCTGGCGCACGCCCCACACCGCCTTCCGCGATCCGAGCTTCCCCGACGCCAAGACGCGGTCCAGCATCGAATTTCGCGTCGTCGCGTATTTTGAATAACGCGCGGAAAACCTCTCCCGCCTGCGGGAGAGGACGCAAAATCTTACGTTTAGCGTAGCGCAGCGAAGCTAAGCGTTAGATTTTGCTGGTGAGGGGACGAAGCTTGGCGCAGATATCGTCTGGCGCTCGCCCTCACCCGAAAAATGCTGCGCATTTTTCGACCTCTCCCGCTTTGCGGGAGAGGTTGTGATGCTGCCGGCACGCGCAAAGAGCAAGGATTCAGTGCACATTTGGCGCATCCGCTTTGGCGGCAAGGGGGTAAACGTGTCGGCGCGGAGCGGCTCATGTCCGGCGCGCCGGAAAGGGACAGGGGCGTCATGGCCAAGAACAACACGATCACGCTGTTCGATCTGCAGCTCGCGAGCGGCTGCACCATCAGCCCCTTCGTGTGGGCGACGAAATACGCGCTCAAGCACAAGGGCTTCGAGATCGACATCGTGCCGGGCGGCTTCACCGGCATCCAGGAGCGCACCAAGGGGTTCGCCGACCGCGTGCCCGTCATCATCGACGACGGCCATTGGGTGAAGGACAGTTGGGAGATCGCCAACTATCTGGACGAGAAATATCCCGACCGGCCGATGCTGTGCGAAGGCCCCAGCATGAAGGTGCTGACCAAGTTCATCGACAGCTGGCTGTGGGCGACAGCGATCCAGCCGTGGTTCCGCTGCTACATCCTCGACTATCACGACCTCTCGCTGCCGCAGGACCATGCCTATGTCCGCGAGAGTCGCGAGCGCATGTTCCTCCAGGGCCGCAGGCTCGAGGACGTGCAGGCGGGGCGCGAGGAACGTCTGCCGCTCGTGCCGCCGACGCTCGAACCGTTCCGCGTGCTGCTGAAGGACACCAAATGGCTTGGCGGCGACAAGCCGAACTACGCCGATTATCGCGCGCTGTCGGTGTTCCTCTGGACCGCCTCGGTCGCCAAGATCCCGCCGCTGTACGATGACGATCCGCTCAAGGATTGGATCGATCGGGGCTTCGACCTGTACGGCGGCCTTGGTCGCCACGCCGGCATGCACAATCTCTTCGGCCTTCCCAAGCCCGAGGCGAAGGCCGCCTGAACGATCGTCTGGAGAACAACGAGCCGTGAGCGAGAAGAGCCTCGAAAATCTGATTCAAGCGTCCGGCAATGTCGTGGAGATGCTGCGCAATTCGCAGTCCGGCCCCAACGTCTATCCCGGCGTCAAACCCGAATATACCAACTGGCGCGACGAGCAGCAGGCCTGGCAGAAGACCGCCGTGCTGTTCAACCAGTCCTACCACATGGCCGATCTGGCGGTCGAAGGACCCGACGCGTTCAAGCTGCTCAGCTATCTGGCGCCCAACAGCTTCAAGGGCTTCGTGCCGAACCGCGCCAAGCAGTTCGCGCCGGTCAGCCATGACGGCTATCTGATCGGCGACGTGATCCTGTTCTATCTCGGTGAGAACAAGTTCAATCTCGTCGGCCGGGCGCCGGCGCTCGAATGGGTCCAGTTCCACGCCGCCAGCGGCAAGTGGGACGTGAAGGCCGAACTCGATCAGCGCACCGCGCTGCGCAGCGACGGCAAGCGCAAGCTGTGGCGCTATCAGGTGCAAGGTCCCAATGCGATGCAGGTGTTGGAGAAGGCGCTCGGCCACAAGCCGGAAGAGCTCAAATTCTTTCACATGACCGACGTCAGGATCGCCGGCAAGCCGGTGCTCGCGCTGCGCCACGGCATGTCGGGCCAGCCCGGCTGGGAACTGATGGGTCCGTGGGAAGACGCCGACGCGGTGCACGACGCGCTGGTGAAGGCGGGCGAGGAATTCGGCATGCGCCTGGTCGGCGGCCGCGCCTATTCGACCAACGCGCTGGAGTCCGGCTGGATTCCCTCGCCGCTCCCCGCCGTCTATTCCGGCGAGAAGATGAAGCCCTACCGCGAATGGCTGACCGCCAAGAGCTATGAGGCCGCGGCGTCGCTCGGCGGCAGCTTCATCTCGAGCCGGATCGAGGACTACTACCTGACGCCGTGGGACATCGGATATGGCGGCTTCGTCAAGTTCGACCACGACTTCGTCGGCCGCGAGGCGCTGGAGAAGATGGCGCCGGGTCCGCACCGCAAGAAGGTCACGCTGGCGCTCAACAACGACGACGTCGCCCGCACCTTCAACACCATGTTCAACAAGCAGGTGCGCGCGAAATATTTCGACTCGCCGTCGGCGGTCTACTGCATGCACCTCTACGATCGCGTGCTGTCGGGCACCAGGGCGGCCGGCATCTCGACCTGGATCGGCTACAGCGCCAACGAGGGCAAGATGCTGACCCTGGCGATCCTGGATGCGCAATTCGCCGAGCCGGGCAACGAGGTGACGCTGGTCTGGGGCGAGCCCGATGGCGGCACGCGCAAGCCGACCGTCGAACCGCACGTCCAGACCGAAATCCGCGCCGTCGTCAGCCCCTCGCCGTACACCGAAGTCGTCCGCCAGGGCTACGCCCCGGGCGGCTGGCGCGCGTCGGCGCAGGGATAGCTCACTTGTCATGGCCCGCGAATGCGGGCCATGACAATGGGGGAATTCATCCGCTAAAACAGAATCTAGCGGAATAAAAAAGGGCTGGGAGGCAACGCGTCATGGATGCAACGGATACGTTCGATTTCATCGTTGTGGGTGCCGGCAGCGCAGGCTGCGTGCTGGCCAATCGGCTGTCGGCCGATCCGAAGAACACCGTGCTTCTGCTGGAGGCGGGCGGCGACGACCGGCCGCTGCGCAACCTCAAGCAGTTCTGGTCCAACCTGATGATCCACACGCCCATCGGGTTCGGCAAGACGCTGAACGATCCCAAGGTCAATTGGCTCTACGAGACCGAGGTCGACGAGGGCTCGGGCGGCCGGCGCCACAAATGGCCCAAGGGCAAGGTGCTGGGCGGTTCGTCCTCGATCAATGGGCTGCTCTACATTCGCGGCCAGGCGGCGGACTATGACGGCTGGCGTCAGATGGGCTGCGAGGGCTGGTCGTATCAGGACGTGCTGCCCTATTTCCGCCGCGCCGAGCACCAGGAGCGCGGCGACGACGATTTCCATGGCACCGGCGGGCCGCTCAACGTCTCCGACATCACCGAGAAGAACGCGATCTCGCAGGCGCTGCTCGACGCGGCGGTCGAGGCCGGCATCCCGCGCAACGACGACATCAATGGCGGCGATCAAGAGGGCGCCACCTGGTTCCAGCTCACGGTCAAGAACGGCCGGCGCCATTCCACCGCGGTCGGCTATCTGCATCCCGTGATGGGCCGCAAGAACCTCAAGGTCGAGACCGAGGCGCATACCACGCGCGTGCTGTTCGAGGGCAAGAAGGCCGTCGGTATCGAATTCATCAAGAACGGCGCGAAGTTTACCGCGCGCTGCCGGCGCGAGGTTATCCTCGCGGCCGGCGCCGTCGCCTCGCCGCAGATACTGGAGCTCTCGGGCATCGGCCGCGGCGACGTCCTGCAGAACGCCGGCGTGAAGGTGCTGCATGAGCTCAAGGGCGTTGGCGAGAACCTGCAGGACCACTACATGATCGGCTGCCAGTGGCGGCTGAAGCCCGAATGCGCCACGGTCAACGGGCTGTCGCGCGGTCTGCCGCTGCTGGGCGAGATCCTGAAATACGGTTTGGCGCGCAAGGGCCTTCTGACGTTCGCCGTTGCCCATGTCGTGGCGTTCCTCAAGTCGCGCGCCGCGCTGGCGCACCCCGATCTTCAGTTCCATATGATGGCGGCGTCGATGGATCTGGAAATCCTCGGCAAGACCCAAGCGCTGGTGCTGGAGAAGGAGCCGGGCCTGACCTGCACGCCGTGCCAGGTGCGCCCGGAGTCGCGCGGCTCGGTGCACATCAAGTCGTGGGACGCCACGACCTATCCCAGCATCGTGCCGAACTATCTGGCCGATCCCGCCGACCAGCAGGCGGCGGTCGCCGGCCTGGACTGGGCGCGCAAGATCATGAGCCAGCCGGCGATCTCGAAATATCTCGCCGCGCCCGGCGATCCCTTCGGCGACACCGACGAGAGCAAGATCGCCTATGCCAAACTCGCCGGCGCCACGCTCTACCACGCCGTCGGCACCGCCAAGATGGGTCACGATCCGATGGCGGTGGTCGATCCGCAATTGCGCGTGCACGGCATCGAAGGCCTGCGCGTGGTCGACGCCTCGATCATGCCGCGCATCGCCTCGGGCAACACCAACGCGCCGACCATCATGATCGCGGAAAAAGCCGCCGACATGATCCTGGGCAAGAGCGTGGCGGCGGCGGCGGCTTGAAAATTCCTCCCCTGAAAGGGGAGGGTCGAACCGCGCAGCGGTTCGGGGAGGGGACGCCGCTCGCGAGCCGCATTCCCCCACCCGGCGCTTCGCGCCGACCTCCCCCTTTCAGGGGGAGGATTCCTTATGCCTTCACCGGCGCCGCCGCCTGGCCGATATTCGCCGCGAAGCGGTATTTCGGCATGATGAGCCAGATCGCCGCCACGAACAGGTTCAGCCCCGCCGTGATCATGAACACCGTGTTGTACGAATGCGTCGTGTCGAAGATCCAGCCGAACAAGGGCGCGCTGAAGCCGGCGAAGATGTTGGTCACCATGAATTGCACCGCCACGATCTCGGTGAGCGAGCCCAATCCGAAGAACCGCGTCGCGAAATATTGACCCATCGGGAACAGCGCGTTGAACGACAGCGATCCCAGGATCAGGATCGCCGCCAGCAGCGGCACGCCGCCGAAGGACGGCGACACCAGCAGCGTCAGGATCGCGCCCAGCGACGCGATCAGCGAGATCGGCGCGGCGATCTTCGCGGTCTGGAAGCGGTCCACCGCCCAGCCGCCGATCAGCGCGCCGGCGAAGGCGATGAGGATCGAGCTCGATTGCAGCTCGACGACGGTGGTCTGGGAAAAGCCCTTGCCCACCAGCGCCGGCACGAGGTGCGGGAACATGCCGTTGAAGATGAAAAGCCCGATGAACGCGGCCAGCGTGGAGAGCCAGAACACCGGATCGCGCAGCGCCTGCTTTATCGTCATGCCGGGCAGGTCCGGCTTGGGCGGCGGGGGCGCGGCGTCCAGCGCGGCGGTCTTGGGCCTGCGCCACGAGAATTTGCCCGCCGTGCCGTGCTGGCCGGGCTCCTCGAGCGTGAAGAACAGCACCGGCACGCACAGAAGGATCGTGATGCCGAACGCCAGGTACATGGTCTGCCAGCCTTCGTTCAGCAGCAGCCAGTTCACCACCAGCGGGATGCCGGCGCGCGCCAGCGTGGTCTCCGCCGTCAGGATCGCCATCGCCTTGCCGCGATGCTGCGTGAACAGCGCCGCGACCACCTTGGTATAGGTCACGCCGGTCGAACCGAAGATGCCCAGCAGCGCATAGTAGCCGTAGAACTGCCACAGGCTCGCGGTCTGGAACGCCATGCCGAGCGTGACGAGGCCGACCATCGCCGTGCCGCCGAGCAGCACCGGCCTTATGCCGAACTTGTCGGCCATCCTGCCGATCGGCCACAGGCTCAGCGCGCCGAACACGAAGAGGAACGTCACCGCCAGGGAGAATTGCGCCGCCGTCCAATGGAACTGGTGCGTCAGCGGCGTCAGCATCAGCATCAGCGCGCTGTAGGGCAGGATCGAGGTGCCGAAGCTCTGTCCGATGATGATGCCGGCGACGATCTTCAGCTTGCGCGGGCTGAAATCGCCTTCCATCTCCGGCGGCGCGAGCGCGATCTCCGGCGGCCCCTCGACGAGCTCCGCATTGGCGACGTTGACCATGCTGTGCATCCCTCCCTGACGTCCCGCAATCTGCGCGTTCCGGTGACCGCCCGCAGTGTACCGATTCCGGTTGCTTCGACGAGAGGGCTTCGCCGAAGACGCGCGAACCTTCTCCGGCTCTCGCCTCCTTGTTCCCAGATAGTGGAGTAGGCCGGCCGGTGTGAAATCCAAGATGCTGGTGCATGCGCCCGGGATCGGCGCGCAAGAGATCGGACCCATGGAACAGCTTGAAGGAAAAGTCGCGTTCGTCACCGGCGGCGCCAGCGGCATCGGCCTGGGGCAGGTGAAGGCCTATCTCAACCACGGCATGAAGGTCGCCATCGCCGACATCCGACAGGACCACATCGACGCGGCGCTGAGGGAACTGCACGCCGACAACCGCGTGCGCGGCTACCGGCTCGACGTGACGAACCGCAAGCAGTTCGCCGAGGTCGCCGACGCGGTGGAGCGCGACTTCGGCAAGATCCATCTGCTCAGCAACAATGCCGGCATCGGCCTCGCAGGCCCGGCGAAACATGCGACCTACGAGGATTGGGACTGGGTCCTCGGCGTCGATCTTGGCGGCGTGATCAACGGCGTGCAGACCATCCTGCCGCGTATCCTGAAGCACGGGGAAGGCGGCCACATCGTCTCGACCAGTTCGATGTCCGGCATCATGCCCAATCCCAACACCATCCAGTACACCGTGGCGAAGGCCGGCGTGGTCGCGATGATGGAGGTGCTGCGCACCGAACTGGCGGCCGACAATATCGGGGTCTCCGCCTTCTGCCCCGGCCCGGTGCGCAGCCAGATCGGCAAGAGCGCCGAAACGCGGCCCGCCGATCTCGCCAACACCGGCTATGCGGAATGGGACAGGCGCCGCGCCTCCGGCTCCGGCCTCGACGTCAGCCTCTGGATGGATCCGGTCGAGGTCGGGGAGATCGTGGTCGAGGGCGTCAAGAAGAACTGGCTCTACATCTTCACCCACAGCGAGTTCGGCCCCGGCATCAAGGAACGCGGCGACGCGATCATGGCCGCGGTCCCCGACAAGCCGTTCAACAAGGACTTCATGGCCGCCGTGCCGTTCCTGCTGCACAACCCGATCTTCACCGAAAAGCGCAAGCCCTGAAGGAGAACCCCATGAACGTCGCCGTCATCGGTGCCAGCGGCAATATCGGAACCAAGATCGTGCACGAGCTCGTCGCGCGCGGTCACAGCGTCACCGCCATCGCGCGCAACGCCGGCAAGGCGCCCACGGGGGCGAAGATCACGGCGAAGGCGGGCGACGCGGCGGATGTCGACGCCACGGCCGCGCTCTTGAAGGGCCACGATGCGGCGATCAGCTCGGCGCCTTTCGCGCCGGGCCTGTCGCCGGCGATCCTCGCGGCGGTGAAGAAATCCGGCGTGAAGCGCTACATCATGGTCGGCGGCGCCGGCTCGCTCGAAGTCGCGCCCGGCAAGATGCTGAAGGACACGCTGAGCCTGCCCGAGCCGGTCATGAAGATCCTGAGCGAGGGGACCGAGAGCCTCAAGCGCCTGCGCGGCGAGACCGCGCTCGACTGGACGTTCTTCTCGCCCGCCGCCGAGATCGGCCCCGGCGAGCGCACCGGCAAATTCCGCCTGGGCGGCGACCAGCTCGTCACCGACGCCGCCGGCAAGAGCCGCATCTCCTACGACGACTACGCCATCGCGCTGGTCGACGAGTTGGAGCAGGGCAAGCACATCAAGAAGCGGTTTACGGTGGCGTATTAAGCCCCAGCGTCATGGGCGGCCCTGAGCCGCCCATCCATCGCGCCCGCGCCTGCGGGCACTTATGAATCTCTTTGGCGCGCCGACGCGCGCCAGATGGATGGGCGGGTTGAACCCGCCCATGACGAAATGAAATATTTTTCTGCGCAACAAAATATCGTTCGCCGCGATGCAGCAAATGAACTCGTCGACACGGCGCGCGCGAAATCTCCGCGTTCTCCGCGGCTCCGCGTGAGGAAAACCGCCGATAATTCCGCACAAAGAATATTTTCGCCGCCCTCTTGAACCGAGTCGGTCTAGCCACCAAATACGCCATATCCCGACAATTGCATCCGGACGAAACGCACGCCGAATTTCGGCGCGGCGCGCGTTCGCATGCCCGCAGCAATGGAGGCCGGCGTGACGAAACAGATTATCGACGCACGAACGCCGTGCCGCTCAAAGCTTGTCCGCGAGGAGCGGCACGCGGCGGATCAGGATCGCGGCGATCAGCAGCGGCGCGGCCAGCGCGGCGCAGTAGAGCGGCCGCGACCAGCCGGCGCCGATCAGCATGCCGCCCAGATACGGCCCGACCACCGCGCCCAGCCGTCCGATGCCCAGCGCCAATCCCGTGCCGGTGTTGCGCACGCGCGTCGCATACATCGCGCCGATGACGGCATAGAGCCCGCTGATCATGCCGATCATGAAGAAGCCGACCGCGCCCGCGAGGATGAGCAGCAGCGTCAAATCCTTCCCCACCGCGCCGAAGCCGGCGACGGCGGCGAAGAACAGCACCATGCAGACGGCGGTCAGCGGCCGAAGCCCGATCCGGTTCGCGATGGCGCCGAACAGCAGCCCGCCGAAGACGCCGGCGCCGTTCATCACCACCGCGCCGGAGATTCCGGTGGAGAGCGACAGCCCCTGGTCGACCAGCACTTTGGGCGTCCAGTTCAGCATGAAGTAGAACGGGATCATCGCCAGGAAATAGGCGGCGCAGATGCGCGCCGTGCGCCACGCGAAGTCGGCGGTCAGCGCGCCGCGCATGTCGCCGTCGATCTTGGCGGCCGGCGCCGGCAGGGCATCGAGCAGCGGCCGGCCCATCCGGCCCAACAGCGCGTTGATCCGCGCCAGCGCGTTGCCGCGCCGCTTGGCGAGCAGGAAGTCCAGCGACTCCGGCAGCGTGACATAGGCCAGCGGAATGAGAACCGCCGAGAGCGACGCGCCGAAGAAGAACACCGAGCGCCAGCCATAGGCGGCGATCAGGAACACCGCGATGGTGCCGCCGATCGTGGCGCCCACCGGATAGCCGACCGCCATGAAGGCGATGGCGAACGCCTTTCGCTTCTCCGAGGCGTATTCCATCACGATGGTGTTGATGCTGGACAGCAGGCTGCCGATGCCCAGGCCCGTGAACACGCGCAGCAGCGCAAGCTCCTTGAGGTCGTGCGCGAAACCGCTCGACGCCATGCCGATGGTGATGAGGATGAGACCCAGCAGAACCAGGAACCTTCGCCCGATCGCGTCGGCCAGCGGCGACAACAGCAGCGAGCCGAGCATCATGCCGGCCAGGCCCGCGCTGAACAGAAGGCCCAGCTCGGTCGGCGCCAGCAGCCAGTCCTTGGCGATTTTTGGGCCGGTGAACGCGATCGACAGCACGTCGAACCCGTCCAAGGCGTTGATCGCCATGCACACGGTCACGGCCACGATTTGGAAGCGGCTCATCCGCCCGTCGCGCACCATCGCTCGGATATCCACGCTCATCCCGTCCCCCCTGCGCGTGGCCACAGGGCCGCCGCGTCGTTTGCGCGAGCGTAGCGGATCGCGCGCGATAAGGCCAAGGACGCCGGGCTCAGCGCCGTTGATTTCGGCGGCGAAGATGGGTCTTCACAGATGTCAGTGCACGTTCCGCTCCGAGCCCGCCCAGTATTTCGAGCGGATCGCCTTCTTGTCCATCTTGTTGTTCGCGGTCTTGGGGATTTCGTCCCAGAAGTCGACGGATTTGGGCGCCTTCACGCCGCCGATCCGCGTCTTGCAATGGGCGATGACCTCTTCCTCGGTGACGTTCGCGCCTTGCGCGCGCACCACGATCGCCTTGATCGCTTCGCCCCACTTTTCGTGCGGCACGCCGATGACGGCGCATTCGGCGACGGAGTTCATCTCCATCACGCAGCCTTCGACTTCGGTCGAATAGACGTTGAAGCCGCCGGTGACGACCATGTCCTTCTTGCGGTCGACGATGAAGATGTAGCCGTCCTTGTCGCGATAGGCGACGTCGCCGGTGTGGTGCCAGCCGAACCGGCGCACCTCGGCGGTGGCGTCCGGCTTCTCGAAATAGGAGTGGCTGACCAGCGCCCCGCGCACCACGATCTCGCCCGCTTCGCCCGGCGGCAGCAGGTTGCCGTCGTCGTCCATGATGCCGACCTTGACCGGATAGGTCGGCTTGCCCGCGCTCTTCAGCCGCTCGGGGTGATCGCCGCGCGCCGCGGCGGCGACGATCTCGGGCGGCAGCCACGTCGTGATCAGCGGGCTTTCGACCTGGCCATAGCATTGGCACATGCAGTCGCCGAATGTCTCGACCGCCTGTTTGAGCTTTTCGTGGCTGACGGGCGATCCGACCAGCAGGAAGATCTTGAGGCTCGAATAGTCGTAGTCGTGCCGCTTGGGATGATCGAGCAGCGCATAGAGCGCCGTCGGCGGCAGGTAGAGATGGGTCGCTTTGTATTTCTCGATATTCTCAAGAACGCTGGTCGCATCGAAGGCCGGCATCACGACGACGGTCGATCCGAAGCTGAGACAAGCGCCGCACACCGGCCCCGCCGCATGCGTCAGCGGCGCGGTGACCAGGCACACCGGCTCCTTCGTGTCGCGGCGCCAGTAGTTGGCGCCCATCTCCTGCATCGTGCCCCAGCCCAGATTGGTGACGTTGACCCCTTTCGATGGTCCCGTCGTGCCGCCCGTGGGGAAGATGCCGACCACCTCCTCGAGATTGCCGAACGCGTCGCATTCGTCGACGAAAGGCTGCGTCTCGCCTTCCTTCAGGAATGCCGTCAGCGAGGGGTGGCCGTCATCGGCCTTGTCGATGCAGACGATTCTGCGGATCGACGGGACTTTCGCCGCCAGTTCGCGCGCCTCGTCGCGATATTGCGAGTGATAGAACAGCCAGACCACGCGCACATAGTTCATGTACTGAATGTTCTCGCTCAGCCCATTGCGCGCGTTGACGGGAATCCACTTCTCGCCCGCCCGCCACAGCCCCAGCAGGCAGACCAGGACGCCCCAATGGTTCGGGCCGTAGATCGCGATCGGCTCCTGGCGCTTGACGCCGTTGACCCGCAAGGCCGACGCGAAATGGAAGGTGAGATCCTGGAGCTCGCGGAAGGTGAAGCGCGTGTCCCCTTCGACCAGGGCAAGGCGTTCGGGATCGATGTCCACGCCCCGGTCGAAATAGTCGATGGCTCTCATGATGGTGTATCAACCCCAGCGGCTGTGTTCGGGTCCTGGTGTATAGGCCTCGCGCGGGCGCTTTGTCTTGCTGGCGCCGAGCGCCGCCTTCACCGCGGGGCGCGATCCGATCCGTTTCAGCCAGGCCTTGGTCCGGGGCGCGTCCTCCAGCAATTGCGGCGCAAGATCGCGCAGCGGGTCGATCAGCGTGAACGCGTCGATGTCGGCGAGAGAGTAGGCGGCGCCGACCAGCCAGTCGGATTTGGCGAGCGCCTCCTCGACCTTCTTCACGCCGAGCCCGGCCTTGCGGCGGCAATCGTCCAGCAACTCGTCGGTGTAGCTGTTGTCGAGCGCGGTTTGCCAACCGGTCCTTTGCTCATCGGTCGGCATCTCGGCGATGGCACGCTCGATGTCGCGGCGATTGCGCGCGGCAAGCGCCGGGGCCAGGAATTTCTGCGCCCCCAACGTGCTGACGGCGGGCGCCAACACCTCGTTGCAGAATCGCGCCCAGGAGAGGATTTGCCAGCGGCCATAGGCGCCCACCGGCCGCAGCGGCGTTTCTGCGATGGTTTCGTCGAGGAACAATGCGATGAAGAACGACTCGGTCATCGCGGTGCCGTTGCTGACCAGGACCGGCCCGTCGAGTTCGGGATTGTGCGCCACTTCGGTCTCGTGGGCGAAGGGCAGGGCGTATTGCTCGAATGCCGGCATGTCCACGTAATGTCCGTTGAACGGCACCTTCTTCTCGTGGAGCGCGATGAGAACCTTCAGCGAAAAGGTGTTGGGCTCCCAATGATACAGATCGAGCATGTCGGTTCTTTCAATGGTCGAGATAGGTGACGCGGCTGGCCATCGGCGTTCGGCCCATCGCCCAGGTCGCCTTGGTGGCGGGGCGCGCATAGATCCTTTTCAGCCAGGCCATGATGTGCGGGGTCTTTTCCGCGTTGCAAAGCTGCGGCTGCGCCAGGGGCAGCGCATAGGCGAGGTTGAACCCGTTGATGTCGGCCAGCGTGTAGCTGTCGCCGGCCAGCCATTCGCGCGACGCCAGCGCTTCTTCGAGGCGCAGAATGCCCACCGCCGAGCGGCGGCGCGATTCTGCCAGTTCCACCTCGGAGAAGGTGTTGTAGATCGCCTTCGACCAGGCGATGCGGCGCTCCTTGAGCGGAATGCGATCGATCGCGGCCTTGAGTTCTTCGGGATCGCGGCTGCGGACGGAGGGTCCGATGAACACGCTCCAGCCGATCATGCTGACGGAGGGCGCGAAATACTGGTCGAAGAACCGCATCCACCAGCGCATGCGCCAGCGGTCTTCGGGTGCGGTCGGCCGCAGCGCCGGTCCGGGAAACGCCTCGTCGACATATTCCATGATGGCCGTCGACTCGGTCAGCACCAGATCGCCATGCACCATCGCCGGAATTGTGCCGTTCGGATTGACCGCCAGGTATTCCGGCTTGTGCTGGTCGAAGTTGAGCAGATCGAGGTAGTGGCTCTCGAACGCCACGCCCTTTTCCTTCAGCGTCAGCATGGGCTTGCCGGAATTGGCGTTGGGTTCCCAATGATACAGAGTCAGCATCTATCCAAGCCTTGAGGTGAACCGTCGCGCGCCGATGTCAAAAAATGTATGCGGCGCGGTGGTTACCACGCTTTCCCCACAATGAAGAGCGACGCCGCTAATTCGGAACCGGGTAGTGCTTCGCACACGGACAAGCGGTTCAAAACACAATTTCCGAAAGCGCGACTTTTCCGCCACCCCTTGCTCGCGCCCGGGGCAAAACCCACCGTGCCTGTTCCGGAAGCGAAAGCCGAGGTTTCTCAAGAGGAAGTAGACCCAGCATTGGCGGCACCCGCTATTAACGAACTCCCCAATATCCGCGCCACGGGCTTTGTAAGCGGGACGTACAGACTGTTTGTCTTGGCGGGGCTTATGCTATTTTCGAGCAATAAAGAGTCTGGTGCGCCACAGGTGTACCGTCACGACGGCCAGGGCCGTTACCAGGGAGGGGCATTATGCCTGTTGATCACAGAGTGAAGGAATCCGTCCGCTCGCGTGCGCTGAGCGGCCTTGCATGGAGCGTATCGTCACTGGCCTTGGCCACCGCATTCTTCGCTTCGCCCGCGGTGGCGGCAACGGCGGACAACAGCGGGATCGAGACCGTCACCGTGACGGCGCAGTACACCGAGCAGAACATCCAAGCGACACCGCTGGCGATTACCGCGTTGACGACGCAGGACTTGGCCCAGCGCGGGATCACCGACCTATCGCAGATCGGCAACACCATTCCCAACCTGACGCTCAACAAGACGCCGGCGGCCTTCGGCAGCGGCGTGCAGACCTATATCCGCGGTGTCGGCCAGTATGACACCGCCTTCGCGGCCGAGCCGGGTGTCGGCATGTACATCGACGATGTCTACTACGGCACGCTGTTCGGCACCGTGTTCGACATGCTCGATCTGAGCCAGGTCGAAGTCGACCGCGGTCCGCAGGGCGTGCTCGGCGGCAAGAACAACATCGGCGGCTCGATCAAGATGTCGACCAAGAAGGCGACGGGTGACGGCAGCGGTTACATCGAGGCGACCTACGGTTCGTACAACGAGGTCAACATCCGCGGCGCCTTCGACGTCTCCATCATCCCCGATCACCTGTTCTTGCGCCTATCCGGCGTGTCCAAGCAGCAGGACGGCTATGTGAACGTCATCGACTTCGCCTGTGCCTATCCGGCCCAGGCCGGCACTTTGCCCGTCACCTCAACCAACAACGACTGCAAAAGCGGCACGCAGGGCGGCACCAATGTGCGCGGCGGCCGCTTGTCGTTGCGCGCGATCATCACACCGACGATCGAGGACAATTTCACGGCCGACATCCTGCGCGACGATTCCGAATCGCAGGCGGATACTCTGCTCGTCGCGGACACCAACCAGCCGACGATTGCCGTTTATCACGATGGCGCACTCATCCATGTGGCGCGCGCCAGCTTCTACACGCCGAATTCCGCCGGCGGCGTGACGGGCGGCCCGCCTTTCGCTCCGCCTTCCGTCTGCGGCGGAATATGCGATTGGAACAATGCGGTAAACATTCCGACGTACGGAATTCCATGGGATGAACGGTTCATACCGCACACCAATGGTCAGACGCCCTACAACACGACCTACGCGACCTATACCGATCAGGAAGGCCAGGCCTATACGGACGGCGCGATGGTTCACGCCTGGGGCATGAGCAACACGCTCGATTGGGACATCCTCGACAACGTCCATTTCAAGTCGATCACCGGCTATCGCTTCTATAACGCCGCCAATTCGAACGACTCGGACGTCTCGCCTCTGTCATACCAGCTCACCACGACGCGGCCGGTCAACCGCGAATTCCAACAAGAAGAACGCTTCACCGGCACGCTCTTCGACAGCAAGCTCGCATGGTCGGGCGGTCTGTTCTATTACAATCGCTCAAGCGACGTGACCGGCGGCGTCGTCATCGACGGCGCACTCGCGCCGTTCCTCCAGTTCGAGCAGCACGACCGTTACCAGTCGGAAAGCAAGTCGGCCTATCTGCACGGCATCTACCACATCAGCGATGATCTCGAGGTGTTCGCCGGCATCCGCTATACGAAGGAAAGCAAGACCTACTTCTTCGATCATTCCGGCTTGGTGGCGGGTTATCCGGGTGGCGGCTTCTTCCGCGACACGGTCGATCCGACGTTGGACTGCAATCTGTTCGCCGGTCACGTGCCGTGCGATCACAGCATTTCGCCGCCGCTTGTCGCCCACACTTCGCGCACCAATCGTCCCGACTATCGCGCCGGCCTCGACTATCATGTCACCGACGACGCGATGGCCTATTTCCAATATTCGACGGGCTATCGCACAGGCGGCACGAATTCCCGCCCGTTCTCGCCGGATCAGTTGGATACTTATGGACCGGAAAGCCTGACGAGCTATGAAATCGGCGCCAAGACCGACTGGTTCGATCACCGGTTGCGCGCCAACATCGCGCTGTTCATGAGCGAATACGAAAACAAGATCACGCCGCTGTCGGCCGTGGATCCACTGTTTCCGTTCCTGCCTTACGTGAAATACGTCAACCTCGCATCCGAGGAAGACAAGGGCGGCGAGCTCGAGATCACCGCTGTTCCGATCGACAACATGCTGATCGAGGCGTCCTACTCGATCCTGGGGCAGTCCCAGGCCCCCGTTCCGGGCGCAGTGCCAGGCTACCTTGACGGCTGCACCTCAGTCGCCATTTGCGGTACGGTAAGTCCGGGTACGATCAAGGTCGGCTCGCATGTGATCCTGGTGCCGGACACCACCGCGCATATCGGTGCCCAGTATCGCTTCGACCTCGGTGACGCCGGTGCACTGACGCCACGATTGGACATTCAGTGGCAGTCGACCATCTGGCAGGGTGCCAACAACAATCCCTACACGGCCATAGCCGCCCGCGACACGATGGACGCAAGGCTGACGTGGGATGCACCGACTGGCGGCTGGCAGGTTGCGTTGGCCGTCTCCAACCTCACGGACCTGAAATACTTCTACGATGTGTTCGATCTGTCCGCGTTCGGCCAGGGCTCTGTCGAAGCACAACCGGCCCCGGGACGGGAATGGCATATCCAGTTGAGGAAGGCGTTCTGATCTAGTCTAAAGATTGTTCCTTGGGGGCGCAGGCGGCATGCAATTGCCACCTGCGCCCCAATTGTTTTTGGGCATCGCGGCGGACAAGATGACCGTGCGCATCGGCGCTCAGGGAACGAGAGACATGACAACCGAAAATACGATCCAGGAATTGGCGACGACCGTCGCCGCGCTGCAAGGCCGCGTCGCGATCCTCGAAGCCGAGAGCGCCGTGCGCCGCCTGCAATACACCTACGGCTATCTGATCGACAAATGCATGTACGACGAAACGGTCGATCTGTTCGCCAAGGACGGCGAGGTCCGCTTCATGGGCGGCATCTACAAGGGCAAGGAAGGCGTGCGCCGACTCTATGTCGGCCGCTTCCGCAAGAACTTCACCGACGACTACAACGGACCGATATATGGCTTTCTTCTCGACCACCCGCAGCTCCAATGCGTCATCGACGTCGCCAAGGACGGCCGCTCGGTCAAGCTGCGCGGCCGCAGCCTGATGCAGGCCGGCCGCCACGAGAGCACCGGCGAATCCGGCGCGCTGCCCCGCCAGTGGTGGGAAGGCGGCATCTATGAGAACGAATACGTCAAGGAAGGCGACGTCTGGAAGATCAAGGTGCTGGACTACAATCCGCTCTGGCACGGCATGTTCGACGAAGGCTGGGCGCGCCAGCCGGTCAATTCCTACCCCTTCGCCAGCAAGACCTATCCGGAGGATCCGCTCGGTCCCGACGTGATCGCGCCGGAGGCGCATCGCAGGCTCTGGCCCGAAACCCCGCTGGTGCCGTTCCACTACGCGCACCCCGTGACGGGCAAGCCCATGGTCCCGCAGCAGCCCGAGCGCTGGCGCGCCAAATAGGCCGACGCACACGGACGATTTGCGGATGCTTTGAGACGAGGCTGCAGCCATGAGCGAGAGCGTTTCCACCGGCGTGCATTTTCCCTCCCAGCCGATGGTGACGTTCGGCGGCGGGGGAAGCGTGGGCGGCGCCGTCAACCGCGCCGAGATGGAATTGATCGACTGCGAGGTGGAGGGCACGCTGCCCGCCGATCTCGACGGTGCGTTCTATCGTGTCGGTCCCGATGCGCAGTATCCGAAGGACCCGAAATACGCGCACGACATCGGCTTCGACGGCGAAGGCCATGCCAGCATGTTCCGCTTCAAGGACGGGCATGTCGATTTCCGCAGCCGCTGGGTGCAGACCCAGCGCTGGAAGGCGCAGCGCGCGGCGCGACGCTCGCTGTTTGGTATGTACCGCAATCCGTTCACCGACGATCCCTCGGTCAAGGATCTCAGCCGCGGCACCGCCAACACCCAGGTGTTCTTCCACCACGGCAAGCTGATGGCTTTCAAGGAAGACAGCCCGCCCGTGGTGCTCGATCCGCATACGCTCGAGACGATCGACGACTACTACACATTCGGCGGCGCGCTGGAGGGCGAAACCTTCACCGCTCATCCCAAGATCGATTCCGAAACCGGCGAGTTGCTGGGCTTCGGATACGAGGCGAAGGGCCTGGGCTCGACCGACGTCGAGATTCTCGCGGTCGACAGACACGGCAAGCGCACCTGGCACACCTGGATGAAGGTGCCTTACGCCGGCATGATCCACGACTTCGCGGTCACGCGCAGCCACGTGGCGTTCCTGGTCGTGCCGCTCGCCGTCGATATGGATCAGATCAAGGCCGGCGGTCTGCACTATTCGTGGGACTCGACCCTGCCCACCTGGTTCGGCGTGCTGAGGCGCGGCGGCGACGGCAAGGACGTGCGCTGGTATTCCGGCCCCACCACCATGTGCACCCACACCATGGGCGCCTGGTCGGAGGGCGACAAGGTCTTCGTCGACATGGACGGCGGCGACGGCAACCAGTTTCCGTTCTTCCCCAACAAGCACGAGCCGTGGGATCCGGTGAAGGCGATGGGACACATTCGCCGCTTCTCGGTCGATCTCGCCGACGCGTCCACCAACAGCTTCAAGATGGATGTCCTGTATCCGGATGTCGTCGGCTTTCTGGCACGCCAGGACGACCGCTATCACACGCTGCCCTATCGCTATGGCTTCCTGATGGGCAGTTCGGCGATGGGCGGCGGCATCGCCTGGCACATGGTCGACCACAAGACCGGCAAGGTCTCGACCTGGTCGCCCGGTCCCGACGTGCTGCTGAACGAAATGTGTTTCGTCCCCAGATCCAAGGACGCACCCGAGGCCGACGGCTATCTTGTCGGCATCGTGACACGAATGGCCGAGCGCGGCCGCTCCGACCTCGTCCTCGTCGACACGCGCGACGTCGTCGCGGGCCCGATCGCGACTGTGCGGATGCCGCACAAGATCGTCGGCCAGGTCCACGGGTTTTGGGTTTCGGCGGACGCACTTTAATCCAACGGCTGCGAGTGCGGATGCAGGACCCCTATCCCGAACTGCACCTCCTGATCGGCGGCGAACCGCGCAAGGGCGGTTCGCGCGGCTCTGAAGACGTTCTCAATCCCGCGACGGAAGGCGTGCTGGCGCGCCTGCCGCACGCCACGGCGCAGGACCTCGACGAGGCACTCGCGGCGGCCGAACGCGGCTTCGCCGCGTGGCGCGCCGTGCCGCCGCAGGAGCGGGGCCGCATCATCAAGCGCGCCGCCGACCTGATGCGTGAGCGCGCGGCCGATCTCGCCCGCATCGCCACGCTCGAATCCGGAAAGCCGCTCGCCGAGACGCGAATCGAGGCGGCGATGTCCGCCGATATCCTGGAATGGTATGCGGAAGAGGGAAAACGCGCCTATGGCCGCGTGCTGATGTCGCGGGCGCCCGGCACGCGCATGAGCGTGCGCAAGGAGCCGGTTGGCCCCGTTGCGGCGTTCGCGCCGTGGAATTTTCCGCTCGGCAATCCCGCCCGCAAGCTGGGCGCCGCGATCGCCGCGGGATGTTCATGCATCCTGAAGCCGGCCGAGGAGACACCGGCCTCCGGTCTCGCGGTGGCGCAAGCGCTACTCGATGCCGGCGTGAACAGCGATGCGATTTCCGTGGTGTTTGGCGTGCCGGACACGATCTCGCGGCACCTGCTCGCCTCGCCGATCGTTCGCAAGCTCTCTTTCACCGGCTCGGTCGCGGTGGGCAAGCATCTGATGAAACTCGCCGCGGACAGCATGAAGCGCACGACGATGGAGCTCGGCGGCCATGGACCCGTGCTGGTGTTCGGCGACGTCGACATCGAGCGGGTGCTGAACGAGAGCGTTGCCGCGAAGTTCCGCAATGCCGGCCAAGTCTGCGTCTCGCCCACGCGCTTCTACGTGCACGAATCCATCCATGAAAGGTTCGCGGCCGGCTTCGCCGAGCGCGCGCGCGAATGGCGCGTCGGCGACGGCCTGGCCGACGCTACGCAGATGGGGCCGCTTATCCATGCCCGCCGCCGCGAGGCGATCGAGGCGCTGGTCGAAGACGCCGAAGGCCAGGGCTGTGAGGTCCGCGCCGGCGGCCGCCGCTTGAATCAACCGGGTTATTTCTTCCAGCCCACCGTGCTCGCCAACGTGCCTGACAATGCCCGCATCATGAACGAAGAACCCTTCGGACCGGTCGCCATCGTCAATCCGTTCTCCGACACCGATGCCGTGATCCGGGCCGCCAACCGCCTGCCGTATGGACTTGCCGCCTTCGCCTTCACGCGGGATCTGGCGATCGCAAGTCGGATCGGCGACGCGCTGGAGGCCGGGATGGTCGGCATCAACACGTTCCGCATTTCGGTGCCAGACTCGCCTTTCGGCGGCATCAAGGAAAGCGGCCACGGCTCGGAAGAGGGCATCGAGGGGCTCGAGGCCTGCCTGGTCACCAAATTCGTCAGCGAGGCCTGATCATGCCGGCAAAAGTCCCCTACAAGCGCATCGCGACCGAAGAAGCCTTCGCGACCAGGGAATTGTTCGACGAGTTCGGCAAGCTGCTCGACAGCGGCTTTCGCGATCCCGGCTTCGACAGCCTCTGGGGCTTCTATTTGCGCAGCGAGGCCGAGCGGCCGCGACTGATCCGCGAGCGCTTGCTCGATCTGGGCCAGCGGCGCCTGCAGGACATGGACGACACCGGTGTCGACATGCAGCTCTTGCTACTCACCTCTCCCGGCGTGAACATGTTCGAGGCCGATGTCGCCCGCGCGGTGTCGGTGTCGTGCAACGACGAGTTGGCGGAGGCGATCGCCCGCCACCCCTCGCGCCTCGCGGGCCTGGCCGCCTTCGCGCCGCAGGACCCCGCGCATGCGGCCAAGGAGATCGAGCGCGGCGTCAAGAAGCTCGGCCTCAAGGGCGCCATCTTCAACGGCCACACGCGCGGCGAATGGCTCGATGACCAGAAATTCTGGGCGATCTTCGAGGCCTGCGAAGCGTTGGACGTTCCGATCTATCTGCATCCCACCGGCCCCCACCGCGACATCATCAAGCCGATGCTGGAGCGCGGCCTGGACGGCGCAATCTACGGTTTCGGGGTCGATACCGGATTGCACGCCTTGCGCCTGATCGTGGCGGGCCTGTTCGACCGCTTCCCCAAGCTCAAGCTGGTGCTGGGACATCTCGGCGAAGCTTTGCCGTTCTGGCTGTTCCGCCTGGACTTCATGCACCGCGCCGGCGTGGTCGCGAAGCGCTATGAGAGCATGAAGCCGCTCAAGCGCACGATCAGCGAGTACATGCGCGAGAACGTCTACGTCACGACCAGCGGCATGGCATCCGAGCCCTCGATCAAGCTCTGTCAGGACGTGCTCGGCGTGGATCACGTGCTCTATGCGATGGACTACCCCTATCAGTTCGTGGCCGATGAAGTGACCATCCAGGACAACATGGCTATCGGCGCGGACGACAAGAAGAAGTTTTTCCAAAACAACGCCGAGCGGCTGTTCAAGCTCGCCTGACGCCGACACCTAAGGGGGCACATGGACGCGAAGGCAGCCGACGCCGCGGAGCGGGCGAGCTTTAAGCCGCGTCCGGGCCGCTGGCTCATGCTGGCGGTGTTGATGTCGGCGCTGGCGCTGAGCCTGCTCGACCGCCAGGTGCTCACCATCCTGGCCGGTCCGATCAAGGCCGATCTTGGTCTGTCCGACGCGGAGGTTGGGCTGCTGATCGGAACAACCTTCGCGGTGTTCTACGCGCTTCTTGGAATACCGCTCGGGCGGCTCGCCGATTCCTGGTCGCGTACGCGCATGGTGATGTTCGGATTGCTCGGCTGGTCGGTGATGACGATGTTCAGCGGCCTCGCGCGCAGCTTGTGGCAGCTCGCCCTTGCA
>Ga0265320_10000633_pt1 | contig 26863 bp, 22 predicted proteins | sample 4827metaG_FD_202087 | JGI IMG/M metagenome (GOLD analysis project Ga0265320, IMG submission 202087) | Rhizosphere microbial communities from Carex aquatilis grown in University of Washington, Seatle, WA, United States - 4-8-27 metaG | ecosystem: Host-associated > Plants > Roots > Rhizosphere >...
CAACGTGAGCTTCGCGGTGCTCAATCTCCTTCCCATACCCGTGCTCGACGGCGGCCAGATGGTGTTCGCGACCATCGGCCGGCTGCGCGGCCGCGCGCTGCCGGTCAACTTCATCGCCGCCACCCAAGGCGTCTTCATGGTGCTGCTGCTTTCGATGGTGCTCTACATCAGCATCTTTGACGTGCGCCGCTGGAGCAGGGACGTGAGGGACAGCCGCCCGCAGGTGCAGGCCGCGCCCGCGCCCGCCAAACCCTGAGGTCCCGGCATGGCCTACTGCGCTTCGCGGTTTCAGACCGTACGCCGGCAGACCCGCGAGGTCCTGGTGGGGCGCGTCGGGGTCGGCGGCTCCAGTCCGATCAGGATCCAGTCGATGACGACCAGCGACACGCAGGATGTCGCCGCCACCGTCCGACAGTCCGTCGCCCTTGCGGAGGTCGGCTGCGAAATCGTCCGCGTCACCGCGCCGAACGTCCAGGCCGCCCGCTGCCTGCGGGAGATCCGGGCGGGGCTGAGCGCCGCGGGATGGGGCGCCGTGCCGCTCGTCGCCGACATCCACTTCCTGCCCCAGGCCGCGATGGAGGCCGTCGAGCACGTGGAGAAGGTCCGCGTCAACCCGGGCAACTATGCGGACAAGAAGCGGTTTGCGGTGCGCGACTACAGCGACGCGGACTACGACCGCGAGCTCCAGAGGCTTCACGAGGCGTTCTCGCCGCTCGTGAAGCGAAGCAGGGAGCTCGGCCGCTCGATGAGGATCGGCACCAACCACGGATCCCTGAGCGACCGGATCATGAACCGGTACGGGGACACCCCCCTTGGCATGGTGGAGAGCGCGCTCGAATTCCTCAGGATCGCCGAGTCGCACGGCTTCCGGGACATCATCCTCTCGATGAAGTCCTCGAACCCAAAGGTCATGATCGAGGCCTACAGGCTCCTGGTCGAGCGCATGGACGCCGAGGACATGCACTATCCGCTCCATCTCGGCGTGACCGAGGCGGGCGACGGGGAGGACGGCAGGATCAAGGGGGCGATCGGGATCGGCTCGCTGCTCCTGGACGGCCTTGGCGACACGATCCGCGTCTCGCTGACGGAGGACAGCGTCTACGAGATCCCGGTCGCCAGGGCGATCGCCGACAAGGCGATGAGCCTGTGGCGCGGCGGGGCTCCCGGCGGGGCCGCCTCCGATTCGATCGATCCCTATCACTTCGAGCGCCGCGATTCGGCGCCCCTGGAGCTTGGCTCCGCCCCCGTCGGCCCGGAGCACCCGCCGCGGGTCGTGGTCCGGGTCGCAGGCGCCGACCAGGCCGCGGCCGCCATGAGGGAGCTCGCGTCCCCACGCCTGAAGGACACGCCGGCGGAGGGGCTGCTTGTCCCGGTTCGCTCGGCGGCCGACGTGGAGGCGCTGCGCGGCTGCCTCGACGGCGGGGCCGGAACGCCCGGCTTCCTCGTCCTGGAACTGGCTCCGGGGCTGCGCCCCGCGGATCTGGAAGCGTTCCTCGCCGCGGCCACGGGCAGGGCTGTCCTTCTCAGGCGCTTCGGCGCGGGTGACGCGGCGGAACTTGCGGGCTGGGCCGACCTTGCCCGGAGAACGGGCCATTTTGTGGCGGTGGATGCACAGCCCTCCGATCTTTCCACTCTCGCGGGTGCCGTCGGCGACGGCCCCGTGATCGTCACATTCTCAGGAACCTCGGCGCCCTCGGGTGACCACCCGGTGGGGGCGTACCGCAGGATAGTAGAGACCCTAAGGTCCGCGAGAAGCCGCGCTCCAATCTGGATCCGGAACACCGCCGGGACCTCCGTCAGCGGGGACAACAGCTTCCTCTCGCGCCTCATAGAGGCGAGTTTCCTCACGGGCAGCCTCCTCTGCGACGGCGTGGGCGACCTTGTGAGCATTGAGACAGAGACCGACCCCTCCCGGGCGGCGCGCCTCTCGTACAACGTGCTCCAGGGAGCGGGCGCCAGGATATCGAAGGCCGAGTTCGTCGCGTGCCCCAGCTGTGGCCGGACCCTCTTCGACCTTCAGACGACGACGCAGCGCATCCGCTCCCAGACGGCGCACCTGAAGGGCGTGAAGATCGCGATCATGGGGTGCATCGTGAACGGGCCCGGGGAAATGGCCGACGCCGATTTCGGCTACGTGGGAGGCGCGCCCGGAAAGATCAACCTCTACGTCGGAAAGCAGTGCGTGCAGTACAACATCCCGCAATCAGAGGCCGACGCGCGTTTGATCGCGCTCATCAAACAGCACAAGAAATGGGCCGAACCCGAACCCGCGCGCGCGTGATCGGCGGCCGCGAAGTGTATCAGCAAAGTTCACGCACCGTCACCGTCGCGTAACATGCCTGTAACCTGCTTTCAGGCTTTGATAGCCTGATTCAGGGCGATGTAACATTTCGGGGATTACGCGGCAATGCGGGTCCTTTTTTGACGCCTAAATTTGTGTGGCGGATGCAACGAAAAAAGTGAAAAAAGTTATGCCCACGCCCCATGTGAACAACTTGTCAGAAAGTTGACCTTGTAATGGTTTTCCCGTTCACAGTTACTCAGCCCTTGTCCAAGCGATTTTGCCCGCCGGATGTTCTTTGCCACGCCACAGATGCAGCCCCATGCGGGCCGCGCAGCGACACACGATATTATCAACTGGTCATCAACTTTTTACGAGATTTTGCCACACAACGAGCACAACTGTTGGCCAGGATTCAAATTTTGTCGCAGCGGACGGACCCTGGGGCAGCCGAAATGACGTGCCGAAGCACCCCCGGCGGGCCAATGTGAATAAGACCTGACATTCTGCCTGCCATGCCCCCTTTGTCCCTGCCCCTTAACCTGTGGGAAACGGTTAAGTGCGACTTCAAATCCCTGTTCCCAGAGGACGTCTTCCAGATGTGGTTCGAGCCCGTGGTTTGCCTCGAGACGACCGAGGACTCGATCACGCTTGGAGTGCCCAACGATTTCGCCGCCATATGGATCCACGACAACTACCTGGACCTGATTTCGCAACGGCTGAGGCTCACGGCGGGCAGGACAGTCAGCGTCAACCTTCAGAAGACTGACGGGCCCGCCAGGGGCACCGGCAGCCACCGCACCTCGGAGCCCGCCGCGCCGGCGGCGCGCCCGCGGACGGCCGGCGTGCGCCGCTCGGCCCGGGGCGACGACCGCGGGCCCGCGCCCGGGACGCTCAACATCCGCAACACGTTCGAGACCTTCGTCGTCGGCGCGAACAACCAGATGGCCCACGCCGCCGCCCTCGCCGTCGCCCAGGCGCCAGCCCAGGCCTACAACCCGCTCTTCATTTACGGGGACACGGGCCTCGGGAAGACCCACCTGATGCACGCCATCGGGCACGCCATCCTGCGCAACAACCCAGACGCGCGCGTCGCCTACCTTTCCACCGAGAAGTTCACGAACGACTTCATCCAGGCCCTGCAGGAGAACGGGATGGTCAAGTTCCGCCAGCGCTACAGGAACGCGGACGTCATGCTCCTGGACGACGTGCAGTTCCTCGCCGGCAAGGAGCGCATCCAGGAGGAGTTCTTCCACACCTTCAACGACCTGTTCGAGTCGGGAAAGCAGATCGTCCTTTCGAGCGACCGCAGGGCGAGCGAGATACAGAAGCTCGAGGCGCGGCTCGTCTCGCGGTTTGAGTGGGGCCTGCCCGCGGACATCCAGGCGCCGGACCTCGAGACGCGCGTCGCGATCCTGCGGACCAAGGCGGCCACCCTGAAGTGCGGGCTGCCGGAGCCGGTCGTCACCTTCATCGCGCAGAACATCACGAAGAACATTCGCCGGCTCGAGGGGGCCCTGATCAAGGTTGCGAGCTACAGCGCCCTGAGCAACAAGCCGCTGGACCTCGCCACCACGGAGCGGCTGCTCCACGACATGCTGGTCGAGCAGGCGCAGAGCATCCTCACCATTGAGACGATCCAGAAGCGCGTCGCGGACCACTTCCAGATCCGCCACAGCGACATGACGAGCAAGAGGCGGCCGAACAACATCGCCATACCCCGCCAGGCGGCCATGTACCTCGCGCGCACGCTGACCAAGCACTCCCTTCAGGAGATCGGCGACGCGTTCGGGGGCCGCGACCACGGCACGGTCATCCACGCCTGCAAGGCCATGGACAACATGATGGAGCAGGATGCGTCGATGCGCGGCAGCATTGAGTTCCTGAAGAACCAGCTCTCGCGCTGACCGGAAACCGGTGCGTCCGGCTTGAGTTGTTGGTGGAATTGGACTTGGGTAACGGGTCTATTTATGAATCTCACACCCGAGCAGAAGAAGACCGTGGCCGAGTGGGTCGCCGCCGGCGACAACCTCTATGCCGTCCAGAAGAAGCTGACCGACCAGTTCAAGGTATCGATGACCTACATGGACGTCAGGTTCATGGTGGACGACCTGAATCTCCAGCTGAAGGACCCCGAGCCCAAAGCGGACGCAAGCGACGTCGCCAAGGGCGCCGCGGCGAAACAGCCCCCCGAGAAGAAGGGATTCCTGGACAAGGCGAAGGAGAAGCTCGGCCTGGCGGGCGACGAGGCCCCGGGCGAGGAGGACGCGGCGCTCCCGTCCGGTGTCACGGTGTCCGTGGACAAGGTCAGCGTGAATCCGAACGCCATGGCCAGCGGCACGGTCGCCTTCCCCGACGGCGTCACGGGCAGGTGGATCGTGGACCTCCAGGGCCGGCCCGGCATCGTCAGCGTGAGCAAGCCGGGCTACCGTCCGTCGCCCGCGGACGCCCAGGCGTTCATGCAGGAGCTTTCGCTCGCGCTGCAGCACATGTGAGCCCCCAGGCCGCAGGCCCCTGAGGACGCCTAGACTCCCTTGAGCAGCGAGACGAGCTCGGCCTCGCCGATCACGGCCACGCCGAGGGACTTTGCCTTGTCCAGCTTCGAGCCCGCATCCGAGCCGGCCAGGACATAGCTCGTCTTCTTGCTCACGCTGGAGGCCACCTTCCCGCCGGCGGCCTCAATCATGGCCGTCGCGTCGTCCCGCGTCATGGAGGGAAGCGTGCCGGTCAGGACAAAGGTCTTGCCGAGGAAGATGCCCGAGGCGCGCGCCGCCACGGCCGGAGCCTTGGGCGAGACCCCGGCCCTGACCAGATCCCTCACGAGGGTGCGGTTCACCGGCTGGTTGAAATGGTCGACGATCGCGTCCGCCATCGTCTTGCCGATCCCCGCGATCAGGCTCTCCTTCCCCGCGCCGATGTAGTCCTCGAACCTGGACTCGGAAAGGGCCTCGAGGCTCGCGAACCTTGACGCGAGGTCCTTTGCGGCCGCGGCGCCGACGTGCGGAATCCCAAGCCCGTGGATGAAGCGCCACAGCTCCGCCCCCTTGCTGGCCTCGATGGCTGCAAGGAGGTTGTCCGTCGATTTCTCGACGCTCTTTCCAAGGCCCAGCAGGTCGGCGCGCTTCAGCCTGTAGACGTCGGCGACGCTTTGCACCCAGCCCTTCTCCACCAGGACGTCGACCATGGCCTCGCCCAGCCCGTCTATGTCGACGCACGCCTTGGAGGCAAAATGGCGCACCCTCCTCCTCACCTGCACAGGGCAGTCGTAGTTCGGGCAGCGCAGGGCCACCTCGCCCTCGGCCTGGACGACCTTGGTCCCGCACGACGGGCATTTGGTCGGAAACCTGAACTCGACGCATTCCGGGGTCCGCCGCGCCGTGTCGACCCCGACCACGGCCGGAATCACCTCGCCCGCCTTCTCGACGAACACGAAGTCCCCCACCCTTATGTCCTTGCGGGCGATCTCGTCGCGGTTGTGAAGGGTCGCGCGCGAGACGGTCGAGCCCGCCAGGAGCACGGGCTCGAGCTCGGCGACGGGGGTCAGGACGCCCGTGCGGCCCACCTGGACCGAGATGGAGAGCAGTCTTGTCTCGGCGCGCTCGGCGGCGAACTTGTAGGCCATCGCCCACCGCGGGGCCTTGCTCGTGCTTCCCGCCTCCCGCTGGAGCGCCAGCGAATCGAGCTTCACCACGGCCCCGTCGGTCGCGTAGGCGAACTTCTGGCGCATCCGGTCGAGCTCGCCTATGGCCGCCCACACCTCGTCTATCCCGCGCGCCGTCCAGAACTTCTCGACCGTTGGCAGGCCCCATGCGCGCACCCGGGAATGGTAGCCGGACTGGGTGTCGCCGCCCGCCTGCGCCGGCTCGCACGCGCCGATCCCGTAGAGGACCATCTCGAGGCGCCGCTCCGCCACCTCCCGCGGGTCAAGGAGCTTGATCGTGCCTGCGGCCAGGTTGCGCGGGTTGGCGTAGCGCTCCTCGCCCTCCTCCTCCCTCTGCGCGTTGATCCGCTGGAATTCCGCGAGCGTCATGTAGATCTCGCCGCGGATCTCGATCAGCTGGGGCACCGGCGCCTGCGCGGCCGCCTTCAGCACCCTGGGAAGGGTCCGGAGGGTGAGGGCGTTCGCGGTCACGTCGTCGCCCTCGGCCCCATTGCCCCGCGTGACGGCCCTCACGAACCTTCCCTTCTCGTAGGTCAGGCTGACGGCGAGGCCGTCGATCTTCGGCTCGACCACGTACGAGAGGTCCTCCCGCCCGAGAAGACGGACAAGGCGCGCGTGGAACTCGCGGAGCTCGGCCTCGGAATAGGTGTTGTCGAGGCTCTGCATCGGCTGGCGATGGCGCACCGTGGTGAAGCCCTCGGCGCGGTCGTCGCCTATCCGCTTGGTCGGTGTCTCCTGGCCCGCCTCCCTCGCCGCCTCAGGAAACCTGGCCTCGAGGTCCGCGAGCTCGCGCTTCAGCCTGTCGTACTCGACATCGCCGATCTCGGGGCGCGCCTGGCGGTAGTACCGCACGTCGTGGTAGGCGACCTCCGAGCGAAGGGCGGCGATTCGGTGCTGTGCTTCGGACGGGGTCATCGGGAACGGCGGCGGGTGGGCACGGTCATGTGCGCCCCCGAAAATTCCCCGAAGTGGCATCCGACGCAATGACCTAAATGGACGCCGACGCCCTAGCCGCCTTCCGGGGGGGCGCCCGGGCTGCCGGGCGGGGCCGGGCCTGCGGCCTCGTCGCCGCGGGACCTGTTCCGGCGCCGCACAGCCTCCCGGAGCAGGAACTCGATCTGGCCATTCACGCTGCGCAGCTCATCGGCCGCCCACTTCTCGATGTCCCTCCAGAGAAGGGGATCGGCCCGCAGCAGGAATGCCTTCCTTTCGTCAGCCATTCGGGGGGTGCCTGGAGGGGCCGGGGCTCATTTCAAGCCGCCCGCCGACTTGGCGGAGTAGATGAAGAATTCCGTGTCCGCGGGCGAGACGGCGACGACCTTGTCCGGCCACCGGAGCACGACCGCATTCTCGGTGCCCGTCATGAACGCGTAGAACTTGCCGACCCGCTTGCTCCGAAAGTGCCCCCGGATGGACCCCAGGCCGCCGCTTCCCAACACCTTCTTGGCCCGGCGCATGATCTCGGGGTCGCGATTGACCTCAATAAGGCCCTCGAGGGGAAAGCGCTTGCGCCCGAGGACGAGGCAGTTCGCCTCGATGCTGAACTGCGCCGTCCTGGAGCGCTCGATCAGGAAGAACGGGACCACGAACACGAGCCCCACGAGCGGTGATAGGGACGCGACAAGCTTTGCGAAGGGGGCCACTCCGCCAGGCATCGTCCGGGAGACCTTCACATAGCTGAAGGCCACGCTGCCAAGGATCACCGCAACCGCGAAGACCATGGGGGCGATGACCCGCCGCCCCATCGGGGCGGACGGGAACGCCTGATTCACGATGGCCATGTCCAGAGGTGCGGTCTCGCAGCTGTCGGTTAGCCGTAGAGCGTGCCCGCATTGAGCACGGGCTGCGCCTGGGACTCGCTGCAGAGCACGACCAGCAGGTTCGAGACCATCGCGGCCTTGCGCTCCTCGTCGAGCTTCACGACGCCCTTCTCCGAAAGTTCCCGCAGGGCCATTTCCACCATGCCCACGGCCCCGGAGACTATCTTCTGGCGCGCGGCGATCACCGCCTCGGCCTGCTGGCGCCGGAGCATCGTCTGTGCGATCTCCGGGGAATAGGCGAGATGGGTGAGGCGCGCCTCCTCGATCCCTATCCCGGCCCGCTCCAGCCGTTCCTGAAGCTCCTTGGCGAGGGCGGTCGCGACCTCGACCCCGCCGCCGCGAAGCGTGAGCTCGCCCGCCTCGCCGTCGTCGTAGAAGTAGGTGCTCGCGATGTGCCGGACGCACGACTCGCTCTGGATCCGGATGAAGTTGTCGTAGCTGTCGACATCAAACACCGCCTGCGCGGTGTCCTTGATCCGCCAGACGATCACGACGGCGATCTCGACCGGGTTTCCCCGCTTGTCGTTAACCTTCAGCTTCTCGCCGTTCAGGTTGCGCACGCGCAGCGAGATCTTGAGCTTCCGGTAGAACGGGTTGGCCCAGAGGAAACCGTTCTGGCGGGTGGTCCCCTTGTACGCCCCGAAGAGCGTCAGGACGGCGGATTCATTGGGCTGGAGCGTGAAGAACCCGGCGAGCATCACGAAGGTGAGGGTCGACACGACCAGGCCGGCCACGATCGACAGGATTGATTGCGATTGTGCGCCGCGCACCAGGGCGAAAAGGCCAAGTGCAAGCAGGGCGATGACGATGAAGACGAACAGCCATCCGTTGGCGGCGGTCGTGGGCTGCTCGCGGTGGGTGGTAAGCGTTGCTGAGGGGGCGGTGTTCATGGGCGTGTCGATGGTTTGGACGGATATTGATATGATATCATATCAATATCTAATCAATCACTTTTTCACGCCAATTCACAATGTATTCCCGCAGAATACATTAACACTCTAATAGGCTGCGGCTATGCCGCAAATAAGCCCTTTCCTCGATACCCATCATTGGGAATCGAAGGAAGCGCAGGCGCCCCAGCCTCCAACGCCGCAGTGAGTTTTCTCAGCGCTTCGCGACCCGGTCCGCCACCTGTGCCGGCTTCGGGTTTGGGCTAAAGAGGAGGACCTGCCCGTTGCACTGCGAGACCGCAATGGACGGGACGCCCTTTGCCCCGGAAAGGGCCAACGCGGTGACCGCGCGGGCATCGCCGGCGGCAAGCAGGCCGCTCTGCCATGTCGGGACCGGGATCAGCCCTCCGTGCCCGTCGCCCTTAAGGAGAATGCTGACGCCGCCGTCAAAGCGTCCCGTCGAGGGTTCGGGGCCGTAGTTGTTGCCGACGCAGTAGACGTCGGCGACGCCGTCGCCGTCCAGGTCCCGCACCAGGATGCCGTTGATCGGGGCGATCTGGGCCACGCTGGGTAGGGGCTTGAATTCAAAGGTCCCGTCCCTGCGCTGGACGTACACCCCGCTCGCCAGCTCCGTGGCCTCGTATCGCCGGGCCTTGGCGAGGCGGTCCGCCGAGAAGATCTCCTCCACCGTCGCGTGCGCGTACGATTCGAAGGTCGGGAACTTCTTCGGGATCCATGAAAACACGTAGGACAGCTTGCTGCGGCCGCGGACCGGATAGAGCTTACCGCCCTCATACTGGGCCTCGACCAGCTGTTCCTTGCCGCTGCCGTCAAGGTCGCCCGCGAAGAGAACCGCCGGCCATTCCTGGCTCGCGTGGTACTTTGTATTGAGGCCTACGTTTCCCGCGACCAGGTCGAGGCGACCGTCCCCGTTCAGGTCGGCAACCGCGAGCGCGCTCCACCAGCCCGTCCGCTTCGCCAGGCCCGCCTTGCTGGTCCAGTTCTCGAATCCGTGCCCGTTGTTGTGGAAATAGACGATGGGACCCCATTCCGTCGCCAGCACCAGGTCCGGCCTGCCGTCGTGGTCGATGTCGGCCCAGACTGCGGCCGTCACCATCCCGATGTTCCGAAGGCCGGGGGCTATCTCGTCCGTCACATCGACGAACTTTCCTCCGACGTTTCGGAATAGGAAACTGCGGGGGGCGGCCGGCCAGCGGCCGGGTATAACCTTGCCGCCCACGAACAGGCCCACCCTTCCGCTGCCGTCAAAGTCCGCCACCGCCGTGACGCTGGTCGACTCGCTGTCCTCGGGCAGGGTGCCCGCAGGGGCCAACGTGAAACGCCCGTGCCCGTCGTTCAGGTAGAGGCGGTCGTTCAGAGCCGGATCGCCCCGGTCGTGCCGCACGCCCCCGCTCGCGATGAACAGGTCGGGGTAGCCGTCGCCGTTCGCGTCAAAGAAGACCGCTCCGGTGTCGTCCGTGTCCTTCACCGAGGCCCAGGGCTGGTCGGGCGCCGCCTTGAAACTGCCGTCCGGCTTGCCGAAGTACAGGACCCCTGTCTGGCCCGCGGTGCCGCTTATAAACATGTCGGCGACGCCGTCCCCGTTGACGTCGGCCACCGCGATCGCCGGGCCGTTCATGCCCTGCCTGCGCGGCAGCAGGCGCTGCCGGCTGAACTCGTCGACCGGCTGGGATCCGTCCGTGAAGTCCACGCCCCGGGCGTGGGCGTTCTCGACAAACAGGGCCGCCGGGTTGGCGGGATGAGTGACCCTCGCCGGCCGCCGATGGACGGACTCGCCCGGAGCCAGATCGGGCTGCTTAATGGTCAGCAGCTTGTCCGCAGGCAGGTCCTCGAGGACTTGCACCTGTCCGTTTGGCCAGCGGATCGTCAGCTTGGGAATGACCGGGTCGCTCCCGAGTCCGAAATGCACCGTGGCCGGCTCGCTCGTGACCACGCCGCGCTCTGTGTAGATCTGGCGAACCTGCACGCCCGAGGCCGTCTCAATTCGCAGCTCGGCCCCTATGGCGTCCAGATTCGGCGCCCGCCCGGCCAGCTTGATAATGACCCGGTGGCCCTCCGTCGTGTTGTTGCGTATGACCGTCGGCGGCCCGTCGAAATTGTTGTAGATGATGTCGAGGTCCCCGTCGCCGTCGAGGTCCACCAGAGCGCATCCGAACGCGACGCCCAGCCTGTCCAGGCCCCACTTCTCGCTCACGTCCTCAAACTTCAGGTTCCCGAGGTTCTGGTACGCCAGCGTGTGCTCCCTGCGAATCGGGGAGCTCTTCCAGACAGCGCCGCGGGCGTTCAGGTTCGGCGCGACGTTCTGCTTGTCCACGAGGTCCGGGTTCGTGAAGTCGCGGATCATTCCGCCGACGAGAAATATGTCCTCGCGGCCCGAGCACGTGAGATCGGCCATGCGCGTGGCCCATGTCCAGCCGGTGGCGTCAACGCCGATCATGTGTGCCACCTCCTCGTAGCGGTCCGTGCCCGTGTTGAGGTACACGGCGTTCCACATGTACTGCGGAATCAGCTCGGGCACCCGCTCCATCTCCCAAAGGCCGCGTCCCATCTCCTCGAGGCCGGTCATGAAGCCCGCATGGGTGTGGTCGCGCATGTCGGACACCATGAAGTCGATCAGGCCGTCGTTGTTCAAGTCGCCCGAGTCCCCCGCCATCGAGAAGTAGGTGACATGGGGTAGCCGCTCGTCCACGACGTCCGTGAAGGTGCCGTCCCCGTTGTTCAGGTAGAAGCGGTCCGGCGTTTCGAAGTCGTTGGCGATGTATAGGTCCGGCCAGCCGTCCTGGTTCGCGTCAAACCAGAGCGCCGTGTGCCCCTGCGAAAGCCCCCAGATGCCGGCCTTCTTGGACACGTCGGTGAACGTGCCGTTGCCGTTGTTGTGCATGAGGTAGTTCCTGCGCCCCTGCGGGCTCTTCGAGAAGTCGAGGACGTTGGTGAGGATGAAGCAGTCAAGGTACCCGTCGGCGTCGTAGTCCGCGAAGGTCGCCTCCACGCAGGAGTCCTTTATGTCCAGCCCGTAGTCCTTCGCCTTCTCCGTGAAGGTGCCGTCGCCGTTGTTCACGAAAAGGAGGTTCGGGGCGTCGAACCGGCAGACGTAGATGTCGGGCCAGCCGTCCTGGTTGATGTCGACCACCGCCGCGCTCGTGACGCTGCCCTGGCCGTACTGCGTGCAGTCGACCCCCGCCGCCGCCGCCACGTTCACGAACTTGAAGGGCGCCGTCTGCCGGTACAGAGCGCACGGGCCGTTGCGCGAGACGACGAAGATGTCCAGCATGCCGTCCCTGTCGAAATCCGCCACGGCCAAACCCGTTTCGACGGCACCGAGCGTAAGCTCGCGGAAACGGTCCCCCCACATTCGGGGATCGCTGTACACGTTGCTCACCGTCACCCCCGTCTGCTCAGGGGGCAGCATCTGAAAGGGCTTCTCCCCGGCCGGCGAAGGCTTTCGGGTCGCAAGGGGGCTCGCGGTGTATTCGGCGCCGTGGGCGGCAAGGGCAATGGCGCCTACGAGGGCTGCGGCGTACAGGGATTTGATCATAGGATTGATTGAGTGGTCAGTGGGCGCGCGCCACCGCAGGCGCGCAGGCGGGATGCTGTTTGGCCAGCAGAAAAGCAAGGGCCAGGGGCGCCATGTAGCTCCCGAAGCGCTCCAGTACCTCCCACGCGGGGGAGCCCGCGAATACAAAAAGCGATTCCGTTGCGAACTTCCAGGCGCAGATACCCACCAGGAGCGAGACGGAAGGGCGAACGAGAACGCCGGCGGCCAAGGCGAGCTCGAAGGCGCCCACTGCGGGAATGACGAGCGCGGATCCATGCGGCCAGACTGTGGCATAGTTATGGGCAAACGAGGCGCGGGCCTCCGTCAGGGTGCAGCCTGCGTGACCGCCGACCAGCGCGAACGTGACGAGGCGCAGCGACCATCCAAGGCGCAGGCTGGTTCCTCGGTCAAAATCCGGCCACGTCGCTGGCAGCCGGCGCAGAAGGCCTCCGCGCAGGCCAGCTGCCGCGACGAGGGCGAGCGGCACGCCGTAATTGCCCGCGCGCTCCCAGAACTCCCAGCATGATTCTCCGGACAACGGGCGCAACAGCGCGGTCCAGCACCCCCAAAGAGCCGCCCAGATGAACCCGGCGCGGCATGGGAATGCCAATGCAAGCGCGCCTACCGCGATGTCCATCGCTCCTACCCAGGGCATGAGCCGCCAGGCCCAGGGCTCGCTCACGCCGGCGACCGCGAAATACGGCACCCATGCGGCCTTTGTGACGATCCCGAAGGCGCCGTGCCCAAAGAAGCAGCCAGCCACGCCCAGGCGCAGGATCCACTGGATCTGCGAGCTGGTCGCCTCCCCTGAAGTCGGACCTTCTCGCTCGAGCTTCATTGCGCAAGATGGCGTGGCATTACCCTTGGGCTCTACTTCACCGGCGACAGGGCGTGATTGAAGACCCAGTCGCCGACGCTCATGCCGGCCTTCTGGCCCTCCAGGTTGTCCGTCATGGTATGGATCCCGCCCCAGACGCGGCTCATGCCGACCTCGCGGCGCGCGTCCGAGAGCTTCTTGAACGAGTGCATCACCCCGGGGAGGCCGTCGGAGCTGATGGAGAATTCGATGTCGTCCGTTCCAAAATACAGCGTGAGAATCTCGCTGGCAGCGGCCGAAAACGTGCTGTGCCCCGATGTGTAGGCCGGAAACGACGGCGACTGCATGTTCGGGATGAACTCGGTGTTCTGGACCGCGCTCGAGTTCAGCTTTCCATCAAGCTCTCGGATCGCTGTTTCCGGGCGCCAGGTGCTGTAGAAATACTTGGTCTCCCAGCACGCGATCCCGGCGTCGGCCTCGGCCAGGTTGAGCAGGGCGAAAAGACGGGCGGCCTCAGGAACCGACAGGTTCCTGCGGCGGGCTATATCCTGCGCGATCATGTTCCAGTGCCCGGGCGGAGTCGAGGTGCCGAGATCGTCCGACCAGAAGGGCGTGCACAATGTCTCATACTCCGTGCGCTCGGCCCCGTCGCGCGGGCCAACCTTGTTCACATATGCCAGCTCATCGGCGTACTCCTTGGAAGTTATCGGAAGTGGCGGCGGGGCGCGGAACTGTGACTGCGACGTCATCACGAAGGGCGTGACCTTTCCCCAGAAGGGCAGGAGCGGCGGACGGAACGTGGGCGGGGTCTCTCTCCACATACCCGGTTCGGCGCTCGAGTATTTCCCGGGAATCGGCTTATTGTAGCCGCTGTCCGCGCGCTTTGCCAGGACCGCCTCGGCCACCTTTTTCCCCCAGGCGACACCGTCGGCCTTAGCCTGCCCATCGGGTATTGCGGCAAGCGCCTTTTCGTAGGCGATCTGGACGGTGTGCGGATTCGTCCAGGTCCAGAGCTCGTTCAGAATCGTGTACGCCGCTCCGGCCACCGCGGCGTCCATGTTGGCTCCAGCTGGCGCCGGATCGTTCACCAACCAGCCCTGGTTTGTGCGGGAAATCCCGTTAACGGCATCAAAGATCGCGACATGGTAGGTCGCAAGATACAGCGCCGCGGAAGGTGGCGGATTGCGGGCAAGCCGTGTCGCATCTATTGCTTCCTGGTTCCAATCCAGAACGCTGTTGCCCGCACAAAGGCGCGAGACGGCGGCCAGGCAGGAAAAAGCAATGAGAAAGCGGAATCGTTTGGTTATCATAAGGAAATGAGTCGGGCGATTTGGTTTGGGGCGATCTTTGGAAAGGGGCGCGAGGCGCTGTGGCTCATCTGAATTGGCCTATTAAGTCCTCTACTGGAAAGGCATTTGTGGCCAACGAGGGCCTACTCGGGGCGGAATGCCACGGGTCAGGGGCGACCTGCCGCCCCGGGCACCTGCGCCCCTTTGCTATTTGGGCTCCTTAATCACAAGGCGCCGATTGACGCCCGACGGCCTCACCTCCTGGAGCACCCCGCTCGGCCACCGAACGACGACCTTTCGAACGCGGTCGTCGCTTCCCAGGCCGAACGTCAGCGTCTTCTCGGACTGCGCCATGAAGCCCATCGCGGGCTCCATGGTCTGGACCAGCACGGCGCTCGGGGTGTGCACCTCGACCCGCGCCCCGCCCGCGTCGCGCTGGCAATGGGTGCCGACCAGGTCTATCCGCAGCCAGGACTTGTGGAGCCGCTGCTCGCTGCGCAAGAGCCGCGGCGGCCCCCCGTTCTGGGCGATGACAATGTCCAGGTTCCCGCTTCCGGTCACGTCCGCCACCGCCACGCCCCGGGCCACAAGGCGCCTGCTCAGGGCCGCGTCTCCCTTGGGCTCCGGAGCCTGCGTCCAGCCGTGCCCGCTGTTCCAGAGGATCGCGGGGCCGGCCAAGAATGCGCGCCCGTGCTCAAAGTGGGCAAGGCCCGGCTCCGCGAGGCCGTTTCCAGAGACGATGTCGATCCGGCCGTCGAGGTCGTAGTCGATGAGCGCGACCCCGAGCTTGTCGCGCAGCTGGCAGAAGGAGTCCCCCCCCTCCTCGGCATTCGCCGGCATCGCAAGGCCCGCCGCGCGAAGGATGCCGAAGCGGTCGGCCGGCTGCCCCGGACGCGAAAAGGAAAGCGCGCCCGTGCCGACCAGGCCGGCCGAGACGCCCTCGCGCCTCTCCCCCGCAGTCGGATTCCATTGGCGGAAGGTCCCGTCGCCCTGGTTCAGGAAAAGGATGTCACCGCCCGACTGGTATGTGAAGAGCAGGTCGAGGCGGCCGTCCCCGTTGGCGTCGACCGCGGTGACGGCCAGCGGATGCGCGCGGGGATAACCCGTCTGCCGGTCGATGAAGTTGAGGCCGGCCTTTGCCGAGACATCCACAAACCTCCCGTTGCCCAGGTTCCGGTAGACCGTGGGGAACGCGCTGACGAAGCCCGCCGGCGCCGTGTACGAGGGGCCCGTGATCTCGGCCATGAACGCGTCCCTCAGCCCGGTCTCGCGGGCCCAGCGGGCATAGTTGCAGACCACCAAGTCCAGCCGGCCCTCGCCGAATATGTCGATCCACACGGCGCCCGTGCTCCAGACGTGGTCGTCGCCCCGAACCCCGGCGGCGTCCGTCACGTCGGCAAAAGTGCCGTTGCCCTGGTTGTGGAAGAGCCGGCAGCCGCCGATTCCCGTCAGGAATATGTCCGGAAAGCCGTCTCCGTCGTAGTCCCCGACGGCCACTCCCATGCCGAGCATGGTGATGTCGAGCCCCGCCTCGCGGGTCATGTCCGTGAAGCGGCCGTCGCCGTTGTTGCGGTAGAGCGCGCAGGTCGGCGGTCCCCCCATCGCCGAGGGGGTCCACGGCCACGTGGTTCCGCTTGCGAAGAAGAGGTCGGGGTGCCCGTCGTTGTCGTAGTCCAGGAACGCGACGGCGCCCGCCAGCGTCGTCGGCGTCTCCTCGTCCTCCCTCGCCCCGCTGTCGTGGATGAAGTTCAGGCCCGCGTCGCTCGTCACGTCGGTGAACCTGGCCGCCGGCGCCATCCCGCCCTGGGGCGCGAACGGGAAAATCCTCGAGAAGACGACGCCGATCAGGATGGCCGCAACCGCAAGGGGCACCAGCACCGGCACGAGCGGCGAAATCGCGCCGCGCGGCGGATTTCCCTCCGGATCAGCGTGTCCTAGGGCGGGCATGTGGGGATGAAATCATTCGTGCCCGCCGCGAAAATCCGCAATAACAGGCACGGACTGCTATTGACCTGCGCTCCGCCGAAGTAAAAACCTTTCCACCAATGAGCACACGGACGATGGCCCCCGCGCTGATTCGCGGATCCGGATGGGTGGCGCTGTGGACGCTCGTCGGCCTGGCGATCGCCAGCGAGATCTACCTTTCGAGCAACTTCCTCGGCCGGTCCATCACCTGGGGGGAGGCGATCAGCGACTCGCTCGAGGACTGGTACGTCTACGGGGCCCTTTCCCTGCCGGTCGTCTGGTTCGCGCGCCGCTTTCCCCCGGAGCTCGGCACCCGCTGGGTGACCGCGGGCGTCCACCTGGGGGCCGCGCTCGTCTTCTCGCTCGTCTACATCGTCGTGCGGACGCTCGTGGGCGAGGTCGACAGCTGGATCGGCGGCGAACCGGCTTCCTTTGGGGAGATCTTCCATCCCCTCCTGGTCCGCACGCTGCCGTTCAACCTGCTGGTCTACGGGGTCATTATCTCCGTCAGCCATGCGCTCGACTACTACGGCAAGTACAACGAGCGGACCGTCCAGGCGCTCGAGCTCGAGAAGCACCTCACGGAGGCGCGCCTGCAGGCGCTCCTGCACCAGCTCAAGCCCCACTTCCTCTTCAACACCCTCAATGGAATCGCCTCCCTGATGCACACGGACGTCGAGGCGGCCGACCGCATGCTCGTCCGCCTGAGCGAGCTGCTGCGGATCACGATGTCGCAGACCGGCGCGCCGAAGACGACACTGCGAGATGAGATCGCGTTTCTCGAGCGCTACCTGGACATCGAGAAGATCCGCTTCCACAACCGCCTGGATGTCGTCATCGCGATCGACGAGGACGCGATCGACGCCCAGGTGCCGAGCCTCATCCTGCAGCCCATGGTCGAGAACGCCATGCGCCACGGCATCGAGCCGCATGCCCGGACGGGCCATATCGAGCTCCGGGGCGTCCGCGAGGACGGGAACCTGGTCCTGACCGTGAGTGACAACGGGGCGGGAATCCCCGACGAGGGACCGGGAAGGGAGGGCATCGGCGTGGCGAATACCCGGGCCCGCCTGGCGGAGCTGTACGGGACAAAACAGAAATTCGAACTGGTCAACCGGCCCGAAGGGGGCCTGTGTGTGCGTATAACAATCCCCTTCAGCATCTCAAAGCCGTGACCAAGCTGCGAATCATCGTCGCCGACGACGAGCCCCTGGCCCGCGCCCGCCTCATTTCCCTCCTGCCCAAGGACCTCTCGATCGACATAATCGGCGAGTACGGCAGCGGGACGGAGGCGATCCAGGCCATCACACGGGATAAGCCCGACATCGCGTTCCTCGACATGCAGATGCCCGGCTGCGACGGGCTCCAGGTCGTCGCCGGCATCGAGCCCGCCGACCGGCCAGCCGTGGTTTTCGTCACGGCGCACGACAAGTTCGCCGTGGACGCCTTCGGCGTGCGGGCGGTCGACTACGTGCTAAAGCCCTTCGACCGCGAGCGCCTCGAGATCGCGCTGGAGAGGGCGGCCGAGTATGTGAACGCCCGCCGCGCCGGCGACCTGAGCGCCCGCATCGAGGGCGCGCTGGCGGGAATCACCGCGCCCGCGAAGGCCGACCGGCTGGCCGTGAAGGCCGACGGGCGCTACGTCTTCCTGAAGTTCGACGAGATTGTCTGGGTTGAAGCCGCCGACAACTATGTCGTCATCCACACCACGGGCGGGGAGCGGCTGATGCCAAGGGACACCCTCTCGTCGATCGAGGCGCGCCTTGGAACACAGCACTTCGCGCGCGTCAGCCGCTCGGCGCTGGTGCGGATCGACCAGGTGAAGGAGCTGCAGCCCAATGCCCAGGGCGACTACAGCATCCTCCTACGGAACGGGATCCGGATATCCCTGAGCCGAGGCCTGAGGGGGCGTTTCGAGAAGTTCCTGGTCGAGGGCTAGCCTGGCGCAGGCGCCACCGATCCCATTGCCAGAACCGAAGCTATCTTCCCAGCCGGACCCAATCTGAGCCGCACGCGCAATGAGCGCAGATTAAAGGCCAAGAATGCCGAAGAGCCCCAAGAGCGAGGTCCTGTTCGACGTGTCCCGCAACATGATCCGGATGCGGTACAACGGGCATGTGGCCGCCGCCGAGATGAAGGCCTACGCCGATGAGGTGAGGCGCCTCCTTCCCCAGGTGCGCAAAGGATTCACGGTGCTGACCGACCTGAGCGGCCTGCACTCGATGGAATTGGACTGCGCAACCGAGCTGACAAAGGTCATGGACGAGTTCAAGGTGAGGGGCGTCGGCACCGTGGTCCGCATCGTTCCCGATCCGGCCAAGGACATCGGTTTCAACATCCTCTCCGTGGTCCACTACAGGCGCGGAGTCAAAGTGGTCACGTGCCAGACCGCCGACGAGGCCGAGCGGGCGCTTTGACGAGGACAACCGGGAGGCTCCAAACCATGCAGGAGCCGACTGTCGATTCGCCCGGCGTGATCGTATTCCCGCCGCTTCTCGCCCTTGCGACCATCCTGATCGGCGTCGGTGCGCACTATCTCCAACCGGTGCCGATCTCGCCACGCCTGCCCCTTCGCGCGATTGGAGCGGTATTGGCCCTCGCGGGCCCCAGCATCGCGCTTTCTGCCCGCGCCCAGATGGTCCGGGCGGGGACGAATGTGAACCCAAGCCTGCCCGCGACCGCGATTGTCACGGGCGGCCCGTATCGTTTCACGCGGAACCCGATGTACCTTTCGCTGTGCCTGCTAAACCTGGGGATCGGACTGCTGCTCTGCGACCTGACCCCGGCCGTCCTGACCATTCCCCTCGCCGCAATCCTGAATTTCGGGGTGATCGCGCGCGAGGAGCGCTACCTCGAGCGCAAGTTCGGGGACGAGTACTCCGCCTATCGGGGCCGCGTTCGCCGCTGGCTGTGACCGCCGTCGCGCGATGAGGCGGGCCCGCGTGGGCGCCGGATCCGGCGATCGCCTTACAGCTTGATCGGGATGACCGCGCTCGCAGGCGCAAGGGCCCCGTCCTTTATCGGCGGCAGGAAGAGCCAGTTGGCGAACCCCCGGCTGAGGGCCTCCCAGAGATCGGGGTCGGTCAGGCCGACCGGCTTTGCCGAGACCACGCGGCCTTCGACGCTGACCCTGACTTCGACCTTGATCGTGGTGCCGTGGTACTTGGCCTTGATCGGGTCGGGCAGGCCGAGCGGCATCTGCCTGAAGACAGCGATCGGCGCATCCGCCCGCTTCTCCACCCTTTCGGCAATCCGCTTCTTGAGCGAAATCGCCTCAATCCGGTCGAAGTACCCTGGCAAGAGTGCGCCCATGCCCGTGCTGCGCACCTGCCTGCCCGCGTCGAAAACAAGGATGCTCCATCCCTGGCCCTCTTCCTGGTCGAGTTTTGGCAGCACGGCGGAAAGATGGGCCGCAACGCCCGCCTTGAGGTCGCCGATGGCCTGCACCATGACCGCGAGAATCGGCGGGGCATCCGGGCTCTTGCTTGGCGGGTACGTGATCAGGAGCGCGTAGGCGTCCGGAATGTCGATGTCGGAGGTCAGGCCCGCCTGAAGCCTAACGGACGTCGACTTCACCTCGTTTGCCATCGAGGCTGCGGTCTGGGCGTCGTTCGTGAACGGAACGTCGGAGGAGTAGGCATCCTTGATCGTGACGAAACCGTCCGCATAGCGGTCGCCGACGGTGAGCACGATGCCTGCGCCGGTCCCGAGCGTGACCGCGTTGCCGTTGAAGACGACTATGGCGGCGGCGTGGTCCGCCCCCACCACGGGCAGCCAGGTGTCCTTGTAGTTGGTGATCGCTGCCGCAGGGCGGTCCGGCAGCTGGGAGAGGGCAACGGCTTGCGCGCCGATCGCAAGGGTCAGGACCGGCAGCGCAACGAGGCAGCGTAGTGGGTTCATGATGGGTGTTGGCCTGAAAGCAGCCGGCGGCGGGATTCGCCGCCGTCCAGCTGCAGTGTACTATCCCACTTCCCGGCGCAACTGCTGCGCACATTTTGCCAACTTTGAGGCGGCAATTGGCCACCAGCCGGCGGCGCACCTTCGCCCGGTTCGCGGACCCTCTCCCGCCATTTCCGGAAGCGCCTGCCCCATCATGGGTTAGATTCACGAATCGCTCCCTGGACGGCTTCGAGCGCGGCCTGGGATCACAGCCCCGCGATTGAGCTTCCGCGCCTTTGACCCACCATCCTCACAAAAGCCTCCGCCGCCCTGGCACCCATCTGCATGCCCCGGTATTCCTCCATGATCGCGTGATTGCCGGGCGCCCCCTGCCTGTAGAGCTCGGCGGGGTTCTGGCTCGCATGGCAGTAGACCGCCCTGTGCTTCCGTTCCACCACGTCGGTGATGTCCACGTAGTCGGTCGGATGAAAGACCATGGTCTGCGATCCCGTGCAGACCTCGAAGAAATATAGGTCGAACTTCGATTGCGCCCTCATCCATGCCTGGATCGTCAGCAGGCTCGCGCACTGGTGGTCCTTGTGCGAATCGATGGGCCAGTGGGCGAACACGATGTTCGGATTCTCATCGGCCAGGAGACGCTCCATCCTGGCCACCCATTCGCCGGTCACGACCGAGGAGCCGTCTATTTGGCCCGCGAAGACGGGCTTGGCTCCCAATACCTTGCACGCCGCGGCCGCCTCGGCCGTGCGGATCGCCGCCGCCTCGTCGTGGGCCTTCCCGGGAATGCCGGCCTCGCCGCGCGTGAAATAGATGACCGTCACCGAGTGCCCTGCGGCAGCGAACTTTGCCAGCGTGCCGCCGGCGCCGGATTCCGGGTCGTCCGGGTGCGCCCCGACGCAGACGATCTTGAGCGGATCCGCGCCGCTCGCGGTTTTCGAGGCCAGCGTGGAGGACGGCATGGACAGCATGCCGAGCCCCACGGCCGCCTGCCGCATGAAGGCCTTCCGCGACAATGTGGATTTCATGGGAGGATTTCCTCCAGGGGTTCAACCGGATTGGACGCAAGCTGGCCTTGGCTGCGACGAACAGCCGGACCTCCCGAGCCCTTTAAACGACGTCAGCACCGATGCTTGGCAACCAATAGAGTTCTGAAGGGTTCGGCAAACAATCCTCGAACCCGCGCGGCGGTTGGTTTGGAGAAGCGCCCGGAAAGGTCCGAGCCCTCCAACAGGGATTGCCAACAAGCTCGGATCCGCCCGGGAGTCCGCCGAGCCGGCAATCGTTTCTTGTACCGTTGGAAGAAAAGGAATATGAGGAGGATGCGGTCCTCACGAACCGCAATTATCCCACGCTAACATGAGTGATGCAGCAGTACCCACACCCCAAAAGAAGAGCCCCGTAGCGGCAATCGTTATCGGACTTCTCGCGATAGCCGTTGTGGCCGTCGCCGCGACCCTTGGAAACAAGGTTCGCAACCTGAACGGACGGGTCTCGAACACCGAGGCCCAGCTGGCCCAGTCGCAGGCCCAGGCAGCCCAATTGCAGACGCAGCTGGACGCCGCCAAGACCGGATCGATCAAGCTCCAGGCGGACCTGGATAAGGCCAAGGCCGAATGCACGAAGCTGATGGCGCAATGCGGGGAGTCCATGGACAAATCGACCAAGCTTCAGCTGGAGCTGAACACGACAAAGGCGGAATGCGCCACGCTGATGACGAAATGCGACGAGTCCATGGCCGGATCTGTGCAGCTTCAGGCGGAGCTCAAGAAGGCGAAGGCAGAATGCGCCAAGATGAAGACGCAATGCGACATGTCCATGGCCGATTGCGGCAAGCTTGAGGCGCAGCTAAAGGACTCCACTGCCCAAGTTACCGACCTGCAGGCAAAGCTGGACAAGGCTCAGGCGGACATCGCAAAACTGCAGCCGAAGCCAAAGAAGTAGCCCGCCCGCGCCGTCGCTCGGTTTAGGAAGGTCCGACCTGGGGCATGCCGCCGCGGTGCTGGCGGTTGTCCCCGTGTTTGATCATGCCCACGGGCGACGATGAATCGCTCTGGTGTCGGCGAGCGCCAATGCCGGCGATCGGCTTTCCGTGCCGCCTGCCAAGTGATGCCGCTTGAGTTCCTCACATTACTGGTAGTGATGGCTTGGGATACCCGTCCATGAAACTTCTTCCCGCCATCGCCGGCATCTTTTCCCTCGTGTCCGGCTCGGCCTTCGCGGACGCGCCAGCGGGCATCGAGGCGACTATCGACGAAAGCGCCGCTCCCGGCGCCAATTTCGGCATAGCCGAATTCCGGCTGTGGCTTCCGCGCGACATCGGGGTGCTGCGCGGAGCATTGGTCCTCGTGCCGGGCTCAAACTCCGACGGCCGCGCGATGGCCGGCGATCCCGTATGGCAGGGGTTCGCTACGAAACAGGGGCTCGCGATCATCGCCTGCCATTTTGCGGACAGGCCGCACGACCAGGACTTCATCGAGGAGTACGCAGACGTGCCTCGGGGCAGCGGACAGGCCCTTCTGGAGGCTCTGGTCCGGTTTGCCCTCCGGGCGCGGCATCCGGAGCTCGCCGGCGCGCCTCTGCTCCTGTGGGGCATGTCGGCCGGCGGTGAGTTTAACTACGAGTTCACGGCCTGGAAGCCGGAGCGGGTGATCGCGTTCGTCGTCAACAAGGGAGGGATATACTACACGGCGCTCACGAGCCGAGCGGCGCGGGCCGTACCGGGACTGCTCTTCGTGGGAGGCCAGGATCTCGAGTCGCGGACCGACACGATCCGGGGCCTGTTCGCCGTGAACCGCCGCGCAGGCGCTTTGTGGGTGCTGACGGAGGAACCCGCGGTCGGGCACGACGGGGGGCGGTCGCGGGAGATGTCGCTCCTATACTTCGAGGAGGTGCTGCCGCTGCGGCTTGGTGAGCCGGGATCTCCGCTCAGGGTCCTGAATGCGGAGTCGGGATATCTGGGCTCCACGAAGACCAAGGACTACCGACCCGCCAGGGGCGCCTCGCCGACCGGGGATCGTACCGCGTGGCTGCCGACGGAACGCGCGGCCAGGGCCTGGCGGTCGATTGTGACAAGCGCGCCGTTCGACGGCGGTCGGCCGTGAGCGATTTCGGCCGGCAGGTCGGCTCACCGCACTGTCTGCCGCAGCCAGACTTTCCTCTTGGCCGGCAGGACGCCGCGGCAGGACGCGAAGAGCGTCTCAATCAAGCCGTTGCGGAGGAAGGATCTAGCCATGACAATGGGTAAGGTGGCAGGCCCAGACGCCTTTAGAAAAATGGTCGGGCCGGAGAGATTCGAACTCTCCATCATGGATTTCCAACAAGCATAAATCCAACGGCTAAGAAAAGCCCTTCTCCATCAAACACACAGATTCACACACACCCAGTTTTAGGTCTTGGAGGCACTTCAAATCTCCCTGTCTCCCATCACGTATTAAATGACACATCCAAGTATCCCAAAACTCGCACCGCACGAACCCACAGCGAGGTTTGGGAATTCTGCGTAGCCTCGATTACCCTCGGTCACCTTGGCGAAGACAAAACGTTTCAAGGCGCCTTCGTCGCGTCGTTGAGCATTCCCTTGGGTGAGACGAAGGACAACAGCGACCGTGGCGGCTACCATCTCGTCTGGACACGCGATATGGTTCAAACTGCAACCGCGCTGCTCGCTTTTGGCCTGACGGAGTCGCCGCTGCGCGCCCTGATCTGGCTGGCGTGTGTGCAGGGCGACGACGGTTGTCTCCCGCAAAACAGTTCGATCTCCGGTGAAGCTTGTTGGCAGGGCATTCAACTCGACGAAGTCGCAGTGCCGATCCTGCTCGCGTGGCGGCTACAGCAAGCGCAGGCCCTCCGGCTCTTCGACCCGTGGGCCCTCGTCTCGCGCGCCGCCGGCTATTTGATCCTGCACGGACCCGTGACGGAGCAGGAGCGTTGGGAGGAGAATTCCAGTTACTCGCCCTCCACGCTGGCGACGATCATCGCGAGCCTCGTGTGCGCCGCGGAATTCGCCCGAGGACGAAACCTCTCCGAACTCGCCGCGTTCCTGCTGGATTATGCCGACTGGCTCTCCGCGCATCTCGAGGCCTGGACGGTTACGAATCACGGTGAATTGTTGCCCGGCAAGCTGCGCCACTATATTCGCCTCACGCCGGCCCATCCGGACCAGCCTGGTCAGGCCCCCGATCCGGACCATGCGGAATATATTCTCGCCAACGGCAGGGGATGTCATCCCGCCCGCAACATCATCGGCGGTGACTTTCTTCAACTGGTGCGGCTGGGCGTCCGGGCGGCGGACGATTCTCTCGTGGTCGATTCGCTTGCGGTGATCGACCATATGCTCAAGCACAATCTCCCGCAGGAGCCAGGCTGGCGCCGTTACAATCATGATGGCTACGGCCAGAAGCCCGACGGCAGCGCTTACGACGGCACCGGCGAAGGACGTTGCTGGCCCACTCTGACCGGCGAACGCGCGCACTACGAACTCGCCGCCGGACGCGATCCGTTTTCTTTCATCAAGACGCTCGAAGGATTCGCCAACGAAGGCGGGATGCTGCCGGAGCAAGTCTGGGATGCCGACGACTTGCCTGCCCACAACATGAAGCGCGGCGGCCCGACCGGCTCCGCGATGCCGCTTTGCTGGGCGCACGCGGAATATGTTTCACTCGTGCGCAGCCACAAGGAAGGTGTTTGCTTCGACCGCATTGAACCCGTCTACCGGCACTATGCGAAAGGAGGTAGAACCAGCGCGATTGAAATGTGCACGTTCGATCATCCGACAGTGCGCATCGCTGCGGGCAAAACGCTCCGCCTCATCACGCCGCTCTCCGCGAAGATTCACTGGACCTCCGATGGATGGATGACAGCGCACGACTTGGAAATGCGCGACACGGGCGTGGGTTGCTGGTTCGGGGACCTGGCGACAACTCAACTCGCCGCCGGCGCATGCGTTGAATTTACTTTCCGGTGGGGCGAACGGTGGGAAAAGAGAGATTTTCGAGTGATAGTTGAGGCCCCAGCGGTTCCTCGTGGTGGCCTGCATGGCTAGCGACCACGGCCCGCCTGCGGACAGGTCACTATTGCCGATTTCAGATCGGTGGTGATGCAGCCTTCCGCGGCCGAGTAATCCGGGCAGGTTCCTGGACGATATCGGCGTGGAGGAGATTCGCGATCGGGGCGAGTCTTGAACCCATGGAATCACCGACTCCGTGACGAACGCACCATGGGCTCGGTAGCTGAGTATGCATGGCCGAACCCAATGCTGTCCGACTGCGACCGAAGACCTGCAACATGTTCCTCGGGGGAACTAGACGTTCGGTTCGTGCCACAGGGGGGCTGCCAAATTGTGCACAGCGCCGTGTCATGTGAAGACCCCATGGCGCTGGTTCCCCCGCGCGTCCACCATGAATGCTCGCATTCGCGGAGATATTGCGATGAAACCGATTTTTCAAAGACGCAGTTAGCCTAGCGCCAATGGCGAACAACAACAGAATATGACAAAACCAACGAATACTTACCTCCTCATCTGTTCCAGCCTCACTTTGGGCTTGGCCATCTGGTCTCCCGTCCAAGCACAATCTCCCGAGCCCGCGACGGGAAAGATGACGATGGGAGACAAAATGACGGAACGTGGCCAGACCATGAAGGAGCCGAAGCAGAATATGAACGCAAACGGAGTGATTACAAAAGGCTATGTGCAAGATCTCGAGAACCTCGCGACCAAGAATGACGATTTTCGCCGCGTGCTTTACACGGCAGAAAACTGCCAGCTCGTCCTCATGGCGCTCAAACCCAAGGAGGAGATCGGGGCGGAAGTTCACCAAGCCGACCAGTTCTTTCGCGTCGAGGAAGGTTCCGGTGAGGTGGTCATCGCGGGAGTTCGGATGGCGATCCAGGCGGGTTTTGCCGTGGTCGTCCCGGGTGGGACGGAACACAACATTATCAATACCGGCAGCGTTCCACTGAAGCTCTACACCATTTATGCACCCCCGAATCATCGGGATGGCGTCGTCCACCATACCCGCGTCGACGCAGAGGCCGATAACGAGCACTTCGACGGCAAAACAACGAAATAGGGAGTCGACAGAACGCGGAACCATCTCCGCGGGAGTGCCTAGGAGGAACACCATCAGCACGATTGCGGCGAAAGACGGAACGCCGGGCCGCCTGCATTGGATTTTATGAACACAACCGGCTCCAGTCCGACCGACGCACGGGCCACACCCCGAGCGACGAAGTTCTCACTGGCGGCGAACTACGATCCGGAACTGATTCCGGCGCTCGCCGCCTACCCGGTCGATGAAGTTTATGGCAAATTCCCCACCGACGGGATCAGCAGTGGCCGTCCCCGCTACTTGGCGACACCACTCTCGGAAGCAGATCTGCGGAATTACATCCGGCTGCTCGACCGTCATGGGATTGCTTTCAATTATCTCCTGAACGGCTCCTGTTTCGGCAACCGCGAATGGACCCGCCCCTGGCAAAAAAGGGTGACCGCCCTGCTGGCCACGCTTGGCGAAATGGGCGTGCGCCGGGTCACCGTCTCGACTCCGTTTCTGCTGGAACTGGTCAAACGCCGTTTTCCTGCGTTCAAGGTAAGAGTCGGGATTTATGCCCAGGTGGACACTCCCCGGCGCGCCCGATTCTGGGAAGAACTCGGGGCGGATGCGATCGTGCTGGAGAGCTTTTCGA
>Ga0265320_10000634_pt1 | contig 26857 bp, 21 predicted proteins | sample 4827metaG_FD_202087 | JGI IMG/M metagenome (GOLD analysis project Ga0265320, IMG submission 202087) | Rhizosphere microbial communities from Carex aquatilis grown in University of Washington, Seatle, WA, United States - 4-8-27 metaG | ecosystem: Host-associated > Plants > Roots > Rhizosphere >...
ACCGGCGCGAAGAACGACCGGACTTATTATCTGGAGCGCCCCCGGGTCGTCGGCGACTTCCACGGCCAGGCCCCGCTGCTCTGGTGTGCTTCCGCCTGGCTGCGATGAAAATTAAGAGGGAAGAAGGATGAATTAAGAAACGGCCGAACCGGACCCGTGCCGATCCTTCTTAATTCTTCTTTCTTCCTTCTTAACTCCACTCACACCACCCGTGCCCAGAGCACCTTGAGGTAGCGGCTTTCGAGGCAGTTTGAATAGACTGGATGGTCCACGCCGGGACCGGTGCGGTCGAAAAACTGCAGGCGGCGGTTCTGGCGATGGGCCGCCTTGATCACGTGCGCCTCGAAATCCTCCAGGCTCAGCAGGCCGGAGCAGGAGCAGGTCACGAAGATGCCGCCGTCCTTCACCAGCGAGATCGCCAGCAGGTTCAGGTCCTCGTATTTCTGGCGGCCCTCCCAGTTCCCGTGGTCGTCGCGCGTGAAGATGAACTTGGGCGGGTCGAGCACCACGACGTCCCATTTCTCCCCGTTCTGCTGCATCTGGCGCGCGTAGGCGAAGGCGTCGGCATGCACGAACTTGAGCCGCACCTGGTTGAGGTTGGCGTTGCGCTTCGCCTGCTCCAGCGCGACCTCGTCGAGATCCACGCTTGTCACGTCTGTCGCGCCGCCCAGCACCTTGGCATTGAGCGAGAATCCACCCGTGTAACAGCAAAGGTCCAGCACGCGGGCGTCCGGCGTGAAGCGGGCTACAGCCTTGCGGTTGTCCCGCTGGTCACAGAAGAACCCGGTCTTGTGTCCCTCCGCAAAGTCGACCTCGTAGCGAACGCCGTGCTCGCGAATCTTCACCGCGCGCGGCGCCGCGGCGTTGGTCTCGTTGAAGGCCGACGGCTTGATGCCCTCGAGGCTGCCGAGGTCGTGGTCCACATGCACGCGGGCGAACTTGGTGCCGGCAAGCTCGTGCAGCAGCGGGAGCCAGCGCGGCAGGCGCTGCGCGATCCCGAGGCTGTATATCTCGCAAAGCAGCGTCTCGCCGTAGCGGTCGATCGTCAGTCCGCTCAGGCCGTCGCCGTCGGAGTTGATGAGGCGGTAGGCATCGGTGGATTCGTCGAGCTTGAAGAGGCCCCGGCGCAACTCGACCGCGCGGCGGATGGCCGTCTCGAAGTAGGCCTCGGTGACCGGCTCGGTCGAGTGGCAGACGACCCGGAGCGGAATCTTGGCGCGCGGATTGAAGAGGCCGCCGCCGGCGAGGTTGCCGTTCTTGTCGTAGACATTGACGAAGTCGCCCGGCCGCGCGTCCGGCGAGCACTGGCCAAGCAACCGCGGGAAAATCGCCGGTTGGAAGGTGAAATATTTGAGCTGCGCCCACGGCCGCGCCCAGCCGGAGCGGTCGATGGGCGCACGCGGCACCGGCTCGGCTTTTTCCGTCGGCAATTGGTCGGACATCAACCTGATTGGGGAGCACAGGCCGGTCCCGGGCAATTTTTATCCGATGATCTCCGGCCGGTGCGAGCCCGCGGATTCACCGCACCGGTTCCATGATTCCGACGTCCCGTTCCACGGCATAACTCCGACCCGACGGATCGGTGGCGCGAACCTCGATCCGGTGCTTCCCCACCATCAGATCGGCGGGCAGGTAGCCCCGCCATAGGTGGTAGCACACCGTCGGATCGGGCAGACGCCTTCCCGGGAGCGGGACGGCCAGCGTGTCCTGCGTCAGGTAAAGCTTGGCATAGGCCGGATCCCATTCGATCACGCGCCGCAGGTCGCTCCAGGCCCGGTCGTCGAGTCGGGCCTCGACCTTCCAGCCGTCGTGGCCGTTGAAGACGTTGGCAAAAAAGGAGACGTACCCCTGATGCACGGCGGCGACGGCCGGGGCGTAAAGTCCGACCTGGTAATCCGCCGGCTCGCGTGCGGCGCGATACTCGGCCACCGGCTCGGCCACGCCGTTGAACGAGAGGATCGCATAACCGTGCGGCGTGCCGTCCCACATCGTCGCGATCGGGATGCCGTTCGCGTCCGGCGGCCCGCCCCAGAAGCTGCCGCTGGCCGCGGCAACGTTGTACTCGTGCAACGGCTGGGCGCCCTGCCAGCCATCGGCGGCGCCATAGAACACGTGACGCTGATAATGGGTATGTCCCGAGATCCAGAAATTGTTCGGCCGGTCCTTCAGCAGCGCGAACAATCGCGCACGATCGGCGGCGCGGAAGGTCTCCGCATTGGACGGGTTCGGGTAAAACCAGGGGATGTGCATCATCAGCACCACCAGCTCGTCGTGCGGCGTGAGGCGGAGGAGATTCTCCAGGAACGTGAACTGGTCGGCGCGCAGGCCGCCGATGTAGCGCGGGCCGCCGAGAAACCGGACGTCGTTCAGCGCAACAAACAGCACGCGGCCATGATGGAACGCGTAGGTCGAGGGCCCATAAACCGCCTCGAAGCCCGCGGTGGCATGCCGGTCGTCGGGCGCGTCGAGATTGAGGTCGTGGTTGCCGTTGAGGTTGTACCACGGAAGCCCGAGGCCGGCCACCGCCGCGTTCAGCGGGGAAAAGAGATCGAGCCGGTCGCTCACGACGTCGCCCAGCGTGACGCCGAACGCCGCGTCGCGGCTGCCGGCCAGGCCCGCGATGATCGCGCGCTTAAAGTAATCGACGTCCTCCGGCGTCGCGGGCTGCGGGTCGGTGAACACGATCGCCCGGAACGCATCGGGCTCCTCGCTCCACCGGAGCGGGAAATCGACCGCGGCCGGAACCGCCGTCCCTGGAACGAGCCGGCGGTAAAATTGCGGAAGGCTCTGGCCATCCACCGGCGTCATCCAGCCACGGGGTTTGATCACGAACACTGTGGCGTCGTCCGCCGCCGTCATTTCGTAGCCGCCCTGCGCGTCGCTCAGGACGACATCCGTGCCGTTCGAGACGGCCACGCCGGCGATGCCGGGCTCGCCCGAATCATGGACACCGTTGCCGTTGCGATCGTCGAAGACAACGCCGCGAATGGTAGCAGCCGGGACGGTAGCCAGGCAGCCGAGCGCAAGTCCGAACGCGACGCAGGTACGAGGCGAAACCATGGCGCGGAGCAAAAGCCGCGGATGCAACCGGGTCGAGACCTGATCGGACGCCGCGCTGTAGCTATGGCCGGGTTCATGCCGTTGAATGTAGCAGCCGAGGTAACGAGACTGATCTGCAAGGCCATTCGCTTGGGGATGCGACGTCCCCGTCGCATCAGACCGCGACCGGGAGGTCGCGGCTCCAACGAGCAAAAGCCTCTTTGCCTCAGCTGCTACGTTCCTAACGTGGTCCAACGGCCCTGGCCGGGTTCAGTCAGCATTCTTGCGTCCGAGCAGGAAATAGAGGATCGAGCCGAGAAACGGCAGCAGGATGATGACGACAGCCCAGACCACCTTGTTGGGGTTGCTGCTCTTCAAACAGTCGACGAGGGCGACAATCCACAGGACCAGCCACACGACCGAGAGGATATAGTTCAGGTTCGTATTCATATCCGTCATCGTGGGCTGCGCTCCGACATGGTTCCGCAGAATCTCCTGCGCACCCTCCGGCAACGGAAACGCAGGCCGCCCAAGCCGGCGGCCATGGAGTCCGTGCAATAAAAAAGGCCGGCTGGAGAAACTCCGACCGGCCTGAAAGAAAACGAACGGCGCGCTTACGCGACCCGCTCGACGATCAGCGGCGGCGGGGTCGGGCGCTTCGGCGCAAGGCGGTAGGCGTTCTTGAAGTATTCGAGCGCCTGCTCGAGCTTCGCCTCGTCGTTGTAATGGATCATCATGAGCGGCTCGCCTTGCTTCACCTGCGTGCCGACCTTCTTGATCTCGGAGACGCCGACGGAGTAATCCAGCTTGTCGTGTGCATGCTCCTTGCCGGCGCCAAGCAGGTGTACGCCGCGGGCGATCATGGCCGCATTGATGGTGTGCACGTAGCCGCGCTTCGGGGCCGGCAGCTTGCGGATGTGCCGGGCCTGCGGGAATTTTTCCGGGTGGTCGATGTACGAGACGTCGCCGCCCTGCGCCTTGACGAGGTCCTTGAACTTCTCGAGGGCCGAGCCATCCGTGAGATGACGCTGCACCGTCTGCTTGGCGGACAGGGTCGAGCCGGCGACGCCGGCCAGGCGCACAATCTCCATGCCGAGCTTGAGGACCAGTTCCTTCATGTCGTCCGGACCCTCGCCCTTCAGGAGCTTGATCGCCTCCTTGACCTCAAGGGACGTGCCGACGGTGTCTCCCAGCGGCTGGTTCATGTCCGTCACCAGGGCGACGCAACGACGCTTCATCGAACGGCCGACCCGCGTCATCGATCGCGCGAGCTGCTTGGCCTGCTCGAGATCCTTGATGAACGAGCCGTTGCCCCACTTGACGTCGATCACGAGTCCCTCGGAGCCCTCGGCGAGCTTCTTGGAAAGGACCGATCCGGTGATGAGCGGGAGGCTGGGAATGGTGCCGGTCTCCTTGCGGAGCTCGTAAATCTTGGCATCGGCCGGGGCGAGATCCTCGGTCTGCTCGATGATCGCGCCGCCGATGCGGGCGAGCTGGCTGGCGAACTGCTCGTTGGTCTGCTGGCTCTTGAAGCCCGGGATGGAGGCGAGTTTCTCGAGCGTGTTGATCACGTAGTCGTGCTCGACGCCGCACATCATCGGAACCACAACGCCGGAGGCCATTGCCAGCGGGACCAGGACGAGGGAGGTCTTGTCGCCCACCCCACCGGTCGAGTATTTGTCGATCTTGGGCTTGGCGATGTGGGAGAGGTCAATCACCTCGCCGGAAAGCATCATTTCCTCCGTCAAATCCGCCGTTTCCTGGGCCGACATGCCCGAGAAGTAGATCGCCATGGCCAACGCAGCAAGTTGGTGCTGAGGCATTTCGCCATCAAGGGTGCTATCGATGATATAGCGGATTTCCTCTTGGGTGAACTCGCCACCGTCGCGCTTTTTTTCGATCAGGAACTCGAAAGTCGGCTTAATGAAACGACGGGTCGGAATGTTACGTTTGCTGCTCATGGGTGGTTTTGTGCGTAGCGTGAGGAGAACACGGGCCAATGCCCGCAGGCGGAAAAGTTTGTGAGCCAAACGACTCCCCAGATGAAGTCGAGCCAAAACTGCCCACCTCCGGCCCCGGTTCCCCTCTGGGAAGGCGTGGAAAAAGGTGTCTGCAGGTAGGGCGGATTATCCCTAATCCGCCGGGCTTGGGCGGGAGCGCGCCTTCTGAGCGGCGCGATCGGCTGACTCCGGCGCGCGGTTATTTGGTCGGCGCCCCGGCGGCGATCCACGCCGCCACCACCGCCCGTTCGTAGTCGGTGATATGCGTGACATTGCCGAGCGGCATGATCCGGGTGACCACGACCTGCTGGTACAGGCGCTGGGCATTCTGCGCGATGGCGGCGGGTGAGTTCAGCAGCACGCCGGCCGGAGCCTGGGTGATGCCCGTGAACGTCGGCACGGTTGAATGGCAGGTGACACAGCGTTGGCCCACGATCGCCCGCACCTGGTCAAAGGTCACCGGGCCGTCCACCTTCGGCAACGGCGCGAGGTGCGGCGTGGTCCACCAGCCGACCGTGAGAAGGAGGACGGCTCCAATGGCGGGGTACTGCCAGGCCAGCACCCCTTTGTGGCGGAGATTGAAAAAATGCCGGATCGATACCCCCGCCGCCGACATCAGGATCAGGATTGCCCAGTTGTAGGGGTGCGAATACGTCGTGGCGTAGTGGTTGCTGATCATGATGAACAGCACCGGCAGGGTGAAATAGTTGTTGTGGACGCTGCGCTGCTTGCCTCGCTTTCCGTCGAGCGGATCGGGCTTCAGCCCGGCCCGCATGGCGTCGACCATCTTCTTCTGGCTGGGGATGATCACGAAAAACACGTTGGCCGCCATGATGGTGCCGATGGAAGTTCCCACCTGGATGTAGGCGGCCCGCCCTCCCAACTCGTGCGCGAGGCCCCAGGCGAGGACCGAAAGGAGCACAAACACGACCGCGCCGAGCAGCCCGTCGCGCTTCCCCAAGGGAGACCGGCAGAGCGCATCGTAAATCAGCCACGATCCGACCATGCTCGCCGCGCCGATTCCGACAGCCTGCCAGGTGCTCAAAACCGCCACGGTCGGGTCCACCATCATCACCTGCGCCTTCAGCCAGTACACGACCACGAGCAAAGCCGTGCCCGACATCCATGTGTAATAGGCCTCCCACTTGAACCAGTGCAGGTTCGCCGGCAGCGAGGCCGGGGCCACCGCGTATTTCTGCGGGTTGTAGAACCCGCCGCCGTGCACGGCCCAGAGTTCGCCGGCGACACCCTTCTTCGCATTCTCCGATCCGGGCTCCGGCGGCTCCAGGGTGTTGTCGAGCCAGATGAAATAAAACGAAGAGCCGATCCACGCGATGCCCGCGATAATGTGCAGCCAGCGAAGCAGCATCTCGATGATGTCGATCCAGTGTGAAGCCATGGCTTATTATGCGCATGTCAGCCATAACAGTGCCAAGATGATATCGAACTCCGCGCTTGCCCGGCGGGCGGGGTCGGCGATGAAGTGACCCGATGCACGTTTCGTTCAACCTCGCCACCGACTTGGAAGCGGCCCTCAAGTCCGCCGCCGCCTCCGCCGGCCTGGAAGCGGCGGCCTTCGTGCCCGAGGTGCGCACCGCCGACCCGCGGCACGGCGACTTCCAGGCCAACGGGGTCCTGGGCTACGCCAAGGCCCGCAAACTAAATCCGCGCGCGGTCGCCGAGAAACTCGTCGCGGCACTGCCTCCCGACGTGGCGGCAGCCTACACCGTTGCCATCGCCGGCCCCGGCTTCATCAATTTCACGCTCCAACCCGCCGCCCTCCTGGCCTGGATGCGCACGTACGCCACGCGCGAGTCCCTGGCCGCCGGCGCGGCCGCCGTCTCGCCGATCCGCGGCCAGACCTGGGTGGTCGACTACAGCTCGCCCAACACCGCCAAGCAGATGCACGTCGGCCACCTGCGCTCCGCCGTGATCGGTGAGGCGATCAGCCGGCTCGCCGGGTTCGGGGGCGCCCGGGTGATCCGCGACAACCACATTGGCGACTGGGGCACCCAGTTCGGCAAGCTCATCTGGGCCTACAAGCGCGAGCTCAACACCCTCGAGCTCGCCCGCGACCCGATCGAGGAGTTCGAGCGCCTCTACAAGGCTGGCAACAACGCCGCCGACGCCGACGTCGCCGTGATGGATGCCGCCCGTGCCGAACTCGTGAAACTCCAGGCCGGCGACGCCGAGAACCTCGCCGTCTGGAGGAAAATCAACGAGGTAAGCCTCGCCGCCTTCCAGCAGATCTACGACCAGCTCGGCATCCGCTTCGATCTCACGCTCGGCGAGAGCTTCTACAACGACAAGGTCGACCGCATTTACCGCGAGCTCACCACCTGCGGCCTCGCCGTGGAGAGCCAGGGCGCGCTGGTGGTGTTTCACCCCGATCACCCGCGGTTCAAGGAGCAGCCGTTCATCGTCCGCAAGTCGGACGGGGCCGCGAACTACGCGTCGACCGATCTCGCCACGATCCTGTACCGCCGGGACGAGCTCAAGGCGGACGTCGCGGTCTACGTCGTCGACACCCGCCAGCGCGATCATTTCGAGCAGCTTTTCATGACCGCCAACAAATGGTTCGCGGCCACCAACCGGACGCCGCCGCGCCTCGACTATGTCGATTTTGGCACGGTCCTCGGCGAGAACGGCAAGCCGCTCAAGACCCGCAGCGGCGAGAACATCAAGCTTAAGGATCTTCTGACCGAGGCGGCCGACCGCGCCTATGAGCTGGTCAGTTCCAAGAGCCCGGATTTCCCCGAGGCCGAGCGCCGGGCCATTGCCGCGGTCGTGGGCGTCGGCTCGGTCCAATATGCCGACCTGTCGCAGAACCGCTCCAGCGACTACGTTTTCTCGTGGGACAAGATGATCTCCCTCGAGGGCAACACGGCGGCCTACCTGCTGTACGCCATCGCCCGCATCCACTCGATCTTCCGGAAGAACAACCTGACACCCGGCGCGGCCGGCACCGAGCAGGCCGCCGGCGCGCCCGAATCCCCCGCGGAACTGGCGCTCTCCCGGAAGGTGGTGAAATTCGCGGACGCCGTGCGGCTCGCGACCGAGACCCTGCGGCCGCATTTCCTCAGCCTCTATCTCTACGAACTCGCCGGCGAATTCAGTTCTTTCTACAATGCGGACAAGGTGAATGTCGACGACCCGTCCGTGCGTGCCCGCCGCCTGCTGCTCTGTTCCCGCACGCTGCTGGTGCTCGAGACCGGCCTCGAACTCCTGGGACTGCGGACACTCACGCGTATGTGAATTGGCGGCCGGCATGGGAGTCACCGCGATCCGCCCACACGTCCTCCTGATATTTGGCAGCGGGTCAGTTTCGTTCTTGCGCAGGCCGTGAGCTTGCTCGCGCTCTTGGAGCTGTCGGTTCTTTCTCTTTCCTCTTTCTCTTTATCTTTCGTCAGGCCTCCGGAGAGAAAGAGGAAAGAGAAAGAATATAGAGAAAGATTCCCAGCGGCCCGCCCGAGCTGCCGCGACAAAACGCTTGCCGCTCCCCTGCCCCACTTGCAGATTCGCGCCTTATGGTCCCCCAGGAATTCTACATCCGCAGCGAGACGGAAACCGAGGCCCGCGGTCCGTTCAGCCTGGACCAGGTCGCATCGCTGGCCGAGGCCGGCCAGGTGACGCCGGAAACCCTGTACTACGACGCCACCACGGAGGAATGGGTGGCCGTCGGGGCCAACGTGGAGGTCAAGGCCGCGGTCTTTCCGGAAAAGAAGAAACTCGTGATCAAGCGCGACACCAAGGTCGCGACCCTCAACAAGGAAACTGACAGTGCGGCGCCCATCTCGGTCAACGACATGCTCGCGGCGGCCGAGGGCCGGACCGCCGACACCAAGGACAAGTCCGACCCGGCCATCGCCATGGCCCGTTGCGCCAAGATCGGCATGTGGTCCGCCATCCTCGGCCTGGTGCTCGCGGCCGCGGGTGAAATCCTCCCCGTGGCCGACATCCTGACGAAGATGCAGCCGGCCCAACTCCTCGAGCACCCCCTGGTCGTCCTCGGCGGCATCGATGTGGTGCTCGCGCTGATGCTGATCCTTGGCGTCGTGAGCTTTTATCCCTTTGTCCGTTTCCGGGCGGCGCTCGGCCTGGGTTTTATCGGGCTCATTTTCTGGACCCAGGGCGGAATGCACGCGTCCCTGTTGGCGCTGATCGCGGGCTCGGTCGGTCTCTACATCAGCACCATCTTCGTCAGCTACGTGCCGATCTTCATCGCGGCGGGCCTCTCGCTGGTCGGCATGGGCGGCTTTGCCTGGCTGGCCCTCACGTCCTGAACGCCGCCGGCGCCTTGGACGCGCCCCTGCCCCATGTTCTCGCGGCTGGCTGAAGCCTGGAAAAAATCCGTCCGGCATTACCACCGGGAGATCTGGCAACCGGCCCACCTGAGGGACCGGTCGCCCCGCGGCTGGTGCTTCGCGGTGCTGCGGGTGGTGTCGATCACCTGGACGGTATTCTTCGAGACCCGGGCCGCCAGCCGTGCCGCCGCGCTCAGCTTCAGCACGCTCCTCGGCCTGGGCCCGCTCGTCGCCATCGCCGTGCTCGTCGGCGGATTTGTGCTCGGCAACAACGAGAACCCGCACCTCGTCGCCGACAAGCTCAGCGAGCTGCTTCACTTCCTCGCCCCGCAGGTCAACACCCTCGAGGCCCAGCACGGCGCGATCGCGCAGGCCGCGGCCGATGCCGCCCGCACGGGGGTCACGCTGGCGCCGAGTCCCAAGCTCGTGGACCTCATCAACGGCTTCATCACCGGCGCCCGCTCGGGCTCGGCTGGGGTGTTCGGCGCGCTGTCGCTGATCCTCATCGTCCTGCTGCTGTTCAAGACGGTCGAGGACGCGTTCAACGAGATCTGGGGCGTGCACGCCGGCCGCTCCCTTGTCATGCGGGTGGTGTTCTACTGGACGATCCTCACGCTCGGCGCGGTGCTGTTCTTTGCCGCGATCACCCTGCTCGGCGCGAGCGCCTTCGTGAACGTCTTCATGGAAAAGCTGTCGGTCCGCCTGCCCTACGGGGCCGAGTTGCTCCGCGTCCTCAGCTGGTCGCTGCCGGCGGCGTCGCTCACGCTGCTCGTCGGCCTGCTCACCATCTTCTACCGCGTGATTCCCAACACCCGCGTATTCTGGCGCGCCGCTTTCAGCGGCGCGGTCGTGGTGGCGACCCTGCTCATGCTGAACAATTTCGTCGCCCTCTTCTACGTGCGGCGCGTGATGCTCACCCAGAGCCTGTACGGATCGCTCGGGGTCGTGCCGGTGCTGATGATCGGCCTGTATGTCTTCTGGCTGTACGTGCTGATCGGCGGCATCATCAGCTATGCCGTCCAGAACGTCCATTTCCGCAACAGCCAGTCCGCTTGGGGCCGGCTGACCGAGGCCATGCGCGAGCGCCTGCTCCTCGTGGTCCTCCTCACGATTTGCCGCCGCTTCCAGGCCTGCCTGCCTCCGGTGTCCGCCCTGCAGCTCAGCATGATGATCAAGGTGCCCACGCAGATCCTCAACGAGTGCCTCGGCCGGCTAGTCGCGATGAAGCTCGTCAGTCCCGTCCCGGCGGGCGACGGCGACGATTCCGAGGCCGACTGCCGCTACCAGCCGTCGCGGCCGCTCAACCGCATCACGCTGTTCGAGTTCAAGACGCTCGACGACAACCTCGGCGAGGATCCGATCGGGGACACCCTCGAGCGCATCGACCCGATCCTCCACCGCTACAACGAGGCCCTGCAGCAGCTCGGCGAACAGGCGTTTTTCCAGAAATCGCTGGAGGAACTGCTCCAGGAAAACCCGTTCGACGAGTCCCGCCCGCCGTTCCGCACGGTCGGGGCGTCCTAAGTGCCCGGCCCCCGGTCATGGCCGGTTTCCCCTTCCGCAGTCCCCGAATCGTTCTCGTTATTCGTTCTCTTTCTCGTTCTCGCTCCGACCCAACTAGAGCGGTTTAAGAATTGTTGTAACGACCGCAACTCTCTCATTCGTGAGATTTCCGTAGTTTTCGTCTTTATCGACAAAGTAGCCCTCAAATTTCGCGCAGAATTCCCTTTTGTTGATCCGAGTGGCTTCAGAATTGGTGAGTTTGATAAGACAGCGGGCAACGCAGCCCTTCTCGTCAAATTTAATGGATTGATGGTCGGTCACGACAATAGGTCAGGCTCGGGCACTCAAATTCGCCTAGTTGGCACGACATGATTCGGGTCCGGCGCTTTGTCATCCCGCAGAATCCTCGTGCAGCAACGGTGCGTACCTTCCAAGATTTGCCATGGCCCTGATAGGGTGAGCGCCACAAAGACTGGTCGTCCAATCTCCTTCTTAAGGTCATAGTTCGGGATTTGGTAACGCTCATCGGCACGAGCCAATTGCTCTAAATTGGTGAGGGCACGGTAGGGATTGCTGCTACCTTGAAAGAACCTGTTCAGGTAAACCTGACGCACTTCGGAAAGGTCAAATCGAGCCTCGTACCATTGAAGAGGGTTTTTGATGAAGTGGCCCAGAAATTCGCCGCGATGGAGGCGGATTGCGTTTCTGATAATCTCGGAATCGGCAGGAGTTTGGTTTCGTGCAAGAACGCGGTTCACGATGTCCTGCGAGACTCCAAGGTTAAGTAGCCTCGTTTTGGTCTCAGCTAAACCCCAATCCAGCACCACGTCGTCAATGGATAGGCGTTTGAGGTCGGTCTGCATGGCGGCGTGAAGGTTGGCGGAAACGACTCGCAGCGCGAGAGGTGATTGAAAGCCTTCGCCTTTGAAAAGGATCCTGTACCCCGACCCACTTCGCCCTTGCCACCCGCCGGACGCGACACCTACCGTCGCCGGTTTCTCCCCATGATCTCCTGGATCCAGCGCACCTTCCAGCACCACTTCCGCACGATCTTCGCCGTGCTGCTGGGCCTCCTCATCATTTCGTTCGTCGTCACCTACGCCCCCTCCTCCGGCATCGGCCGGGCCGACCACCAGGTGCAGACCCGTCCTTTCTTCGGCCTCAACCTCGCCTCGCAGGAGGACCAGTCCCGTATCGCCGGCGACGCCGCCCTCAGCGTCAATCTCCAGGCCGGCTACATGGGCCTCGAGAACGACCAGCTGCAGCAGTACGCGCTGCAACGCTTCGCCGCGCTCCATATGGCCGACGAACTGCACGTGCCCGCGCCCACCGCCGATGAACTCGCCGGCATGGTCAAGACCCTGCGGGCCTTCGCGGGCGACGACGGCCAGTTCGATGCCAAGCGCTACGCCACCTTCCGCGATTCGCTGAAGACCAATCCGCGCCTCACCGAGGCCGATGTCAGCCGCGTGCTCGCCGACGACTGGCGCGCCACCCGCGTCGAGCAGCTCCTCGGCGGACCCGGCTACGTGCTCCCCGCGGACGTCAAGTCCCAGCTCGTCCAGGGTGACTCCACCTGGACCATCGGCGTCGCCACTGCCGACTACGCCGCCTACTCCCCTTCAATCAAGCCGACCGAGGCCGACCTCACGAAATTTTTCACGGAAAACGCGTTTCGTTATGAAATTCCCCCGCGGGTCAGCGCGACCTACGTGGACTTTCCCGCCGCCGCCTACGCCAGCCAGGTCAGCGTGACCGATGCCGACGTGAAGGCCTACTACGACGCCAATCCCGCCCGCTTCCCCAAGCCAGCCGACCCCAAGGCCGCCGCGCCAGCCAAGGACGCAAAGCCCGATCCCGCCGCCGATTTTGCGGCGGTGCGCCCACAGGTCGAAGCGGCGCTCAAGTTCGAGCGCGCCCAGCGCCTCGCCGTCAAGGCCGCGTCCGACCTGGCCTACGCCCTGTTCGACGGCAAGGTGACCGCCGGCCCCGCGGTCGACGCCCTGCTCGCCGCGGGCAAGCAGACCCGCAAGCCCCTCGCGCCTTTCACCCGCGAAGCCGGCCCCGCTGAGCTCGGCGGTTCGCCGCAGATCGCCGAGGCGGCGTTCAAGCTGGACAAGGACCGCTTTTATTCGGACGCGCTGACTTCCCCCACCGGCGCGGTCGTCCTGTTCTGGCAGGAGACGCTGCCCGCCCGCAAGCCGGCCTTCGCCGAGGTGCGCGACAAGGTTTCCGCCGACTATATCGAGGGTGAAAAGCGCCGGATGTTCGTCGAACTCGGCAAGGTCATCCGCAGCCAGATCGAGGCCCGGCTGAAGGCCGGCGACACCTTCGAGAAAGCCGCGGCCGCCGCCGCCTCCGGCGTCAAGATTGAGACCAAGTCCGTCGCACCCTTCACCCTGCGCCAGCCTCCGCAGGACGTCGATTATTCGGTCCTTGGTTCGCTCGAACGCCTCGACAAGGGCCAGGTGTCCGAGATGGTCGTTGCCCAGGACAAGGGCGTCCTCGTCTATGTGGCCGACAAGAAAGTCCCCGACCTCGCCGAGTCCGGCCCGGCCTATCAGGGCGCCCGCGCCCAGCTCGCCAGCTCCATTTCCCGTTTCAACACCGACTCCTACCTGCAGGACCTCGTCGCGCAGGAGCTGAAGCAATCGGAACCGGCCAACCCGTAGCCGATGTCCCGGCCGTCGATGCGGTCGCACCAGGTTCGGTCGCATGATCAACGACAACCGTGGAACGGACATCCACCACCGTGGGTTTCTTACATTCCCGGGGGAATCGCCCGGATCCCACGGTGGCAAATGCCCGGGGTATTTGCTGCGCAACCCGCGAATTCAACGCAACTTTCCGCGTCCGTGTCCGTCATCTCCGGTCAGCAGACCGGGCTTCATTCGATCATGAGGCCCCCTGCCTACAGCGACCCTGAAAAGCTGTAGCTTTTTACCCTGCCGCTGTGTACTGACTTTGATCGCTTTCCCCATCCATATGCTCCGCTCATCCGCTCGCACGTCATTTCAATCGATTGTCCTCGGGTTGCTCGCCATCGGGCTGGTCGCCCGGGCCCAGCCGGCCGCGGCTCCGAACCTGCCGACCGGCACGGCGCCGCTGACCCTGCAGGAATGCATCGCGCGCGCGGTGAAGAAGAATTTCAACCTGGCAATCTCGGGCTACTCGGTCGCCACCGCCCGCGAATCGCTGGTCATCGCCAATGCCAATTTTGATCCGACCCTCGGGGCTTCCAGTTCCCGGGTCCTGACACAAGCCGCGGCGACGACCAGCAAGCTCGATGGAACGTCAACCAGCTCTGGCCAGCGGACCGACAGTACGACCACTCAGCTATCTGTCTCCCAAGCGATCCCCCAGACCAACGGGACAGTAACCCTCACCACCAACCTCAGCCGTCAGGCATCAAATTCGGCCAACTTTTTGTTTAACCCCATCTTTGGCGACACAGCTTCGTTGAGCGTCAGCCAACCGCTACTAAAGAATTTCGGCTCCACGGTCGCCCGCGCGCCGATCAACACCGCCAAGCTGGGCGTCGACATCGCCAACCTTAATTACCGCACCAGCGTCCTCTCGACCATCCAGCAGACGGAGTCGGCCTATTACAGTCTCGTCTATGCCCGCGAGAATCTCCGCGTGCTCCAGCACAGCCTCGAGCTCGCCCAGACGCTCTATGACGAGAACCTGGCCAAGAAGAATGTCGGGACCGGCACCGATCTCGATGTCTTCACCGCCCAGGTCGGCGTGCAGACCGCGCGCAACAGCGTCGTCCAGGCCGCCAACACGGTGCAGAACGCCCAGGACACGCTCCTGAACGTCATCGGGCCGACCGACTTCACCACCGGCATCGGGGACGTCAGTTTTGCCAACCTGCCGCAGGAGCAAAACATCCCTTCGTTTGACGCGTCCTATACCCTGGCCTTGAACAACTCCCCGGGCTACGCGTCTCAGCAGGCCACCATCAAGCAGCTCGAGATCTCGGCCGCGACCGCGAAGCAGAATCGCCTGCCCACCCTCAACCTCACGGGTGCCCTCGGCTACAATGCAACAGATGCGTCCTACTCCGACGTGATCGCGTCCCTGCCCAATCATCACGGCAACAACTGGAGCCTGGGGCTCGTTTATTCGATGCCTTGGGGGATGCACGCCGATCGTGCGCGTTACCGCACGGCGCTGGACAATCTCGAGCAGCAAAAGGTCACCCTCGCCCAGTTCGAACAGAACCTCCTTGTCAGCGTCCGCTCGGCCGTCCGCGCGGTCCAGGCCAACCTGACCAGCGTCGAGATCTCAGCCCAGTCCACCCAGCTGAGCATGAAGAATTACGACCTCACCAAGGCCCAGTTTGACGCCGGCCTCGCGACCAGCCGGCAGGTGCTCCAGGCGCAGCAGGATCTCGAGGCCGTGCGGGTGCAGGAGCTCCAGGCCCGCATCAACCTGTTCAACGCCATTTCCAACCTGCACCAGCTCGAGGGCACCTCGCTCGCGAAATACAACGTGGTGCTGGACCAGAAGTAAGTCCGGGGCCGGCCCGGAACTCACCGCCTCTGTAGTGGAAGCCTTGCTTTAGAAGGTGGCCGCCGACCGCCGGGCGGCGGATCGAGTCGTCGCAAACCAAACGCGCTCGGCCACCTACGCCAAGCCTACGGCGCCCTCGCGAAGCCATTGCTGTCTGCCATAGCCTTGGCGACGGCGGGAGGTCGCGTTCCACCTCAATGAGTCTGACTCCGGCTCAGCCCGCAAACAGCTCATCCATCCTTGCCGTCTCCGCCATCACCAGCCGGTGCGACGGCAACTGCATCCGGAACCATGTGCGCTGTTTCTTCACCAACGCACGGGTGTTTTTCACGATCTCGTTCCGCAATCCCGATTCGGGTCGGCTGCCTTCGAGCACGTCGATCGCCTCGCGGTAGCCGATGGCCCCGGCCGCACTGGGATTGTCCTTGAGCCCCGCCGCCAGCAGCCGTCGGACTTCGTCCAGCAGACCGGCCTCCAGCATCGCATCCACCCGTGTTTCGATCCGTCGCGCCAGTTCGTCCGGCGGCCGGTCCAGCACGGTGAGGCGGGATTCCCAGCCAGCGAATGGCGCGGGCTGATTCCTGAAGTCGGCCGTGAGTTGCACCAGGGTCCGGCCGGAAGCAAGGCAGCGCTCCAGCGCCCGGTAAACCCGGCGGGGGTTTGCCAGGTCCAGCCCGCCAAGTCCGTCGGGATTCAACTGCCGCAACTTCCCGACCGCCTCCGCGAGGCCGAGCTGGGCTGCGGCCGCGCGAATCTCCGGCGTCACCGCCACGTCATCCGCGACCGGGGCGAAAAAGGCCTTGAGATAAAAACCGCTGCCGCCCGTCACCAGGACCGGACGGCCTCGTGCCGCAATCTCCGCCACCGCCCGCTTCGCCTCGGCCACGTAGCGGGCGACGTCCATGCGTTCCGCCAGGCCGAGCGTGTCGATCAGATGGTGCCGCACCCGCATCCGCTCCGCTGCGGTCGGCTTGGCCGTGCCCAGATCCATCCCGCGGTAAAACAGCAGCGAATCGCAGGAAACAATTTCCGCCCCGCGCGCTTCCGCCCACCGCAGTGCCCACTCCGTCTTGCCGACAGCCGTGCACCCGGTGAGAACGTGAATCACGCGATCCATCCGTCGACTCAAAGCTTCTTTCCTCCGTCGGGCGAGGCGAAGAATCATCCTGAAAGACGGGTCACCGACAGGCAATCACCGCTGACTTCGCACGACATCGTCTGCGTCTGCCGGGCCGGGTAGCCAGTCTCTTGCCCGTGTCTCAGCCGGAATCATGCGGTAGGAAACCGCGGATGACACTGATGGACGCGGATATTTCAGAGTCAAAATCAGGGATTCGTAAGACAGTTCCAATCCCCACCGGGTTGTGTGGCTTAGGGTGATCGAGATTTTATCCTAAATCATCTATCCGCGCTTATCCGTGCTATCCGCGGAAAAATCCGGCTGAATTTTTCCGGCTCAGCCGGAATCGTTCCGTGGCAGGAGCCTGCTTATACCAACGTCCATTAACTTTTGGACGATAGGTAGGGCGAACCGTCCCGGTGAGCCGCGGCTCGGCAGGGACGCCTCCCCCTACCCACGGACACCCGGGCTGCGAAAGTCCATTTTTTTAGAGCCGTTGGTATTGCAGGCGATCAGCGGGTTGGACCGAGGTAAAATCGCCTGCTCCTCGACCGGCTCGGAGCCCTGAGCTTGTCGAACGGGCAAGCAGGCTCCTACGTCAAACCACCAAACGGTTTTCTTCCTGTGCCTGCCAAAACGGAATTCAACGGCATGGCTCTGGCTCAACGCGGTTTTCGCGGGCGCTCTTGTCTGGCGGAGCGCAGCCCACCGCGAGGCTTGACTCCTGTTCCCCACCGCATGCCCTCGTTTCGGTCGACATGGTCTTACTCCTGCACCGAACCATCGGATTCGCCGCCTTGTCGGGCCGCGGTTTGGAGCGCGGTGCGCTGCACAAGCCTGCTCACCTTCCAAGGGGTACCTCGGTGCGGCATTTCGATGTCGCCGGCAAGTCCCAGGCCCATGTCGCGTGTTACATTAAATCGGTCGCGACCGAAAACTCCATCAAGTGCTCCGGCGTCGGGATGAAGTCTTCGGCAGGTCCCGCGACGGCAGACTGACACGCCACGATCCCATGGGCCCGCCGCCGAGTTCCAAGTCGCACCTGCTGGCCATCCTGATGGTCGGCGTCGGCTTCAACGTCCTGAGTCTGCTTTTTCCGACGATCATCCCCCAGGCCGGCCGGCGGCCAAACACGTTTTCGATCATGGGGGCGACCGCCCTGCCCACCACCGCGGAGGTGTTTGTCGATTTCGGCAACGGCATCTTTCCCGATCAATCTTCGCGCCAGGCCATCATCCCCTCGCTCGGCGGCCCGGTCGAACTCACTTTCACCCTGCCGGCCGGGAAGCTCTACGGCTTGCGCTTCGACCCCACGGAAAACGACCAGGTTTCATCCTGGAAAAACGCCCGGATCCGTGACGAGGAAGGCCGGCTGCTGTACCAGTTCGAACCCGCTGATTTTATTCCGGTGCAGCAGATCGACTCCCTCACGGTCGAGGGCGACACGGTCAGGATCGTGCCTCCCAAGGGTGCGTTTGATTCCTTCACGCAACTGAGGCTCAGGCATCCCGTCGATCTGCCGGATGATTCCGCGGCGAGCAGGAAACTTCAGGCCGGGAATTTTGCCGTGCAGCGGGGCGGAGCCCTGATGCTCGCCGTGACCGGGCTCATTCTCGCCCGGCTGGCCTGGACGCGACGGGGCCAGGCACAATCGGCCACGCCGTCCCGCCGGTTGGCAGGCGCCGCCCTGGCTTTTGCCGCCCTTAGCATCACGTATTTCAGGCGTCCCAGCATTTTTCTCGCGCCGCAAATGATGGTCGAGGACGGCGTCGTGTTTTTTCTCGGGCAATGGACATACGGCTGGAAAGCGGTGCTCATGCCGTATGCCGGCTACCTGCACCTGATGCCGCGATTGGTCGCGGGGTTCGCCATGTGGTTTCCGCTGGCCTGGACTCCGCGCGTCTACGGCTGCTGCGCCCTGCTCGTCCTCGTTGCGACCGTCATTAAAGCCGCGTCGCCGCGCAGTGCCCTGCCCTTGCCGTACTGGTGCGCCCTGGCGGTCGTGATGGTGCCGAACATGGATGAAATCACGGCGTTCGCGGTGAATATCCAATGGTGGGGCGCGGTGTTCCTCGTGCTCGTCAGCATCAGCGCCCCCGCCCGCAACCGGGGCGAACTGGCCAGGGATATCCTGGCGGTGGTGGTTTTCGGACTATCCGGCCCTTGGGCGCTCCTGCTTTCGCCGTTCCTCGCTTATCGGGCCTGGCGCGCCCGGACCGGTGGCGCGATCGCGACCGCGGCGGTGGCGGTGGCGGTCGGCCTGGTACAATACCATTTCAACGTGGCGTATCCTCCACTGCCGCCCACCGAGACTTTCTGGCATTCCCATGCATTACCCGCGCTGGCGGGCTTGGGTTATCGCATCGGCGGGCAACTCGCAGGTTACCTGCCCCTGGTCAGCGGGACATCGTTCTCCCCATGGGAATATTATGCGTTGGCGACATGGCTGCTGCTGATCGTCCTGATTCCGGTGCCGGCCAAGTACCGGGGCACCCGGCTGATGCTCGCAGGCGTCGCCATCGTCGTCGTGGCGGCCACCGTGCTGCGGTGCCGGTACTGGGAGTACATGTTGTTCTCACCGCCCATCTGCCAGCGCTATCTATTCCTGCCGCTGACGGTAACCTTGTGGATCCTGATCATCGCACTCGGGAACTCCACCTGGCGGAGGGCGCTGCCGGCCGCAGTCCTGATCCTGATCGCGGCAAGGAATATCCCATATTTCCGCATGCCGCCCGTGATTGATTTTCACTGGGCGCGTTACGCGGATGTCCTCGAAAGAGGTGAAGGGGGATCAATTCCAATTTATCCCGCGGGCTGGAGCGTGAAACTCGGGCCGCGCCACCAATAACCCCAAAAAGCGCCGTTAACCGCCAAGGTACAAGGAGCACTGGGGATAAGCCGGCAACCGGGGCAAAAACGCGTTTCACACCACAGGTGAAAGTCCCTTTGGCCCGGTCGGCTTAATAAAATATCTGCCCGCTGCTCTTTGCGTCTCCGTGGCACAAATCCAACAGCGGAACTGAGGATAAGGCGCGTCGCGCGCTCCTACAGGTCCCCGAAGGCCAGCGCCCGGTTGCGGCCGCCGGCCTTGGCCGCGTAGAGCGCCTTGTCGGCCGCGGCCACGAGGGATTTTCCGTCGACCGCGTCGCCCGGCATCACCGCCACGCCCGCGCTCACCGTCACGGACAGTTCGATGTTCCCGGCCCGGATGGGCGTGCGGCGCATTTCCGCGCAGATCCGTCGCGCCGTCTCCAGCGCCGTCGTCCGGTCCATTTCCATCACGACGAGCGCAAACTCCTCCCCGCCAAAACGCGTCACCCGGTCCACCGAGCGCATCAGGGCGCCCAGCCGCCGGGCCACCTCGCGCAGCACGTCGTCCCCGGCCTGGTGACCGTGCGTGTCGTTGACGCGCTTGAAATGATCGATGTCGACCAGCACGAGGGCCACCGGCCGGCCGAAGCGCGACGCGCGCTCGCTTTCCTCCTCGAGGATGCGGTCGAACTCGCGGCGATTGAGCAGGCCCGTGAGCTGGTCGTGGGTCGCCAGCCGGCGCAGGGCCTCGAGGGTTTCGCCCAGCTTGAGTGCATAACGCAGCGACCGCTCCAGCGTGCGCGGCGTGATCTCGCCCTTCACGAGGTAGTCCAGCGCCCCGGCATTCATCGCCGCAAAATCCACGCGCTTCGCCGTCTCCGCCGTCAGGAACACGATGGGCGTGCGGCACCCCTGCCCCACCGCCTCCTGGATCAGCTCGAGGCCGTCGCGATCGCCCAGCCGGTAGTCCAACAGGCACGCGGCATAGCCGCCGCTCAGGAGCTTCGCCAGGCCTTCCTCGTAGGTCTCCGCCCAGTCGAGCTCGTAGGCCTCCGCGCGGATCTTCCGGAACTGCGCCTGCGTCAGCCGGAATTGCATCCGGTCGTCGTCGATCAGCAGGATCTTGTGCGCCGCCTTGCTCATGCCGGCACCCCGCGCGCCGCCCCGGCGGAAAGATCCGCCGCCCGCGCGGACAGCGCCGCCGGGATCCTGCCCCGGTCGCCCAGGTGGTCGCGGATGATGTTCACCAAGGCACTGCCCACGATCACCCCGTCCGCATATCCGGCCACCTGCGCCACCTGTGCCCGGTTGGAGAGGCCGAAACCGACCGCCACCGGCAGGGATGTGTGTCGGCGGATCCGGGCCACGGCCTCGGGGATGTTGCCCGCCACCTGGTCGCGCACGCCGGTCACGCCTTCACGCGAGACATAATAAATGAAGCCCGTCGTCGCCTCGGCGATCACGGGAATACGGGCTTCCGGCGTGGTCGGGGCGATGATGAAGACCGTTTCGAGCCCGTGCGTCCGGCAAGCGGCCACCACCTCGCCCGCCTCCTCCGGGGGTAGGTCCAGGGTGAGCAGGCCGTCCACGCCGGCCGCCTTGGCCGCGCGCACGTAGGCGTCGACCCCGCCGGAAAACACCAGGTTGTAGTAGGTGTAGAAGACGATCGGCGCATCGCTGGTCTCGCGCAGCCGGCGGGCCAGCTCGAAAACCCGCGCGGCCGTCATGCCGCTCTCCAGCGCCCGCTGCGCCGCGAGCTGGTTGGTGAGGCCGTCGGCCAGCGGATCGGAAAACGGCACGCCCAGCTCAAGGATGTCCACCCCGCTGGACAGCAGCGCCCGGCACGCCGCCAGCGACGTGTCAAAATCGGGATCGCCCGCGCAAAGGTAGGCGACGAATGCGGCGCGATCCTGGGTCCGGGCACGGGCGAAGGCTTGGGCAAGGCGGGACATGCGGAGACAAAGGAGTGGGAGGCGATTGCGGCGCGTGGCGAGTGAAATTTTCCGGGGTTTGCTTTCCCGGACAGAGTGACCAGCTTAAATGCGCTCCTCTGCCGTATCCAAGCCCGCAGTTAACCCAAGACCCGCCATGAAGATTGCCCCCCGGATCCTCGCCCTCTTTTTCGCCGTGCTCCTCGCCGGGTGCGTGACCGCCGACAAGCTGAACAACGTTCGCATCGGCATGACCAAGGACGCGGTCACCAGCCTGCTCGGCCAGCCCGACAGCACCAGTGCCCAGGGCAATATCGAGTACCTCACCTATTACCTCGCGGCCGAGTCCGGCAATAGCCGCGACCAGCCCTATTCCGTGCGGCTCGTCGATGGCAAGGTGGAGTCGTTCGGGCGCTTTGCCCAGTTGTTCGACATCTACAACCGTCCGGTCTCGGGCACACCCCAGGCCGGCCCCGGCATGCCCGCACCCTATCCCATGGCCCCCGCCGGCGCCTCCGACCTCGGCACGCAGCTCGAGAAATTGAAGCTCCTGCGGGATCAGGGCGCCCTGACCGAGCAGGAGTTCCAGCTGGCCAAACAAAGGCTGCTCTCCGGGCAGCACTGAGCCGGAACAATTCAGTCGGATTTTCCGCGGATAGCACCGATAAGCGCGGATAAATGATTTAGGATAAAATCTCGATCACCCTAAGCCACACAACCCGGTGGGGATTGGAACTGTCTTACGAATCCCTGATTTTGGCTCTGAAATATCCGCGTCCATCAGTGTCATCCGCGGTTTCCTACTGCATAATTCCGGCTGAGCCGGACTAAGGCGTGTTTTTCAAAGTCGTTAGCGGGTGGCCGCCGACCTCCGGGCGACGGGGTTTGGTATCGCTTCCCAAATCCGCCGCCCGGATGGAGGCGCGACCTCCCGGTCGCCGCTCCAGCAAGCAAAGCCTTGTGCCAGCTCCCGCCTGTCGAAGGCGATCCCACTCCATCGGACCAACCGGTCTCCCTCACGCGACGGAGAACTCCACCCTCACCGGCCGATGGTCCGAGAGGAAGCACCGGACAATCTCGCTGGCCGGCTCACGGCAGCCCGCAGGCAGAAAAACAAAATCCAGCAGCCGGCCCGGCAGGGGCGACGGAAACGTCCGGCCTGAGAGGGGGTGGAGCGTATAATCGCCATAGTCGGACAAGTGACTGAGCAGCGAAGCCGTGGCGTCCGAGCGATGGCCGGGATTGTTCAGGTCGCCGCAAACGATGGGGGTGGTCGCCCACCGGCCCTGGTGGGCCCGCTGCTTTTCCCGGAGCCAGGCCAGCAGGCGGTCGGTCTGGACAAAGCGGTGCTCCCGCGAACGGTAATGCAGGTGAAGGTTGACCAGCGGCACCCGCCGGCCGGCGATGTCGAGCTCGACAAAGAGAAAGCCCTTTTCGCCGACCCGCCGCTGCCCGAAGACCACGGTCTCCGACTCGACGATCGGGTGGCGGGAAAGAAACGCGTTGCCGTACTTGAGGTTCATGAGCCCGGCACGCTGGTTGTTGATGCCGAAGACGGCGTGGGGATAACCCGCGTGAACGCGCAGGTACTCAAGGTGGTCGAAATTTCCCGCCCAGCGCGAGCACTCGTCGATCTCCTGCAGCGCGACGACATCCGGGTCGAGGCGCCGGAGCAGATGCGCGATCTTCAGCAGGTTGGCCCGGATCTTCCGGGCCGACGTGAGGCCCTGGATCGGGGTCAGACCGCGCCCGTGGGCGATGTTGAACGTGACAAGACTCAGCCGCGGCATGCCCTGACGTTGGGGCGCGCGCCGGCCATGTCGAGGCATCGACGGCCCGATACGAAAAACGGATTGACGGAGAAAGGCGGCATCTGCGCGTCTGCTGAACGGTTGACGGTAAGCGCCCGCCGGGCATACTGGCCTGCACCATGCCCGACCCGAGACCGCAGATGAACAAGGGAAGCGGGCGCGTCGGCCTCGGGTTGCCGACGTTGGCGGCCGGCCTGGCATTCGCGACCGTGCTGGCGATGGACCGGCTGTTTCATCCGCTCTTGCTCCAACGTCACCCCGAACAGGCGATCAAGGAATGCGGGGTCGCAGCGGTGCTGGTCTTCGGAAGTTTCCTGCTGCTCCAGGGCGTGAAGCGGCCGTGGAACTGAAGGTGGTTTCGGCTGCCGCGATGAAAGCCGGCCTGCGGCCGGATTTTCAGGCCGTACTTCGTGCAACCGCTTTCTTGTCGGCGAGCAAGGTTCCGGTTCGCACCGCTCATAGGGTAACACCCCATACCTGTTCACGAATTCCAATACTAGGCTCGGGCCATGCACCCCTCTACCTTGGCTTGGGCGCGCTACGAGGACCTCTCCTCGGACGCCGAAGCTGCGACCGTTTCAAGATTCTGTCTCTTCTCGTTCGCGACCCTGGAGGTCACCGCCAGTCCGACCACCACGAACATCGCGATGATCGAGCAGGAACATCCCCACTCGTGGCGCTGGCTGGTGGTCAACGCCGACGGATTCGTGATTGATTGCGGCACGGAACCCTCGAAGACGTATGCCAAATCAGCCGTCGAAATGGCATTGCGGGCGGAATTGAAACCGGTCGCCTCGTCCGGGCCGGGCGAAGGAGGGGAGGATTTCCCGCGGTAGCGCGGGAAACGTCCTGTCGGTCACTGTTTCGTTCTGAGGCCGCCAAACAAATAGACGACAAGGAAGATCAGCAGAATCAGGCCGAGGCCGCCGCCGCCGATCGCCGGGCCGCCGAAGTAAAAGCCGCCGCCACCGAACAGGAGAAGCAGAACGAAGATCAGAAGTAGTGTGTTCATGGTCGCAGGATACTACCTCGCAGCGTCGGTTCCCATGGGGCCTTTACCCACTCCATGTGGCACAACGATTCGGCTCACGTTCGGTGGCCGGGTCGGTTTTAAACTCCTGCGGACCGTGAGTGTGCCCGCACTTTCACGACGCCTGCCCGCAGGCGGCCTGCGGGGCGAACAGACCTATCACCCAGATTTGCATCGGCGCCTGACAGCAAAAGTTGGGGCTGTCGGCCAAATCCCACCCGTGGGCATTCATGGGAACACCTAGAGCATTTTCGGTTTAATTGGACACACAAGGCAACCTGCGGAAGCCGAACGCCTGGTAGGCCGCGAGCTTGCTCGCGCCCGGGGGTTCCAAAGCGCCTGCTCCTCGACAGGCTCGGAGCCCCGAGCTTGTCGAACGGGCAAGCCGGCGGCCTACCGGATTGCGTCTGACTAAATAGAAAATGCTCTAGACCGGCGAACCGGCCTCGACGCCGGCCGGCTCGCAGCTGATCCCGCTGATCTCCGGCCCACCCGCCTCCGGTTGAAAGTCGGATCGGGCCCGGGCTTGCTCAGGCTTGCCCAGCCCAAAAGCCCGGAACCCCAGTTCGCGCAGTTTTTCCAGCGGAAGGATGTTGCGCCCGTCAAAAACAAAGGCCGGCCGCTCCATCCGGGCATGGATGCGGACGAAATCGAGCGATGCAAATTCATCCCACTCCGTCACGATGACCAGCGCGTGCGCCCCCTCGGCCGCCTCCTCCGCGCTCACCGCCACGGTCAGCCGCTCGCTTTCGCTCCCGGGCCCGAGCACGTCCTTGAGGATTTGCCGCTCCGGAACCTGGGGGTCGTAGACCACCACGCGCGCGTTCTCGGCCAGCAGGTCGCGCACGATACTGATGGCCGGCGATTCCCGCGCGTCATCCGTGTCCTTCTTGAAGGCGAAGCCCAGCACCGCGATCCGCTTGTCCGCGACGGTGTTGAACAGCTGCTCCACGATCTTCTGCGCGAAGCGCTGTTTCTGCCAGTCGTTGATCGAAACGACCGACTCCCAGTAGGCCGCGGCCTCGGCGAGCCCGTAGCATTCGCACAGGTAGACGAGGTTGAGGATGTCCTTCTGGAAGCACGACCCGCCGAAGCCGACCGAGGACTTGAGGAATTTCGGGCCGATGCGCGAATCGCGGCCGATGGCCCCGGCCACCTCGTCGACGTCGGCGCCGGTCGCCTCACAGAGCGCGGAGATCGCATTGATTGACGAGATGCGCTGCGCGAGGAAGGCGTTGGCGACCAGCTTCGACAGTTCCGCGGACCACAGGTTGGTGGTCATGATCCGCTCGCGCGGCACCCAGCGCGCGTAGACCTCGACCAGCGCCGCGACCGCACGCGCGCCGCCGGGCGTGCGTTCGCCGCCGATCAGCACCCGGTCCGGCGACAGGAGGTCGGCGACGGCCGTGCCCTCCGCGAGGAACTCCGGGTTCGACAGCACCTGGTGCTCCAGCCTGCGGCCGCTCGCGGCGAGGATCTCCTTGATCGTCTCCGCGGTCTTCACCGGGATGGTGGACTTTTCGATGATGATTTTCGCCGTCTCCGCCACCTCGGCGATGGTCCGGGCCACGGATTCGATGAACCGCAGGTCGGCGGCCCGGCCCGCGCCGAGGCCGTAGGTTTTCGTCGGGGTGTTCACCGCCACGAAAATCAGGTCCGCGTCCTTGATCGCGGCCTTGACGTGGGTGGAGAAAAAAAGGTTCCGCCCGCGGCACTGGCGCACGATGTCGTGCAGGCCCGGCTCGTAGATGGGCAGCTCATCCGAGTTCCAGGCCGCGATGCGCGCGGCGTTCATGTCGACGACCGTGACGGTGATGTCGGGCGCCTTCAGCGCGATCATCGCCATGGTCGGCCCACCCACGTATCCGGCCCCGATGCAGCATATTTTAGTCATGTAAGTGGCCGGACCTTGGTCCGGAAATAGGCGATGGTGCGTTCCAGGCCCTCTTCCAGCGGGACGATGGCCTCCCACTTGATCACGCCGCGCGCGAGCGTGATGTCCGGGCGGCGCTGCTTCGGGTCGTCCGCGGGCAGCGGCCGGTGGACGATCCGCGATTTGCCGCCGATGAGCTTCAGCACGAGCTCGGCCAGCTGGAGCATCGTGAACTCGCCAGGATTGCCGAGGTTCATCGGCCCGACGATCGACGACTGGTTCATGAAGCGCACGATGCCCTCGATCAGGTCGTCCACGTAGCAGAAGGAACGCGTCTGCTGCCCGTCGCCATAGATCGTGATGTTTTCCCCGCGCAGCGCCTGCACGATGAAATTGGAAACCACCCGGCCGTCGGTCTCGTGCATGCGCGGGCCGTAGGTGTTGAAGATGCGGATGACGCGGATATCGACCCGGTTCTCGCGGTGATAGTCGAAGAACAGGGTCTCGGCGCAACGCTTGCCCTCGTCGTAGCACGAGCGCCGGCCGATCGGATTGACCCGCCCCCAGTAGCTCTCCGGCTGGGGGTGCAGTTCCGGGTCCCCGTACACCTCGCTCGTGCTGGCCTGGAAGACCCGGGCCTTGACGCGCTTCGCGAGGCCGAGGCAGTTCATCGCCCCGAGCACCGAGGTCTTCGTGGTCTTGATTGAGTTGTGCTGGTAGTGCTGGGGCGAGGCCGGGCAGGCGAGGTTGTAGATCTGCTCCACCTCGTACTTGAACGGGTCGGTGACGTCGTGCCGCACGAACTCGAAGTTCCGCCGGCCGAGGAGGTGGGCGAGATTGCTCTTCCGCCCGGTGTAGAGGTTATCGAGCGCGACGACATCGTGGCCGTCGCCGTGCAGGCGGTCGCAGAGATGGGA
>Ga0265320_10000635_pt1 | contig 26833 bp, 7 predicted proteins | sample 4827metaG_FD_202087 | JGI IMG/M metagenome (GOLD analysis project Ga0265320, IMG submission 202087) | Rhizosphere microbial communities from Carex aquatilis grown in University of Washington, Seatle, WA, United States - 4-8-27 metaG | ecosystem: Host-associated > Plants > Roots > Rhizosphere >...
GGCGTGGCGGGAGCCGGGTGCATTGGTGTGGGCGAGCTCATCCACCAGCACGAGACCGGGGCGGCGCGCGAGGATGGATTCCAAGTCCATTTCATTGAGCACCGAGTTGCGGTAGGGAATCTCCTTGCGGGGCAACACGGGCAACTGATCCAGCAGGGCCTCGGTTTCGACGCGGCCATGGGTTTCGACAACCCCAACGAGCACATCAATGCCGTCACCCTTTTCCTTGCGCGCATTGCGCAGCATGGAGTACGTCTTGCCGACGCCGGGGCACATGCCCAGGAAAATTTTCAACCGCCCGCGTTTGGCGCGCGTTTCCTCCGCGCGCACTTTGGCGAGCAGCGCGTCTGGGTCGGGCCGTTGCAGCGGAGCGTCCATGGAGTGGAAATACAATAGCCATTCCCCGTCGAACGGAAAGGGAATTTAGCTCAAACCAAATGATTTGTGGCGGGACGTCGCGCGAGCCACCAGCGGCGCGCGGCCACGAGGGACCAGATCGCCTCGACCAAGCCGAAAGGCCATGCTCCCTGAAGGAAGCCGTAGATGGAGCCGAGCACACAAGCGCCGGCAAAGGCCAGGATGAACCAGCGGCTGCGGGCCTCCAAAGCGTAACAAACGAGCATCGCGACCACGGCGAACAAGCCGAAGAGAGTGAGCCGATCCATGATTTTATTTCGCAGATACCCCCGCCCCGGCCCGAGGGAATCCGCCGCCCGGTGGGCAACGAAGGCCGATGCCACCGCTGGGAAGGCCAAGGGCGTCAATCGCGGGCAGAATGATCATGCGGCCGGTCGAAGATTTCTAACGGAAGCGGGAAAAGGAAACAGCCTGGTGGAATTTCCGCCGCGGGGAAAATTCCGGCGGTCCTCCTCGCGGGCCAAAATGGAAAGCGTGGGCATGGCGCCGCCCGGGCCGGGCGAAATCAGCCAGACGGGGCAATGGATGCGGCCCAGCACCTCGCGCACCGTGTAGCGGTGCAGCCATTTGAACCAGCCACGGTAGGCATGGGTACACATGACCAGCGAGTCTGCGCCCACTTCCAGCGCCTTGGCCACGATTTGGGGCGCGGCCAAGCCGGTGCTGGTGACGCATTTAATCGGCAGGTTCAGGTGGGTTTTATCGGCCAGCGCCTGGAGCCGGGACTTGGCCAGCTCGACTTCCGTCTCCGCACTGCCTTCCGGCAGCACGTGGAACAGCACGATTTTGGCGGACAAATCCTCCGCCAATTTCGCGGCGACCGCCAAGGCGGCGCCGGAGCCTTCGTTTAAGGTTACGGGAACAAGAATGGTTTTCGAGTTCATGACAGTTTTCTCCTGATTAAGATTAAAATAAATCAAGGGGTGGCCGAAGCAGCGGGGGCGGAAGCAGCCGCCGGGGTCGAAGCCGCCGAAGCCGCCCCCGAGGCCGCCGGCGCCGCCGAGCCCGCAGGTGCGGCGGGGGCGGCGGGCGGCGGGGTGATTGCTGGTTTCGTGGCCGGCCATTTGGCGTCTAAGGCAAGGTTCAGTTTGAGGACATTGACGCGGGCCTCGCCGAGGAAGCCAAATTGGGCTCCTTCGACAAATTGTTCCACCAGGGCGGTGACATCCTCTTTTTTCAATCCCCGGGCGTCGGCGACCCGGCCGATTTGGAATCGCGCCGCCTCGGGAGTGATGTGAGGGTCAACGCCGCTGGCAGAAGTGAACACGAGGTCCGACGGCACCGGGGCATCGGCGGGGAGCTTGTGGGCGTCGCGCAGGGCCTTGGCATTGGTCTGCACATTGGTTTGCAGGGTGCTGCTGGTCGGGCCGAGATTGCTGCCCGCGGCGGGCGTGGTGCCGTAGCCGTCGGCGGACGGGCGCGGCCAGAAATACTTCGTGCCCGTGAATTGCTGGGCGAGTAGTTCCGAGCCGATGATGTTGCCCTTGTCGTCCTTGATCAGGCTGCCATTGGCCTGGTAGGGAAAGGCCAACTGGGCGATCACTGTCATCACCAGCGGATACAAGAGGCCCAGCAGGAGGGTCCAGACGATGGTCTGAAGGATGGATTGAAGGATGAGTTTCATGGAGAGTGCGCCTCGGCGCGTGGTTGATAGTTTAAAGGTTGGTTACGGGGCCAGGTGAACGGCGACTAGGATGACGTCAATCAACTTGATGAAGACGAACGGAATAAGGATGCCGCCGACTCCGTAGATAAGCATGTTCTTGCGCAGAATGACGGCCGCGCCGAGCGGCTGGTACTTCACGCCGCGGAGCGCGAGCGGAATCAGCGCGACGATGACGAGGGCGTTGAAGATCACCGCGCTCAAGATGGCGCTCTGCGGGGAGTGCAGGTACATGATGTTATAGGCATCGAGGGGGCCCTTGCCGCCCGGATGGGTCGCATACAGCAGGCCGAACATTGCGGGCAGAATGGCGAAGTATTTGGACACGTCATTGGCGATGCTGAAGGTGGTCAGCGCGCCGCGCGTCATCAGCAATTGCTTGCCGATTTCGACCACTTCGATGAGCTTCGTCGGGTTGCTGTCGAGGTCCACCATGTTACCGGCCTCACGGGCAGCCTGGGTGCCGGTGTTCATGGCGACGCCGACGTCGGCTTGGGCGAGGGCGGGGGCGTCGTTGGTGCCGTCACCAATCATGGCGATGAGCTTGCCGCCTTCCTGCTCCTTGCGGATGCGGGCGAGTTTGTCCTCCGGCTTGGCTTGGGCGATGAAATCGTCCACGCCGGCCTCGGCCGCGATGGCCGCGGCGGTCAACGGATTGTCGCCGGTGACCATGATGGTCTTGATGCCCATCGTGCGGAGCTGGGCAAAGCGTTCCTTGATGCCTCCTTTGACAATGTCTTTGAGGAGTACGACGCCCATGACGCGCTTGCCTTCGGCGACGACCAGCGGGGTGCCGCCACCACGGGAAATGCGATCAACGGCTTCGGCGGTTTCCGGCGGGTAGAATCCGCCCTGCCCTTCGACCCAGGCGCGAACGCTCTCGGCCGCGCCTTTGCGGATTAACCGCGCAGGCGTGTTGGGGGCGCTCTCGACGTCCACGCCGCTCATGCGGGTTTGCGCGGTGAAGGGAATGAAGGTGGCGGGCGGGATGGAGACTTCATGGCCGCGCAAGCCATGCTTTTCCTTGGCCAGCACAACGATGGAGCGGCCTTCCGGGGTTTCGTCCGCAAGCGAGGCCATTTGGGCGGCCTCGGCGAGTTTATCAACGGACACGCCGGGCGCGGGAATAAATTCCGTGGCCATGCGATTGCCGATGGTGATGGTGCCGGTTTTGTCCAACAGCAGGACGTCCACGTCGCCGGCGGCCTCGACGGCGCGGCCGCTGGTGGCGAGCACGTTGCGGCGCATCAGGCGGTCAATGCCCGCGATGCCGATGGCGCTGAGCAAGCCACCGATGGTCGTCGGGATGAGGCAGACAATCAGGGCAAGCAGGACCGGCAAAGAAACCAGGACCACGCCGGTCTGCTTGGCGTCAATCTCATCATATTGTGCGTAAGGCGGCAGCGTGAGCACGACGACGATGAACAGCGCGGTGAGGCTCACCAACACGATGTTAAGCGCGATTTCGTTCGGAGTCTTTTGGCGGCGGGCGCCTTCAATCATGCCAATCATGCGGTCGAGGAAGGAGTTGCCCTCCTCGGCGGTGGCGCGGATGACGATGCGGTCGCTGAGGACGCGCGTGCCGCCGGTGACGGCGCTGCGGTCGCCGCCGCTTTCACGGATGACTGGGGCGGACTCGCCGGTGATGGCGGATTCGTCCACCGTGGCGATGCCCTCGATAACCTCGCCGTCCGTGGCGATGATTTCGTTGGTTTCGCAAACAAACTTGTCGCCAATCTTGAGTTCGCTGCCGGCGACTTCGACGACCTTGCCGTTGACGATCTTGCGGGCAATCGTCTTGGTGCGCATCTTGCGCAGGGCGTCGGCGTGGGCCTTGCCGCGGCCTTCAGCCATGGCCTCCGCGAAATTCGCGAAGATGCAGGTGAACCAGAGCCAGAAGCAAATCTGGACGTTGAACAGGTTGAACTGGTGCGGCAGGAACAGGAAGATGGTGGTCATGATGGACCCCACCCAGACCACGAACATGACAAGATTTTTAATCTCGTCCTTCGGGTTGAGTTTCTTGAAGGCGTCAATGACCGCCTGCTTGAAGAGGTCGGAATAAGCGAATTCGACTTTAGTGCTCATGGTAGTATTGGGAATGGGTTAGAAAGTGCGGCCGGCCAGCATGAGGCCGTGTTCCACAAAGGGCCCGAGCAACAGCGCGGGAAAGAAAGTCAGGGCGGCGACAATGATGATGACCCCGGTAAGGGTGAGGCCGAAAGTCCAGCCATGGGTGGGCAGCGTGCCGACCGAGGTCGGGACCGTTTTCTTGGCGGCCAGGCCGCCGGCGATTGCGAGCACGCAGAACGCCACGCCAAACCGACCGAGGAACATCGCGGCGGCCAGGGAGAGGTTGTAGAAATTCGTGTTCGCGTTCAGGCCGCCAAACGCGCTGCCGTTGTTGTTGGCGCTGGAGGCGAAGGCATAAAAGATCTCACTCAGCCCGTGTGGCCCGTGGTTGCCCAAGCTTGAAAGGGCATCAGCGGACTGGCTGGCCACGGCCGAGCCGATAAGAATGATCATGTTCGGAATCAGAATAGCGGCCACGGCAAAGGATGCCTCCCAAGCCTGAATCTTTTTACCGAGATACTCGGGGGTGCGGCCGATGAGCAGCCCGGCGATGAATACGGTAATCAGGACGTGCATGAGAATGCCGTAAATTCCGGCCCCCACCCCGCCAAAGACGATGCAGCCGAGCATCAAATTCCAGAGCGGCGCCAACCCGGCCAGGGGCATAAAGCTGTCGTGCATCGAATTCACCGCGCCGCAGGAAGTTCCCGTCGTGGCCACGGCAAAGAGGACACTGTTCATGACGCCATTGCGGACTTCCTTGCCTTCAAGCAACGATGCACCCGCACCCAGATGGGCATCGGCGAAAACGGGGTTGGCTTGGGTTTCAGCCCACCACGCGACGGCAAAAGCGCCGACGAGCAGCGCCAGCATGACGCCGAAGAGGAGCCGGGCCTGACGCACGTCGCCGACGAGCAGGCCAAAGGTGTACACCAAGCCCGCCGCAATAATGAGCAGACCGAACACTTCGACGAAATTGCTAAACGGCGTTGAACTTTCAAAGGGATGGGCGCTATTTTGGCCAAAGAAACCGCCGCCATTCGTACCGAGCTGCTTAATGGCGATTTGCGAGGCGGCCGGGCCCCCAGGGATGGTCTGCGAGTCCACACGGTTGTCCACCATGACCGGTTGGTCGGTCATCACGGGCTGACCTTTGTCGTCCAGCTTCGGCACATCCATCATTACCGGCTGGCCATCCGCGCCCTTGACCGGCTGGCCGCTGGCGTCGAGCTTGGGCTTGGATTCCGTGGCCGCGACCTTGGTGGTCACTGGGTTGCCTTTGTCGTCCAACTTCGGAATCTGATTGTTATAGGGCTCGACGACGGTGGCGTTTGAATAGCTCGAAAAGTTTTGCACGACGCCCTGGCTCATCAAGACGACGGCGAAAATGATGGAAAGCGGGGCCAAGATGTAAAGGGTGGCGCGAGTCATATCCACCCAGAAGGAGCCAAGGACTTTCGAGGAGGCCCGTTTCAGGCCGCGCGCCAGCGCCAACAGGATGGCGATGCCGGTGGCAGCGCTGAGGAAATTGTGGACGGCTAAGCCGGCCATTTGCGTAAAGTAGCTAAGGGTGGACTCACCCGAATAGGCCTGCCAGTTGGTGTTAGTGATAAAGCTGACGGCGGTGTTGAGCGCCAAGGCCCAAGGCACGTTGGCGAACTTCTGCGGGTTGAACGGGAGCCAGGCTTGGGTCATCTGAATGGCCATCAACGAAAGCAGCCCGACGACGTTGAAGAGCAAGACAGCAAAGAAATAGCGCAGCCAGGACATTTCCTCGGCTGCCTTGACGCCGCTGAGCTTATACACGGCGTTCTCGACCGGCTGAAGCACGGGGTGCAGGAAGGTCCGCTGCCCGGAGAAAACGCGCGCCATGAAGCGGCCGAGGACGGGCGCCAGCCCGATCACCAGACCGAAGAAGAGAACCACTTGAATGATGTCGTTGAAGTTCATAGTCCCATTCTACACCCTGCGGTCAGAATCCCCTAGTTAATATCCTGCATCGTTCCGTTAAGGAAACGTAGGTTTTCATTTTTGTGATTTTACTATCCATTTACTATCAAGGTGTTAAGTGGCTGCGGATTAGCTTTCTCCCCATGAATGGGAATGGTGCTGAATCTCGTTAGGGAATTTTCTTATAGAAAGCTCCCTGCACGGGCCGCCGGGGGCTAGAAAGCCCTTCCGGCGATCATCAGGCCGTGATCGAGGAACGGCCCAAGCAGCAAGGCAGGGAAAAATGTCAGGGCCGCGACGACCACGATTACGCCGACAAGGGTCAGGCCAAAGGTCCAACCGTGGGTGGGCAGAGTGCCCGCCGAGGCCTCGACCGTCTTCTTTTTCGCCAAGTTGCCGACGATGGCCAGGGCGGCGACGATGGGCGCAAAGCGGCCGATGATAATCGCGATGCCGAGCGTCAGGTCGTAGGGGATGGTATTGACCGTCAGGCCGGCGAAAGCGCTGCCGTTGTTGTTGGCCGCCTCGGCGTAGGCGTAGAGGATTTCGCTTAGCCCGTGCGGACCGTGATTAGTCAGGCCGGCCTGGCCCCATCCGGATACACAGGCCCAAGCGGCGGGGATCAACGCGGCGGCATTGGGCAGCAGTACGCCAATGACGGCCCAAGTTGCCTCCCAGGCGCCGAGTTTCTTGCCGAGATACTCTGGAGTTCGCCCGATCATCAGCCCGGCGATAAATACCGTGATGAGCACATGGAAGAGCATGCAATACATGCCGCAACCGATGCCGCCGAACATGATTTCGCCGATCATGATGTTCCACATAGGCATGAGGCCGGTCACGGGCATCAAGCTGTCGTGCATGCAGTTGACGGAGCCGTTGTCAATGGCGGTGCAGGAGACGGCCCACAACACGCTGTTCTCAACGCCATTGCGCACTTCCTTGCCCTCCATGAGCGGCTGGTATTGGGCGCCCAAGACGGGATTAGCCTGCGACTCCGCCACCCAGGCCACACCAAAGGAAAACACATACAACGCCAGCATCACCGCAAAGAGGCACCAGGCGTGGCGCTTGTTGGCCACGAGGACACCGAACATATATACCTGCGCCATCGGCACGATGATGATGGCGAGCAGTTCAAGGAAGTCGGCCAGCGGCGTCGGGTTTTCATAGGGATGGGCGCTATTGACGCCATACCAGCCACCGCCGTTGGTGAAAAGTTGCTTGATGGACTCGAAGGAGGCCACGAGGCCCAGCGGGATGGTTTGCGAGTCCACGCGATTGTCCACCATCACGGGCTGGTCGGTCATCACCGGCTGGCCCTTGTCGTCGAGCTTGGGCACATCCACCATGACCGGCTGGCCGTCGGCGCCTTTGACGGGCTGGCCACTGACATCGAGCTTGGGCTTGGATTCCGTGGCGGCGACTTTGGTCGTGACCGGGTTGCCCTTGTCGTCCAGCTTGGGGATTTGATTGTTATAGGGCTCGACCAGGGCGGCGGTCGGATACGCGCCCATCGTCTGGGGGACACCCTGCCAGGCGAGGAAGATGCCGAACAACGCGGAGAGCGGGAGGGTGATGTAGAGCATGCACCGGGTCACATCCACCCAGAAGTTGCCGATGCTTTTGGTGGAGGCCCGTTTAAGTGCGCGCCCGCAGGCCACCAGGATGGCGAGACCCGTCGAGCCGCTGATGAACTGGTGCACCATGACGCCGCAAACTTGCGAGAAATAGCTGTAGGTGGATTCACCCGAGTAGTCCTGCCAGTCGGCGTTACAGACGAAACTCCAGGCTTCATTGAAGGCCATGTTCCAACTGACATTGGGGAGTTTTTGCGGATTCATCCACAAGGGCTCCCATTGCTGGGTCATGAAAATCAGCATCAGCGCAAACACGCCGACCAAACCGAAAACGACCAAGGCCCCGAGGTAGCGGAGCCACGTCATCTCCTCGGCAGCGTCCACGCCGGTGACCTTGTAAACGAGCTTCTCAATTGGAAGCACGAGGCGCTGCAGGAGGGTTTTTTCGCCTTTGAAGACGCGGGCCATGTAATTGCCCAGAGGCGGCGTCAGCGCGATGCCCAGTCCAAAGAAAAGTGCGGTTTCAATGATGGCGTTGGTGTTCATGGAAGGCAGGAGACGATTTTGGCGAGTGTGAAAAAAAGCGCCCGCTTGACGGCGGCGGTGAACAAATTCGAGCAGGTCTCGTTGGTCACGGTGGCCATATTATCTCATCCATGCCGAGTTGCATAATGAAGAGGGGGGTCCTTTTCATTAAAAGGGTGTTAATCTTCCAGTGCTGACTTGCGATTAAGTTATTGGTTCGCAGGGAGTTAGTCCGATTTTCGCGATTGCGCAACCCGTTGATTATCAATGATATTGGCATGGGACTTGCTGCATGTTCCGATTGAATGGAACTGGGGTCCGCATCAACGGAATTGCCGAGAATTGCCGGGGTAAAAAATCGTCGAGCAAGGACCGCCACGACTTGGCCATGAACGAGGGGATTCGCTCCCCTTGACGTTATCCTGGGGCAATGCATGCTGTCACCAGGGTGGCCCTGAAATGCTTTTGTGGCGGCCCTTGGTCCGCGAGGCCGAAATCAACGCCGTCCACAACCCACCCATTTTTGGCTCGCATGAAGAATCACCCGCTTCGCCGTCCACGAAAAAAATCCGGGCCGCCGGCCTATCAAAATCCCGCGTTGGCGCCCGCGCGCCGGGTGAAAGATTTGTTGGCGCGCATGACGCTCGAAGAAAAGGCCGCGCAGATGATGGGGGCCTGGCAGGGCGTTTTCGGGTCGCCGTTGGAGCCGATGAAGGGGCTGGATTTATCCAAGGCAAAGAAACTCTTTAAAGGCGGCCATGGCGTGGGGCAGATTTGCCGTCCGGGAATGACCGGAAAGAATGCGCGCGAAATGGCGGAGCTGACCAACGCGCTGCAGAAACTTGTCCGGGAGAACACGCGCCTGGGCATTCCGGTGATTTTCCACGATGAATGCCTGCATGGGCACATGGCCAATCGCGGCACGAGCTTCCCCCAGCCCATTGCACTCGCGGGGACGTTCAATCCAGAATTGGTCGAATCGCTCTACGCCATGGCCGCGGCGGAAGCCCGGGCGCGCGGGGTGCACCAGGCGCTGACACCGGTGCTGGATGTGGCGCGCGATCCGCGCTGGGGGCGCGTCGAGGAGACATACGGCGAAGATCCGTACCTGGTGTCGCAGATGGGCCTCGCGGCCGTGCGCGGCTTTCAGGGCGACGCCAATTTTCGCGAGAAGAAACATGTCATCGCTACACTGAAGCATTTTGCCGCGCACGGGCAGCCGGAGGCGGGGATGAACTGTGGGCCGGCCAATATCTCGGAGCGGGAGCTGCGCGAGGTGTTTCTGGCCCCGTTCAAAGTGGCGATCAAGGAAGGCGGCGCTATCAGCGTCATGCCATCGTACAATGAAATTGACGGCGTGCCGTCGCATGCAAACTGCTGGCTGCTGGAGGACGTGCTGCGAAAGGAATGGGGGTTTAAGGGCTTTCTGGTTTCCGATTATTTTGCGATTGCGGAGCTGCATGAACGCCCGGCGACGCACGGCCACCACGTGGCCGCCGATAATAAAGATGCCTGCGCGCTGGCCGTTCGTGCCGGCGTTAATCTGGAGTTGCCCGACCCGGACTGCTATGGACACCTCATCGAGTTGGTGCGCGAAGGCGGAATTAAAGAAGCGCACCTTAACCGGCTGGTGGCGCCGCTCCTGTATTGGAAATTAAAACTGGGCCTGTTCGAAGATCCGTATGTGGACCCCGGCGAAGCTGAACGCCTGACCGGTTGTGGCAAGCACCGGGCGCTGGCCCGGCGGGCGGCACGTGAAGCCATCACGCTCTTGAAGAATGATGGAGCCCTGCTGCCGTTGAACCCGCGCGCACTCAAAACCCTCGCAGTCATCGGTCCCAACGCCCATCGGAGCCTGCTGGGCGGCTACAGCGGCGTGCCTCGCCAGGAGGTCACAGTTTTGGACGGAATTCGCGCGCAAGCAAGCCCGGGGGTGGATGTACTCTACCATGAAGGTTGTAAGATTACGCTCGGCGGGTCGTGGGCGCAGGATGAGGTGATACCCGGTGACCCGGCGGAAGATCACCGGCAGATCGTGGCAGCGGTCGAGGTGGCGAAGCGGGCGGACGCCGTGATCCTGGTTCTCGGCGGCAATGAGCAAACCTCACGTGAGGCGTGGAGTCGAAGGCACTTGGGCGACCGGGCCAACCTCGACCTCGTTGGCCGGCAGGACGACCTGGCTGCGGCATTGCTGGCCACGGGCAAGCCAGTCGTGGTGTTACTGTTTCATGGGCGGCCGAATTCAATCAATTTTCTGGCGCACCATGCCCGGGCAATTTTGGAATGCTGGTATCTCGGCCAGGAGGGCGGCCAGGCAGTTGCGGAAGTGCTGTTTGGGGACGTCAATCCCAGCGGCAAACTGCCGATTTCCATTCCGCGTTCGGCGGGGCATTTGCCGGTCTATTACAATCACAAGTCCTCAGCGCGCCGGGGATATCTGTTTGATGAGGCTTCGCCGCTCTTTGCGTTTGGGCACGGTATGAGCTACACGACTTTCGAGCTATCCAACGTCCGGTTAAAAAAACAAACCATTCACGTTGGGGAGTCAACCCGCCTGATGGTGGATGTGACGAATACAGGGACGCGGGCGGGCGAAGAAGTGGTGCAAATGTATATTCGGGATGTCGTCAGCTCGGTCACGCGCCCGGTGAAGGAATTGAAGGGATTCAAAAAAGTGGCGCTGGCGGCGGGAGAGAAAAAGACCGTCAGCCTAACGATAAGCCCGCAATCGCTGTCATTCCACAATTTGGGAATGAAGGAAATTGTGGAAGCCGGGAAATTTGAGATCATGATCGGGCCGTCGTCGCGCGACGCTGATTTGCAAAAGGTGGTACTCACGGTGGTTTGAGCCCGGAGCGAGCGGCCTCGGCATGAATACCTGGGGAAACAAAAACGGCGCGCTGATGGCAGCGCGCCGCTTTTTAAAAAACAATGAATCGCCCAACCGACGCACCAAGAGCAACTAGGCCTTGACGACGTTGCGCTTGCGGCGGAGGGCCATCATCAACATCGCACCGCCGGCGAGGAGGCCCCAGGTTGAAGGCTCAGGCACCACGACGAACTCGAGCGCCGTGCCGCCATTGGCGAAGAGGAAGTGGCTTTGGTTGGTGGCGTCAAAGACACTGCCCGCGACATTCATCGCCTGGAACTGGCTGAGATTGAAGCCGGCGTTGCTCATGTCATTGGCGGAAGTAATGAGCGTGTAAGTGGTGGGGGTCACGCCATCAAAGAAGCCGGTATTCTGGAAGTCGAAGATGATGGTGTCCAAATTGCCGGGATTGGTGACGTTGCCGACGACGCCGAGCAAATCGGAGGAACTATTGGTCACGCTGAGGTGCCAGGGGAGGATCGTGGCGGTGACGTTCCAGACGAGGTTGCCGGTGACGGTCAAATTGGCAAGACCGCTGGCGATGTTGGCCGAAACCCCGTTAGCGATGCCGGGGGCGACCGCGGCGCCGTTGGAGAGAGCAACGTTGCCGTTAATGGTGCCATTGCCACCCAGGATGGAGTTACTGCCATTTACCACGACACTGGAAGCGTACTGGCCGTTGACGACCAGGTTGCCGGTGTTAACGTTGGTGGCGCCGGTGAAGTTATTATTGGCGTTGAGCGTCAAGGTGCCGTTGCCGTCCTTGGCGATGCCGCCCTGGCCGCTCAACGTGCCGTTGATGGTGGCGTTGTAGCCGTTAGTGTTGATGGACGAAGTGGTGTTGTTGCCGAGGGCGAAGTTCACGCTCGTAGTCAGGTCGCTGCCATGAACGCGGACGGTGCCGCCATTGAGGTTGAAGGCGTAACCACCGTTGCCGGCTTGTATGCCATTGACGCCGCCGACGGAAAGGGTGCCGCCGCTGTTAACATTGACGGTGGCGGTGGCATTGGCATCGGAAGCGAGGAGGATGACATTGCCGCTCGAAATACTGGCGTAGCCGCCATTGTCCACTGTGAGGGTGCCGTTGCCGAGATTGCCAACGGTGACGTTGCCGCTGCGAATGCCCAGATAGCCGAGCACGTCCACGGAGCCGGTGGAATTGGCCCCGTTGCCGATGAGGAGGGCGTTATTCAAGCTGTCGGTGCCGTAGCTCTTGAGGAAGGCGTTGGCATCAACGACGAGGCTGCCAGAGCCCTCATTGCCGACGACGAGCGCCCCGGTAAAGGAATTGTAGTGGGCGCCGTCGCCATTGATGCCGATGAAGACATTGCCAGAGGAATCGGCCAGATTGCCGAGGATGAGGCTGTTGTTGCCATCGCTGCCGTGACTGAAGACGCTGCCGACGTCAACGGTGAGGGTGCCGTTGCCAGCATCGCCGACCACGATGGAACCATTGTGGGTGCTCAAGGTGGCGTTGGTGACGTTCAGGCTGCCGTTGGCACCGAAGCCGAGCACGATAGTGGCACCACTATTATTAATGCCGTAGGTTTTAACCTTTGCGCCATCGGAAACATTCATCGTGCCATCGTTCAGGAAGCCGACGGCTAGCGCGCCGTCGTTAACCGTGAGATTCGAGCTGACGCCGGTAATATTGGCCACACCCGTGCCGGTTACCCCAACAACGAAGCCGTTACTCGCCTGGTCGGCGGCATTCACGTTCACCACACCGCCATTCGCCAGAGTGAAATGGCCTGTGCCGTCAAAGCCGACGATAATGGAACCATTGCTGTTCAAGACCGTGCCCGAGTCGGTAATGGTAACAGTGCCGTTGGCGCCGGCATTCTCGCCGACGTAGAGCGATACGCCATGGCTGCCGGAACTGTCGAGGTTGATCGTGCTGCCATTGTTGGCCGTCAAGGCGGCGGTGCCATTCACACCCACGATGAGGGCGCCATCTTCCACATTAAGGGTCGAATTATTGATGGTCGCGGTGTCGTTGGCGGTGGCGGTGTTGGCCATCGAGAATTCCGCGACAGTGATGGTCGCATTGTTTTGGGCCACAAAGGCGGCCGTTTCGTTGGCATTACCGCCGACGTACAAATCAGCGCCGGGGTGATCAATGGAGCCGCCGTCCACAATCAAGGCACCGGCGAGAACATTGGTGCCGCCGGAGTAGGTTTCGGCGTTGGTGAGGGTCAGATTGCCGGTGCCAACTTTATTCAGGATGCCCGAGCCGGAGAGCACGCCGTTGAGGATTGAATCGAGGCCATTGGTGTTAATCGTGGCGATGTTGCCGCCGGCCAGGATCATGTCGATGCCGGTGGTTAGGCCAACGTCGAACACCTTGAGGGTGCCGCCGTCAATGCTGAAGGAGTAGTTGCCAAGGCCAGTGGTGATGCCCCCGTCGCCGTCAATCGCCAGCGTGCCGCCAGGGTTGATGTTGACATTGCCCGTGGTGCCGAAGGTGTTGGCGAGGTAAAGGGCGCCGACCGAAACCACGGCGCCGTTGCCAATATTCAGGGTGGCCGTGGAAGTGCCGTTTTCGCCAAGTTCGAGGAAGCCGAAGGTGGCGGTGGCGTTGCTCGTGACCGTCAAGGTGCCATTGTTGCCGTTGGTACCAATATCCAATTCATCGGAGGCGCTGAAAACAGAGCCGTTGCCGGTAACCGTAACGGTACCGGTGTTATTCGAACCGATGACGGCGTCCGCAGTCGAAACGTTGCCGCCGTTGGCAATGGTCAGGTTCCCGGCTGCGGCCGAGCCAACAAAGATATTCGAGCTGCCAGTGAGGGAGGCACCCGCGCCGACCACCACGTTACCTGCTCCAATGTATGTGTCGCCAGTGTAGTCATTGGCGCCGCCAAGGGTCAAGGTGCCGTTGCCAATCTTGGCCAACGAACCAAGGCCATGGATGCCCGAGGCGAAGGTGACGTCATTGCCGTTGGTGTCGAGCGTATCCAAGCCGTCGTTAAGGATGAGGCGACTGGAAATATCCGTGGAAGTTTCGGTGGCCCATTGCAGGCCGCCGTTTTGGAGGTAGATATTGCCGGAACCGAGGTTGGAATTGTTGCCGAAGTTGATGAAGCCGGCCGTTACGGTGGTGCCGTTGGCATAAGCATTATTGCCGGAAAGGGTCAAATAGCCGTCGCCTTGTTTAGTCAGTGCGCCCACGCCGGCAAGGTTGGTGCTAATGGTGATATTGTAGCCATTGGAGTCAAGGAATGCGCCACCGGCGAGGAGGACGGCCTGACCATCGTCAAAATTGGCGAGGAAATTGGAGTTGTTGCCGGTGGCCTGCAGGACGCCGCCGTTAAAGTTAAGGGCCGCAATCGAGCTGTTAGCTTCGCCGCCGTTTATGACTTGGGCCGTCGCGAGGGTGCCGCCATTGAGATTGACGGTGCCGGTGCTGTTGCCGTCAGTGGTCACGACCAGGCTGTTGGCATTCGTGTCGAAGTAGCCACCGTTCACATTCAGCACGCCGGTGCCGCCATTGCCGACAGAAATGTTGCCGGAACCGTGGGAATAGAAGCTGCCGCCCGACTGGGTGAAGACGCCGGTGCTGTTGACGCCGCCCAACAGTAACGCGCCATCGGTAACGAGTTTGCCGGCGGAGAGAAGGTAAGTGCCGGTGACGTTGGCACCCGTTCCGACCGTAACGTCATTGGCAACCTTTACGATACCGCCGCCCTGGGTAAAGGTGACGTTGCTAGCGCCGTCGGCCAGCACCAAGCCACCATTAGTGATGTTGAAATGGCCGGCTTCAATGTCGACCGCCCCGTTGGTCGCGTAAACCGTGCCATTGGCGCTAAGTCTCGAGGCGCTGCCGTTCATGCTCAAATTGCCATAGCCAGTGGAAGTCTGACCGAGAATCAGCGACGTACCAGAAGCGCCGCTTTCCAAAAAGACTTGACCGCCGTTCGTAATCGTCAAGCTGCCATTCTCGGTGTAACCGATCACGGTGTTGCCTCCGGAGACGGTCAGTTGGGAAAGGTTGCCATCCACGATAACGGTGCCATTGCCGAGCAAGCCGTCGTACAGGCCGACGGCGCCGTCGGAACCTTCAATCTTGATGGTGCCGCCATTGGTGATGGAGAGCGAACCGTTGGCGCCGTCCGCCCAACCCAAAATGACGCTGCCCAATTTTACATCGAGAAGGGAATTATTACCATCCACCGTGACGGCGCCGGTGGCGCCGCTGTAAACGCCGGCCAACAGGCCGCGAGTGAAATTGTCGGTTTTCTCGATGGTGACGTTGCCGCCGTTAGCGACCGCCAAGGTACCGTTGCCACTCGCGCCCACAAACACTCCGCCGGCGAGGGTCCAAGTGGAGCCATTGCCGCTGACCGAGACGGTGCCGTTGGAACCAGCTTCGAGACCCAAATAAGCGGTAATGTTGTAGCCGTCGGTGGCGTTGCTGGAAACCGCGCCGCCGTTGACAATGTTCAGTGCGCCGGTGCCATTGTCGCCCACGGTCAGTAGGCCATTGCCCATGATCAGGACTGTGTTGTTATCGGAGACCGAGACTGTGCCGTTGCCGGTGGGATTCAAGCCGATGTCAATGCCGCCACCGAGCAGCAGAGAGCCGCCATTTTGGATGGTCAATAGTCCCTGACCGTTGTTGCCGATGGTTGCGCTGCCGTCGAGGCTGAGGGTCGAATTCGCGTCGGTGATGGTGACGGAGCCCCGGCCATGAGCACTGACGCCCACATCGAGCGAATAGCCATAGTTATCGGTGTCACCTGTGGAAACCAAGCCGCCATTGCTGATGGTCAGATTGCCATGGCCATTGCCGCCAACGGCGAGGGCATCAGACAAATAGAGGGCGGAGTAATTGCCGGTACCGTCACTGCCGGTGACGGTGACATCGCCGTGGCTGTGGTGATCTTCGCCAATGATGAGGCTGTAATCGTTGGCGTCGGAGGAATTCACATTGACCTGACCGAGATTCTGGATGGTCAAATTGCCATGGCCGCGGTCGCCGACGGTGACATAACCCTGGGCATTGAGGACGGAAGCATCCACCATGACGGAACCAAACGCGTCGTGGTGCTGGCCGATGATCACGTTGTTCGCCGTGGCGTTGCCGCCATTCACGAGGTTGAACGTGCCATTGTCGCCGGAAAGTTGGCCGACAATCAAATCGCCACTGCTGTGAGTAATCGAGCCACCATTCAAAACCAAGGTGCCATTTGAAACAATGGTGCCGCCGGAATAGGTGTTGTTGCCGGTCAGGGTCAGGGTCCCCTGACTGATTTTCTGGATGACATCGTTGCCGGAGATGTTGCCGAAGAGGGTCGCATTGAAACCGTTGGTGTCAATGATGTCGGTCAGACCCGCACTGCTGGTGAGGATGTCAATGTCCGAGGTCAAATCCCTGCCGATGACCTGGAGGGTGCCGCCGGCCATGAAGAATTGGTAGGAGCCGTCGCCGTAGGTGAGGCCGAAAGCACCTCCGGTCGCGAGGGTACCGCCGTTGGTGATGTTCACATTGCCGGTGGAACCGGATTGGTCGGCCAAGAGGACGCCGCCGAGGGCATTGACCAAGCCGCCATTGCTAATGTTCAAAGTGCCGGTGCCATTTTCGCCAACGACCAGCAGGCCGCCAATAAACTCGCCCGCCGGAACAATGCTCGTGCCGAAGGTTGGCCCAATATTCAAAACGGAGCCGTTGCCGTCCACGGTGATGGTGCCGTTGGCCACGGAGGAGAGCGCTCCAAGCATAACTGAGACGTTGTTGCCGTCCGCGCCAGTAACCGTGACATTACCACCGTTCTGAATGGTGAGATTGCCGGTGCCATTGTAACCCACCGCGAGTTGCCCGCTTTCGACGAGCCATTCGGAGGCGAGATCGGTAACCGTCACGCTACCGGTCGAAGGACCATGATAGCCGATAAAGGCGGTGACGTTGTTGCTGTCCGCGCCATAGGTGTCGAGGAAGCCGCCATTCTGGACGGTCAAATTGCCGTTGCCCCAAAAGCCGACAGCGAGAGACCCATTGCCCACATCGAATTCGGCGTCATCCACGGTCACATTGCCGGAACCGTCGCCATGACGGCCGAGGTAGACGGATACTCCGTGGCTGTCTTTGCCGTAGGCATCAACATAGCCGCCGTTGGTCACATTCAAATTGCCGATGCCGTGGTAACCGATGGCCAAGGCGCCGTTGGCGACATCCAATTCAGAGGAATCATTTAAATTTGAATCAAATCCGGTGATATTGGCCGTGCCGGAAGCGATGCTTTCCTTGCCCAAATAAAGCGCGATGCCGTGGCTGTCGGCGAAGCTGGAATAAACGTAACCGCCGTTGGACACCGTCAAGGAGGCGGCACCGTAACCGCCGACGACGAGCGAACCGCCGGACACTTCCAAATATGATTGCGTCCCGGAATTGAAATCAACGCCGTCAACGGTTACAGAACCGGTGGCGGCTTTGCCGTAGGCGATTTCGAGGCCATGGGAATAACTGTTGTTGCCGGAGGCATAAACCTGGCCGCCGTTGGTGATGCTCAAGGTGCCATTGCCATAGTCGCCGACCATGAGGATGCCAGCGGTGACATCGAGTTCCGAGGCAATGCCACTGGTGGATTCGACGCCATCAACCGTGACGGTGCCGTTGGATCCAAAATTGGAGCCGATCACCAAGCCGTGGCCACTGACGCCAATGCCCGCGGCATTCACGTAGCCGCCATTGGCAATGGCCAGCGTGCCATTGCCGTTGACGCCGACCGCCAGCGCATTATTGGAGACCTGCAAAGTGGAGGAAATATTGCTGGTATCGCCCAAGAATACGTCGGAGACGTTGACGGTGCCGGTGGCGTCGGAATTAAGACCGATGCTCAAAGCCAAACCGTTACCATCGTTGCCCGTGATGTTGGCCAAGGCGCCATTGTAGAGGTTCAAGGTGCCGTTGCCGTCATAACCCACGACAGCCCCGCCATTGGCGGCGGTGAGCGTGGAGGAGAGCCCGGAAACCGACTCAACGCCGGAAAGGGTCATCCGACCGGTGGAACCGGTGTTGTAACCCAGGACCAAGGCGAGGCTGTTGCTGTCGTTGCCGCTGACGTTGATTGCGCCACCATTGGATACATAAACATGGCCCGAGCCATCCGCACCGACTACCATCGAACCATTGGTGACATTCAAAGTCGCTGCCACCGGGCTGTCGGAATTGTTATTTACGCCGCTGATATACAAGTGGCCGCTCGAGCCCGAATTATTGCCGAGAATCAAACCGGCGCCGTAGTTGCTTTCCGTTCCGTTGAGCTGGACATAGCCGCCATTGGTGATGGCGAGATGGCCACGGTCGTCGTTGCCGACCACCATCGCGCCATAGTTGACGGTCAAACTGGAAGACTGCGCGGTCGAATTGCCATCGGTGCCGGTGACGGTCAGCTCGGCATGGGAACCAGTGCCTTCGGCGTTAATCAGGGCGGCGATGTCGAGTCCGTCCGCACTATTGTTAATCACCATGGCACCACCATTCTGGATGGTGAGGCTGGACTGGCTGCGGTAGCCGCCCATGGCCAGGGTTCCATTCAGCGTCAGCAAAGAAGTGTTGCCGTCCACCGTTACGGTGCCGTTGCTCCGGTAGTGCGTGCCAACATACATATTGCCAGCCGTGACGTTGCCGCCATTTTGGATGGTAAGGGTGGCGTTGTCATAAGCATGCTGCACGACGAGCAAATCGCTGTCCGGGTGGTAGATTGAGCCGTTGTCCACCACCAGGGAACCACTGCGAATAATGGTGCCGCCTGCATAAGTGTTGGTGCCATTCAAGGTCAAGGTGCCATCATTAATTTTTTGCAGGGCATCGGTGCCGGAAATGTTGCCCGACAGGGTCGCATTGAAGCCGTTCGTGTCAATGATGTCGGTCAGGCTGGCGCTACTGGTAAGGATGTCAATCGAACCGAGAAGGTCACTGCCGACCACGCGAAGGGTACTACCGGCGATAAAGAACTGGTAGCTGCCGGCGCCCGCGGAAATGCTGCCGCCTGCCTCCAAAGTGCCACCGGTGACAATACTGATATTGCCGGTGGAACCAATTTTGTCGGCGAGCAATACGCCGCCCGGAGCGGTCACCACGCCGCCATTGCTAATCGTTAAGGCGCCACTGCCGGCTTCGCCGACCACCAGAAGGCCATAAGGGTTCGATGGCTTCGCGGGGACAAGGCCCTGGGGAATTGGCTGTTGAGCAATAATAAGCGCCGATCCCTCGCCGTCCACCGTGACATTGCCATTTGCGCCGGAATTGTAGCCCAAGGTGACAGTAAAGCCATTGTCGTCTTTATTATAAACCGTGAACACGCCACCGTTGGTGACGGACACGTTACCCATGCCGTTGAAGCCGACCGCTAGGCCGCCACCAACTTCACCTTCGGGGCCAACCGTGCCATTCAAGGTCAAAGTTGAGTTATCCACGGAAACAGAACCCAAGGCACTGGCATTATAGCCGAGATACATGGACAGGGACAATTCACCATCCCAGCCGTTGCTGAAGAAGGTGGCATTGTTGGTGAGCGACAGATTGCCGGTGCCGTTGTAACCAATGACGGTGGCGTAGCCCGAGTTGTAACCGCCCACCACATTGAAGGCGGAACCCGTGCCATCAATGGCAAGAGTGCCGATGGCGTTATTGCCCAAGCCAAGGATGAGGGAAGCATTGCTGCCGTCGTATCCATTCTGATTAACGACGCCGCCGTTGGTAACGGAAACGTTGCCGGTGCCATTATAGCCGATGACCACCGATCCGAATCCACTGTTGTTGCCATCGCCGACATTCAAAACAGCCGCTCCGTCCACGGATAAGGTGCCGGCGCCCGAGGCGGCATTGCCCAACACGAGAGACGTGTTGCCCAAGTCGAAGCCAGTAAAGTTGGCGACTGCGCCATTGGCGATGGACAAGTTGCCCGTGCCGGAATTGCCGATGACCACCGAGCCATTGGTGACATTAAGAGCCGAGTTTGTATCGGTGACCATGCCGGTGCCGTTCGAACCGGAATTGTAACCGAAATGAACACCCACGTTACCGTCCGTACCCCGAACATTCAAGGTACCGCCGTTGGAGACCGTCAGATTGCCCGTGCCGTTAAAACCGAAAACCAGTGCCCCGTTGGTGACCGTGACAATCGAGCTGTTCCCGGAGTTGCTGTTGACGCCGTCAACGGACAGATTGCCAAAGCCCGCGCTCTGGTAACCAAAGTAGGCTGCGACGCCCGCGGAATCATTGCCATTCAGATTGACCGCACCGCCATTGGAGACGCTGACGTAGCCCTCGCCCCAGCGGCCCGCGATGAGGGTGGAGGTGAAATTGGCCGCAGAGCCGTCGTCTTGCACGGTGATATAACCGCTGCCGCTGCCGTGATAGCCGAGGATGGCGCCGATGCCATTGCCGTTGTTACCCGTGACATTGAGCAAGCCGCCATTGGAAACATAAATGTCGCCTTCCGTGCGATTGCCGGCAATCAGGGCGCCGCTTTCAACTAACCATTGCGAGTTGGAGTCAGCGATGGAGACATTGGCGGAAGAACTGCCGTGCCAGCCGACATACGCGGCGATGTTGCCGGCATCCATGCCATAACTGTCCATAAAGCCACCGTTGGCAATCGTCAGGCTGCCGAACCCGCGGTAGCCGATGACGGTGGCGCCGTTGGTAACGTCGAGCTCGGAATTCGGGTCCGTCACCGTCAAATAACCCGAAGCACTGGAGTGACGGCCCAGATACAGGCCCACGCCCTGATTATCGGCGCCGTCGAGGGAAACGAAACCACTGTTGGAAACATACAAGTTGCCGGTGCCGTGGAAGCCAATGTCGAGCGCACCGTTGTCCACCTCGAGATACGAATTAAATCGACTGGCAGCGGGGACAATGCCGGGGAGATTGGCGTTGCTGTACCCAGTGACGGTGAGGTTGCCCACCACGCCGCTATTATAACCAAGGTAGGCGGCGACGAGGTTGGCATCATTGCCACTCAAGAAGGCCGAGCCCCCATTGGAAATCGTCAAATTACCCGATCCGCTGTAGCCAATAAAAGCGGCCCCGCCGCTGACATTCAAATTCGAAGATTCCCGGATGAAAGGTCCATGCGGAATCAAGTCAATGAAGACACCGTCAACATTCACGTCACCGGATCCATCGCCGCCCTGGCCAATGAAGAGACCGTTGCCGTTGCCGTCATTGCCACTGAGGTTTACCACGCCGCCATTCGTGATGTTCAAATTGCCGTAGCCATTGCCGCCAACGATGGTTGCGCCACCATTCACGTCCAATTTGGAACGGAAGGTTCCAAAGGGAAAGCCCGCCGGTTGAACGACATTGGGAATGTTCGTAACGACGGCGACGCCGTCCACGTTCACCGTGCCGGTCGAGCTGCCGTTGGCGCCCAAATAAAGGCCGATATTGGAAGCATCGAGGCCGGAAATGTTTGCATAACCGCCGTTGGTGACATTCAGGACACCGGTGCCGCTGGCGCCGACCACGAGGGCACCGCTGGTCACATCCAATTCCGAGGAAATGAATTGAACAACGGAAGGATGGGCGATGGTGGGGTTAATGAGCGGAGCGTAGCCGCCATCCACATTCACCGTGCCGCTGCCGTCGCTGTTATTGCCGATATAAAGGCCGACGGAATTGCTGTCGGTGCTGCCAAAAGTGGCGAGGGCGCCATTGGAGACCGTAAAGGTGCCGGTGCCACTGTGGCCGATGATGCCCGCATCATTGGTGATTGAGAAGGTGGAGCGGGTGTCATCGAACACGCTCGAATTGACACTGATCCGGACGCCATCAACCGTCACCGTGCCAGTGGAGCCATTGTTGTATCCGACATACAAGCCACTATCAATATTGTCGGTGCCAGCCGCCGTGACCTGACCGCCATTCGCGACGGTGAGCACGCCGACGCCAGAGTAACCCACCGCGAGCGCGCCGCTGTTGATGGTGAGCGCCGAAGCAGCCAGGACCGAGGCGTCAAGGTTGCCGGCTCCATCAAATTCATAAACGTCCTGAACAGTGACATTGCCAATTCCGTTGGCCCCGCGTCCGAGATACATGCCGATGCCATTATTATCATAATCGCGGGCGATAACCTGGGCGCCATTGGCAATGGTCAAGCTGCCCTGGCCCCAATTGCCGACGGTGAGGGCGCCAGAATTGACCTTGAGCATCGAGCCCAAATCGGAAATCGATGCGGTGCTGCCGCTGGCGCTGCCGTGCCAGCCAACCACCATGCCCTGGCCGTTGTTGCTGTTGTCGTAAATATACAAGGTTGAACCATTAGTAATGCTCAGGTTGCCGACACCGCGGTAACCGACAGCGAGCGCGCCGTACATTTCCGCATCGGCGCCTGAATCGAGGGACAGATTACCGGAGCTGCCGGAGTGACGACCGAGGTATAGGCTGATTCCGCGGTTATCACTGGTGTCCATGTACAAATAACCGCCATTGGAGACGTTGACCGTGCCATTGCCATAAAAGCCGACATCCATCGCGCCACCATAGACATCCAATTCGGACGAGTAGCTGGTGATGGACTCGGTGCCGTTAATGGTGATGGTGCTGGTCGAGGTATTGGCGTAGCCCACATAGAGCGAGACCCCGCTGTCGTCTGCACTGGAAATGTTCATATATCCGCCATTCATGATGTTGATGGTGGCGTTGCCGTTGTAACCTGCGATTACGGCGCCTCTGGTAACATTCAATCGCGATTGATCGTCCGTGTAGGCATCGGTGATCGTCAGGTTTCCGGTGGAGTTCGCGCCGTAGGCGAGATACATGCCGTAGCCATTAATGTCGGTGCTGCGGGCATTGACATAGGCCCCGTTGGCAATGGTCAAATTGCCGGCGCCGTTGTAGCCCACCGCGAGCGCGCCACCGTCAACGAACATATTTGACTGAACGCCCGGATCCTTCACCGTAATATTGCCGGTGGAATTCGCCGCATAGCCAAGATACACCGCGATGCCGTTGGCGTCACTGCTGTAGGCGTGGACATAAGCCCCGTTGGCGACGGTCAGATTGCCCAACCCGTTATAACCGACCACCAACGCTCCATTGGAAATGGTCAAACCCGATTGAACTGAAGCCGCATCGGTGACGAGCAAGGTGCCGGTGGCGTTGGCGCCATAGCCAAGATACACCGCGATGCCGTTGGCATCGCTACCGGAAACCGAAACATTGCCGCCGTTGGAAACAGTCAAAATTCCATTGCTAAAATCGTTATAGCCGAGGGCGAGGGCGCCGCCAGTGATATTCAACTGGCTGACAAAGCCTGAATTCTGTTCCACCCCGGTCACCGTGACATTGCCGGTGGCATTGCCGTTCTGGCCGATATACAGGCCAATGCCGGAAGTGTCGGAGGAACTGGCATTAACCAAGCCGCCGTTGGAAATGGTCAGGGTGCCATTGCTGCTGTCCGCGGAGGCGATGACCAGGGCGCCTTTATTTACATCCAACTCAGATTGGAAATACACATTCTGGGCGGAAAGCAGGAGGGAGGAGACATCGGAGACGGTGACGGTTCCATTGGAATTGGAATTAAAACCAATGTACATGCCAACGCGGTTGGAATCAATGCCGTCGGCAATCACCAAACCGCCGTTGGCAACATTCGCGGTGCCGGTGCTGCTATCCGTAAAGCCAACGGCCAGTGCGCCGCTCTTAACATCGAAATAAGACTGATAAGTGTTGTTGCTGTTATCCACGGCCACGCCTGTAACGGTGAGGTTGGCGATGGAATTGCCGCCCTGGCCAACATAGGCACCCACAAAATTCAGATCCTTGCCATAGGTGGTAACGGCGCCGCCGTTGGAAATGGTGAGGGCGCCAATGGTGTTGTCTTGCTGGCCAATGGACAGCGCGAAGGAGTTATCCCACATTGAGCGGGTGCCGGTGCTGGCCTCGACGCCGGTGATGGTCACGGTGCCGTTGCCGGCGCCGTTGTAACCAATGTAGGCGCCGACATTATTGTTCTGATCCACGCCGGTGGTATGCAAATAGCCGCCGTTGGAAACCGTCACGGTGCCATTGCCGCCATCGGTATAGCCGACCACGAAAGCACCATTGGCCACGAGAAACTGCGAGGTGGTGTTCGAGCCAAGTTCGATATCGGAAATGGTCAACGAGCCGTTGCCGCCCTGGCCCACATAGGCGCCGATGCTGTTATTATCCACGCCGTCAATTTCCACGTAGCCACCGTTGGAGACCGAGAAGTTGCCGGCAGCGTTTGAGCCGACAACGACGGTGCCATTGGTTGTCAGGGAGGAATGGAGGTCCTGAACCAGCACGCTGCTGGTGACGGTCGGAGCAGAATTTACGCCCACGTAAAGTGAAACACCGGAGCTGTCGCCTGTGTCGGAGCCGGAGATGGTGACGTTGCCGCCGCTGTAAACATAAAGGTCTCCTTCGCCGCCGTGGCCGACGTTAATGGCGCCGCCGCTGACGTTCCACTGGCCGTAGTCTTGCACGGTGACGGTACCAGTACCGTTTTGGCCCAAATAGGCCGCGACGCCTGCGCCATTTGCACCCATGCTGTTAACCGTGCCATTGCTTTGAATTACGAGATTGCCGGTGCCATTGTAGCCGACGGCCAACCCACCGCTGCTGATATTCCAGGTGGAACCGTGGCCACTGACCAGCGCATTGCCAGTACTGCCTGCCTCCATACCGAGGTAAACATCGTTTTGGCTGTCAGCCATGGTGCTGTTGACGACGCCATGATTGAGAATATTCAGGGTGCCATTGCCATTCACGCCAATGACAAGAATGCCGCCGCCAATATTCCACAGGGAGCCGCAATCCTGAACCGTCACCGTGCCGTTGCCCGCGCCGGCCCCAATAAAGGCGGCGACGCTGCCGACACCGGCGGCGGTGGAGTCAACAAAACCGCCGTTGGAAATGGTCAAGCTGCCAGTGCCGTTGTTGCCGATTACGGCCGTGCCGCCATCAATGTAGAGAGCGGAGCCCGGGTCGGAAACCGTGATATTGCCGATTGAACTCGCATTAAATCCGGCAATCAAGGCGTAGCCGGTGCTGGTGCTGCCTTCGAGATTGACGATGCCATTATTCGTCACATTGAGCGCGCCGTGGCCGGTATAGCCCACGATGGCCGCGCCGTTGTTGATGTTCCAAGTGGAGTTGGAGAGCTGGGGGTCTGAAATGTTGATCGTGCCATTCGACTGGCCATTGTACCCAATGTAAGCGGCCACGTTGCCACCAACGGCAAGGTCGTTAACCGTACCACTGGTGGTCAGAGCTGCGCCGCCAAAGACATTCAGTTTGCCCCTGCCGCTGGTGCCGACCGAAAGCGCTCCGGCCGAGTCGTCAATCGTGAGGGAGGAACCGGCATCGGTAATGGTCACATTGCCATAGGAATGACGCCCGTTGTTGGCAACTGAAAGGCCAAAGCCATTGCTGTCCGCGCCAGCGATCTCCACCGAACCGCCATTTTGAATGGTCAGGTGGCCGTGGCCGCTGTCGCCGACGTAAAGAGAGTTAGTAAACAGGGCGGAAGAATTATCCACCGTCATATAGCCGTGCGAATGAGCGGCAGCACCGATGGTACCGTAATTAGCGGTGAGGCTGGAGCCATTGACCAATTGGAGGGTGGCGCTATCGCCGCTATACTGGCCGACAATCAACGAATTGGTGGCGGTAATGTTACCGGCCTCGCCGAATCCATCCAAAAACAAGGTGCCGCCGGAAACGGTGGTGTCGCCCGTATAGGTGTTGTTGCCCAACAGGGTCAAATTGCCGTCACCAATTTTGCGCAAGGTGCCCTCACCGGAAAGATTGCCGGAAAGGGTGGCGTTGAAACCATTGGTATCAATGACATCAATATTCGGGGAAACCATGCTGATATCAACGGAGGAGGTGAGGTCGGAATTGATCACTTGGATTTCGCCGCCGGCCATGAAGAAATCATAATCACCAGTACCAGCCAGAATGCCATTGGCACCGCCGATTTGCAGGGTGCCGCCGGTGCTGAGGTGAACTTCGCCATAACCGGTGATGTGCTGGCCGAGAATAAGACTGCCATTGATGGTGAACAAACCGCTGTCCTCGACGGTCACTTTGCCATTTCCGTAGTTTCCAACCACGACACTGTGGTTGGCAGAAACCGATGAACCACTCCCGGTAATGTCCACATTGCCCGTACCATTGGCGAAACCGCCGACATAGAGTGAGACACCACCAACGCCGCCATAAAGGTTAACGATGCCACCGTTCGAAACATTCAAACTGCCGGTTCCGTTGTAGCCCACCCGCAAAGCGCCGGTATTAACCGCATAGGATGAATCGGCATCCTGCACATTCAATGTGCCGTTCGACAAGGCATTGTACCCGAGGTAGGTGCTCAACGCGCTCAAACTGGCGCCGTTGGAAATAGTGACGTTGCCGGTGCCGTTGTAACCGATCATCAAAGAACCGCCATCAATAAACCATTGTGAGCCGCTGTTGGTCACGGTGACATTGCCCGTTGCGCCCGCATTATAACCGACGTAGGCGCTGACCCCATGGGTGTCGGAAGTTTCATTGTCGAGGGTGGCTGCGGAATCAACCGTCACATTGCCCGTGCCGTTATATCCTACCACCAGGGCGCCACCACCGAGGGAAAGCAAGCCGCTGCCGTCGTCCACCAAAACATTGCCGGTGGAGTTGGCGGCGTACCCGACATACGCGGCCACACCATTGGCATCTTTGCCGTTAATATTCACCGAGCCGCTGTTAAGAATGTTCAAAGTGCCGCTGCTGCCGTTGGCCCC
>Ga0265320_10000636_pt1 | contig 26821 bp, 20 predicted proteins | sample 4827metaG_FD_202087 | JGI IMG/M metagenome (GOLD analysis project Ga0265320, IMG submission 202087) | Rhizosphere microbial communities from Carex aquatilis grown in University of Washington, Seatle, WA, United States - 4-8-27 metaG | ecosystem: Host-associated > Plants > Roots > Rhizosphere >...
CCGTCGTCGATGCTCATCAGCTTCACGCCTTGAGCGACGCGACCGGTCTCCCGGATCTCGACGACGCTCGTGCGAATGGTCTGCCCGCGATCGGTGACGAGCATGACCTCGTCCTTTTCACCGACCAGGGCGAGGCCGACGACCGGGCCGTTGCGCTCGCTCGCGTCGATGAGGATGATCCCTTTGCCGCCGCGGTTTTGCTGTCGAAACTCCTCGATGGGCGTGCGCTTGCCGTAGCCGCGTTCACAGACGGCGAGCACGTGGGTCCGGTCTTCTTCGGTCACGCCGAGGCCGACGACCACGTCGTCATCGTCGAGCTCGATCGCTTTGACGCCCGCGGCGTTGCGGCCCATCGAACGCACCTGCGCTTCGTCGAAGCGAATGCTCTTGCCGTTCTTCGTCGCGATCAGAAAATCGCGCGTGCCGTCGGTGACCGCCGCGCTGAGGAGCTGGTCGTCCTCGCGGATGCTCACGCCGATGATGCCTTTTTCGCGATAATTCACGTAGTCGAGAACCGGCGATTTCTTGATCTGCCCGCCCTTCGTCAGGGTCGTCACGAAAAGGCCGTCCTTGAAGTCTTCGACCGGCGTGATCGCCGCGACGCGCTCGCCCTCTTCGAGCCCGATGAAGTTCACGATCGCGCGCCCCTTGGCGTTCCGCGCCGCTTGCGGCACCTCGTACACCTTCTTCACGTACACCTTGCCGGTGTTTCCGAAGAAAAACACGAACGAGTGCGTGGAGCAGATGAAGAGCTGATTGACGAAGTCGTCTTCGCGCGCCTCCATCCCGCTGGTTCCCTTGCCGCCGCGCCGCTGCGCGCGATACGTCGCGAGCGGGGTTCGCTTGATGTACCCGTGGTGAGAGATGGTCACGACCATCTGCTCTTCTTGAATCAGGTCCTCGATCTGGATCTCGGCTTCGTCCTCGACGATCTCGGTGCGACGCGGCTCTGAGAAGGCGTCCTTTACTGCTTCGAGCTCCTTGACGATGAGGTCCATCAAGATCTCCTCGGAGGCGAGGATCGCGCTCAAGCGGACGATCTCGTCGCACAGCGCGCCGTACTCTTGCGCGAGCTTGTCTTGCTCGAGCCCGGTGAGGCGCGACAGCCGCATCTCGAGGATGGCTTTCGCCTGTCGCTCGCTGAGGCGGTAGTCCGATTTTTCCGCCGCGGCGCGGATTTCGTCTTCCGGCCGACCGGCACGGCGCACGAACGCCTCGAGCCCGCGAAGTGGAAGCTCCATCAAGCGAACCCGCGCGTGGTCGGGGTCCTTCGATTCGCGGATCGTCTTGATCACGATGTCGGTCTCGGTCGTGACCATGCCGAGCCCTTCGACGATCTCGCGCTGCGCCTCGGCCTTGTTCAGGTCGAACCGCGTGCGCCGGCTCACGACGTCCCGGCGATGCTCGATGAAATGCCCGAGGATGTCCTTCAGCGTGAGGACGGCGGGGCGGCCGTTCACGATGGCGAGGTTGATGACGCCGAACGTCGCCTGCATGTCGGTCAGGTGATAGAGCTGGTTCAGGACGACCTGGGGAAACACGTCCTTCCGGAGCTCGATGACCAGGCGCATGCCTTCGCGATCGCTCTCGTCGCGAGCCTCTTTGATGCCCTCGATGCGCTTGTCGCGCATGAGCTCGCCGATCTTCGCGTGGAGGCGGGCCTTGTTGACCTGATACGGCAGCTCGATGATGACGAGCTGCTCGCGCTCGGTGCCGGTGACCTGCTCGGTGATGGCGCGCGCCCGCATGGTGATGCTGCCGCGACCGGTCTTGTAGGCCTGATAAATCCCGAGACGGCCGTAGATGAGCCCCGCGGTCGGAAAATCCGGGCCGGGGATGATCTCGATGAGCTCCTCGAACGACATTTCCGGCTCGCGGATGAGCTTGATCGTCGCGGTGAGCACCTCGTTCAGGTTGTGCGGCGGGATGTTCGTCGCCATGCCGACCGCGATGCCGCCCGAGCCGTTGACGAGCAGGTTCGGAAACGCCGCCGGGAGGACGACGGGCTCCTGATTCGACTCGTCATAGGTCGGGATGAAATCGACGGTTCCCTTGTCGAAGTCGTCGAGGAGCTGCGCCGCGATGCGCGAGAGGCGCGATTCCGTGTATCGGTACGCTGCAGGGGGGTCGCCGTCGACGGAGCCGAAGTTTCCCTGCCCGTCGATCAGCGGGTGGCGCATGCTGAAGAGCTGCGCCATGCGGACGAGCGCGTCGTACACGCTCGCGTCGCCGTGGGGATGGTACTTGCCGAGCACTTCGCCGACGACGAGCGCGCACTTCTTGTACGCGGCGCCCGCGTTGAGCCGCATGTCGCGCATCGCGTACAAGATGCGCCGGTGCACCGGCTTCAGGCCGTCGCGCACGTCGGGGATCGCACGCCCGATGATGACGCTCATCGCGTAATCCAGGTACGAGGTGCGCATCTCGTCCTGAATCCCGACGGGGATTTCGTAAGGCGTACCGGTAGGGTTCTCGTTGGCCATGGAGAGGAAGCCAGGTCGCGCGACACGCTGTAAACGCGCGCCGCAAACAACGACTCAGAGTGCCCGTTGAACTACCTCGGACGCCCCCCGGCGACAACCATTCGCGCGCGCATTTTCGCGCCAAAAAGCCGGCTCGCCGCACGCGCCGGCGACCCGCGGTCCGCGCCTCGTGGCGCGCTATTTGTTCGTGTGGGGCGAGGCGTCGCGAGTCGACGCGTCGCGCTCGGTTCCGGCGTCCGGTTTCGCCTCGCTCGCGTCCCCGTTGCTCGCGTCGGCGCTTCCGTCGAGGGAGGCGTCGGGGACCGAAGCGTCGGGAACCGAAGCATCGGTCGCGGCGCACTCGTCCGAGATATCGGCACACGCCGGACAATCCGGCACGGTCGGCACGCCGGCGTCCGAGCACGCGATGCGGGGCGCCGTTCCCGTGCACGCGTAGCATCGTTGCGCCGCGAGACAGCTGTTTGCCGTGCCGACGCAATTCTCGACGCAGGCGACGAGTCCGGGGCCGTTCGGGCACCCCGCTGATGCGATCGTCTCGCAGAGCGCCTCGCATCCGACGAGGATCGGATCGCCGCCGTCGACCGGTGCACCACCCGTTCCGGTCGCCGGTGCGCCCCCGCCACTCGACGCGGCCGCGCCGCCGCTCGCCGTGCCGCCGGTTCCGGAGCTGCCGCCCGTCGCCGTGCCGCCACCGGTTCCGGAATCGGCCGGCCCTGGCTTATTTCCCGAATCTGCGCTGCAGCCGGCTATCAAGAACGCCGAGAGCGCGAGCCCAGTAAGACAGCGGATCCGCACGCCGCGACGTTATCACGGCTCAGAAGAAGTTGCCGATGGTGAACTCGAACACATTCGACTCTTCGTAGGGCAGCGGCTTGAAGGGGAACCCCCATTCGAACCGGAGAGGGCCGAGCGGAGAGAACCAACGGATGCCGAAGCCCCACGATGTCCGGATGTTCGCGAGGTCGCCGGGGAAGCTGAAACAGGGGCTCGTGACGGCGTAGGGAATGCCCTGTCCGCCGGCCTTGCAATAGACGTTTTCGGTGTTCCAGGCGTTGCCCGCGTCGGTGAAGAACACCCCGTGGATGCCGACCGCGTCCACGATCGGGAACTCGAGCTCGAGGTTCTGGTAGTACATCAGGTTGCCACCGATGACCGCGCCGTTGGCGATCGGCGCGCTGTTCGGATCGGTGGTGCTCGTGAGCGGAATGCGCGGTCCGACGGTGCGGAACTGAAACCCGCGGATGTCGAAGATGCCGCCGAGGAAGAAGCGCGCGAAGATCGGCACGCCGTCCTGCGACGGGCTCGTCACGATGCCCGCTTCCTGGTTCAGCTTGAGGACGATGCCGGCGAAGAGCGGGTAGTAATAGTGGCCGGTGAAGCGGTTTCTCCAGAACTGGTTGTGCGAGCCGAGCGCCGCGGTTGCGAGCTCGGTCGAGAGGTTCAGGAAGATGCCCTTGGTCGGGAAGAGGCGGTTGTCGCGCGAGTCGTAGGTGAGGGCGGGGCGCAGGCTCGACGTGAACCCGTCGTTGAAGAGGTTCGCGAGCGGGAGCGCCGTGAACAGGCTGACCGCGCTCGGCGTGCCGAAGAAACTGGTCGCCGGTTGCGTCGACACCTGATCGACCTCGGCGGTGTAGGTGATCGAAGCGCGGAGCTCCGGATCGATGATCGGGTAGCCGAAGGTGAGGTCACCGCCGATGCTCGACTGCGAGAAGTCCTGATACGCGCGGAGCTGGTCGAAGGCCTCGACGGTGAAGTTGAACTTGCTGTCGAGGAAGTACGGCTCGAAGAGCCGGATGTTCACCAGGGTGCGGAGGCCGCTGATCTGCGCGTTCAACGCGAGGCTCTGGCCGTTGCCGAACAAGTTCGCTTGCTGAACCTGCGCGGTCGCGATGAAATTTTCGATGCTGGAGAAGCCCGCGCCGACCTGGAACGTGCCGGTCGGGCGCTCCGTCACTTCGACGATGGCCTTGAGCTGGTTCGGCGCCGAGCCCTCGCTCGTCGAGATGTCGACGCGCTCGAAGTAGCCGAGCGCCGTGATGCGCTTACGCGACCGTTCGAGCAGGCTCTCGCTGAATTTGCCGCCCTCGACGATCTCCATTTCGCGGCGGATCACCTTGTCGCGGGTCTTGGTGTTGCCGCTGATCTCGATGCGCTCGAAATAGACCATCGGCCCGCGCACGATGGGGACGACGACGTCGACCTCGTGCGTGTCGGGGTCGAGCTTCGTCTCCGGATTCGCCTCGACGTTCGCGTAGCCCGCGTCGCGATACATCGTGCGGATCGCGTTCAGGTCGTCGAGGAGTGCGGCGCGGTTGAAGTAGTCGCCGCTCTTCGCGTTCACCATGTTCCGGAGGTGTCGCCGGCCCTCGATGGGCTCCACCTCGCTGCCGTCGGGGCCGCGCTCGTAGACACGAAGCGTCCGGATCTTGAACCGCGGGCCCTCGTCGATGGTGATCGAGACTTCGATGCCGTTTCGATCCGGCGTCAGCATGATCCGCGGCGTGCTGATCGACACCGAGAGGTAGCCGCGGTCGTAGTAGAGCGCGCTCAGGATCGCGATGTCGCGCTCGAACGCGTCCTGGCGGAACGGGCCGCCCGAGCCGAACGAAAGCAGGCTCGTCTGTCCGGTGAACATGACCGAACGGAGATCGTCGTCGGGGACGTTGTTGTTTCCGATGAACGTGACGCGGCGGACGGTCACCTGGTTGTGTTCGGTGATCGTGAATTTGACGAGAACTTCGTTGTTCTTCTGGGGAACGACCTCGGCCTTCGCTTCGGCGAGGAAGTAGCCCTTCTCCGCGTACATATCGCGGATCTTCTGGATGCTCCGCGCAATCGCCGGCTGCGATAGGACGGTGTTCTCTTTGACCTCGACCGCTTCCTTCAGATCGTCGTCGTCGATCTCGTCGTTGTCGTCGAACTCCACCTTCGCGATGTTCGGACGCTCTCGGACGTCGAAGCGGAGGGTCACCCCGGCGTCGGAGCGGTCGAGGTCGACCTGGATGTCGTCGAAGAAGCCCGAGAGCCAGAGCTCCTTCACGTCCTTCGAGAGCGTCTCCGGCGAGAACGCCTGCTTCGGACGTTCGCGCAGGTACGACCGGACGTCGTCGCGCGTGATGCGTCGGTTCCCCGCCACGTCGATGCTGACGATGGGGAGCCCCCGAGACAGCTCGACCTCGTTCGTCGACGCGCCGATGCGCGGCTCGCCGGGGACGCTCGTCATGGCGGGTTCGTCGGCTCGCGCGGGCGATACCCACACCGTCAAGAGCGCGGCGCCGAGCAGCAGAACGAGGACGCCTCGAAGAAACGCGCCGGGCCAGCGTCCAGGCGCGACGGGGTCTCGACACGGCTGACCGCTCGGGGCGCTGGCGCCGAAGGGGGAGGGGTCGAGCATCGTGCGAGTGGACCGTCGGTCGAAATGGCCCGCTCAGGGGGCGCCGAAGGATCGGGCGCCCAAGAAAAGGCCGGGGCCTGCGTAGCTCATGGGCGCCGCCGTCTCAAGCTTCGGAAGCCTCCCAGCCGTTCCGATCCATCGAATTCCACGAACCTTTCTTCCGAGTGAGGGAGAAGGCCCCGCTTCGACGAAAACTTGACTGGCTTTCCGCCGCCTGAGCACTTGCGCGGGGATTTCCCGAGGCGAAAGCGGACGTGGCGGAAAAGAAGCGACCCAAGAAGACCGGCGGGCGGGACAGCGGAGCCAAACCACCTCGGAAAGGCGGGGGCGACCAGCCGGGGCTCTTCGACCAAGGCCCGGGCGACGCGATGCCGCTGCACGAGATCGCCGAGACCCGCTACCTGAACTACGCGCTCTCGGTCATCACGAGCCGGGCGCTGCCCGACGTCCGCGACGGCCTGAAGCCCGTCCAGCGACGCATCCTCTTCACGATGTGGCGCGGCCGGCTGACCGCCGACGCGAAGCACCGAAAATGCGCCACGGTCGTCGGGGACGTCATGGGCGGCTACCACCCGCACGGCGACTCCGCGATTTACGACGCCCTCGTCCGGCTCGCGCAACCCTTCACGATGCGCGTCCCGCTCGTCGAAGGGTCGGGCAATTTCGGGTCCCTCGACGGCGATCCCGCCGCGGCGATGCGTTACACCGAGTGCCGGCTCGCGGTGCTGTCCGGCGAGCTCCTCGCCGAGCTCGACCAAGGCACCGTCGCGTTCCGTCCGAACTACGACGGCACCAAGAGCGAACCGGTCGTCTTGCCGGCGCGCGCGCCGAACCTCCTCATCAACGGAGCGTCGGGCATCGCCGTCGGCATGGCGACGAACATCCCGCCCCACAACCCGGAAGAGGTGTGTCTCGCGGCGATGCGCCTCCTCGACGCGCTCCTCGAAGGCAAACAGCTATCGTCGCGCGAGCTCTGCCGCACCGTCAAAGGTCCAGATTTTCCGACCGGCGGACAGATCGTCTCGACCACCGAGGAGATCAAGCAGGTTTACGAGAGCGGGCAGGGCACCATCAAGGTGCGCGCGACGTGGGAAATGGGCCCCGAGACGCGCGGCTCGAAGACGATTTACATCACGAGCATCCCGTACGGCGTGAACAAATCGACGCTCATCGAGCGCATCGCCGAGGTCGTCGTATCGCGGAAGATGCCGCTCCTCGTCGACGTGAAGGATCTGTCGACCGAAGACGTCCGCATCGCGCTCGAGCTGAAGAAGGACGCGGACGAGCAAAAGGTGCTGGCGTACCTCTACAAGCAGACGCCGCTCCAGAGCACGTTCGCGGTGAATCTCACCTGTCTCGTGCCGACCGAGAAGGCCGACGTCGGCCGTCCCGAGCGGCTCGATCTCCGCGCCATCCTCTGGCACTTCTTGCACTTCCGTCTCGACGTCGTGACGAAGCGGCTCGAGCACGAGCTCGGCGAGCTCGCGCGCCGGATGCACATCCTCGAAGGCTTCGCGATCGTCTTCGACGCGCTCGACCAGATCCTGAAGATCATCCGCGCGTCCGACGGAAAAGCCGACGCGGCGAAGAAGATCATGGCGAAGTACGGGCTCGACGACGAGCAGACCGACGCCATCCTCGAGCTTCGCCTGTACCGGCTCGCGCGGCTCGAAATCCTCGTCATTCAAAACGAGCTGAACGCGAAGAAGAAGCGCTCCGGCGAAATCAAGAAGCTCCTCGGCGAGAAGGGCTCCAAGGGGATCTGGGGGATGGTGAAGTCCGAGCTCGGCGCGTTGATCGAGAGCTTCGGCAAAGCCAAAAAGCGCCTCACGGTGATCGAAGCCGTCGGCGAAGAGCCCGAGTTCTCGGCGGAGGACCTGATCGTCGCCGAGGACAACCACGTGCTCCTCACGCGCGACGGCTGGGTGAAGCGGCAAAAGGAAATCAAGGACATCGGCACGACGCGCCTCCGCGAGGGCGACGCCGTGCTCGCGTGGATCAGCGGCTCGACCAAGGCGAGCGTCGTGTTCTTCTCGAACTTCGGCACTGCCTACACGTTGCGCATCGTGGACGTCCCCGCGACGACCGGGTACGGCGAGCCGATCCAGAAGCTCTTCAAGACCAAGGACGGCGAGACCATCGTCGGCATGTATTCGCTCGATCCGCGGATCACCGGAAGCCTCGCCGGGGACGAGCAGCACTATCCGGCGACGTTCGGGTTCGCCGCGAGCTCCGACGGTTACGGCCTCCTCTTCGGGCTCGAGCCGTTCGTCGAACCGAGCACGCGCGCGGGCCGCAAATACGCCCGCCTCGGCGAAGGCGCGACCATCGTCGGCGTGGACACCGTCCACGGCGAAGAAACCGTCATCGCCGTCTCCCGCCAGCGCCGCGCGCTCGTCTGCGCCATCGACGAAGTGAATTACCTCGCCGGCGCTGGCAAAGGCGTCCTCTTGATGAAGCTCGCCGACGACGACGCCCTCATCGCCGCCAAGGCCGCCAAAGACGACCGCGACACCATCGTCGTCAAGACCAGCATGGGCGGCGAACAACGCATCAACACCGCGCGCTACGAAAAAACGAGCCGCGGCGGTAAAGGCCGCGAAGTGATCAGCCGCGGCAGTCTGACGGAAGTGGTCCCGACGGTGCCGGAGCCGCCGGCGGCGTTCGAGGGAATGCAATAGTTGCCCACCCCCGCCGCGCTGCGCGCGTCGACCCCTCCCCGATCCGTCCTCGGGGCCAGGCCCCTGCGGGCGATGGGAGGGGTAGGATAGGGGTAACGGGGAGTCGGCCTTGCCTACCGCGGTGCGGACGGCGGTGCCGGCATCATGAAGGGATTCGTCGGAGGTGCCGCGCCTGGCGGAGGAGCGACGAACGAGGGCGTGCCTGCATAGGGCGGCACGCCGTCGTTGTAGATGTTCACGGCGTCGTAGACATGGGGCACCGCATTCATCTCGAGCACAGCTCCCACCAGGTTCAATATGGCGCTCCCGGCGAGCAGCCCCAACCCGACATTGGTGTCCGTGTCGCCGAAGCGATGGGAGGACGACAGGACCCCGAACCCGGCTCCCGACGCGCCCAGGGCTGCGAACTGGCACGAGTATCCGCCGATGACCAGTTGTTGTGCGGTGCGCGCCTCGTCCTCGGCGCGTGGATTTCCCTTCACCACCTCCTTGACCCCGCCCAAAAAGACACCGGCCTCGTACTCGGTCCCGTTTTTGTAAAAAGCGAGCCCGCCGTCGTCCAACGCGATCGCAATGCGCGGGCTCCGCGCCGGGACGTAACTCGACGAACATGCCGTCGCCGTCAGCAGTGCGAAACCTCCCAAAATCGTTTTCAAACGCCACCTCGATGGGACCGCCCCACGCGGCCCGAGGCGCCACGTTATCATTTCGCGAACTCGGGGACCGGGCCCAACGACGCCTAAAACTTGACCGGTTCGCGCTCGCCTGCTCACTTCCCCGACGATGCCCACCCCCGCCGCGCTGGATGGTGCCCACCCCCGCCGCGCTGCGCGCGTCGACCCCTCCCCAATGCGTCCTCGCGCCCGTCACGCGACGAGTCGCGATACGGGCGCGCCGGGCGCTGCGGGCGCATGGGAGGGGTGCGCCGTGCAGGGACTAGGGGGCGATCGATGCGACGACGCGCCGAAGCACTTCATCGAGATGGCGAATACACCCTGCCGAGTCGAGGCGGAGCACCCGGAAGCCCCAGCGCCGCAGCGTCTCGTCGCGCCGCGCATCGGCGCGGGCGCGTTCGACGTGGTATCCGCCGTCGACTTCCACGACCAGCTTTTGCCGCGGCGCGAGGAAATCCACGATGAACCGACCAATGACCACCTGCCTCACGAACCGCACTCCCAGCCGCTCCCCGCGAAGCGCCTGCCACAACGCGGCTTCCGAGGCCGAAGGGTTCTGCCGCATCCGCCGCCCGTACGCGTCGAGGAGGCTGGCTTCGTGACGGGACAATTTCGGTGGTTCGATGGACATGGTGCTCCTTCCGCCCAGCGAGCTGCCGGGCGTAGCCCCCCCCGCGCAGGATCCGTGACACGCGATCCGTCCAGTTCACTTGTCACACAGTCCGCGCGTGGCACGGAGCGTGCGCGCCCAGCGCAGCCCGGCAGCTCGCTGGGCGGACGCCCAGCGAGGCGCACCCAAGTCCGTCTCGAGACCACTTCGCGAGCGCCCGTCGCAGCGCGTGACGGCTCGCTGGGCGAAGCCTCAGCGGCCGGACCCAACGTTCACTTCCCGTCCACTTCGCGAGGGCCCGTCGCAGCGCATGACGGCTCGTTGGGCGAAAGCCCAACGGCCGGACGCAACGTCCACTTCGCGTCCCCTCTGCGTCCCAACGTCGTGTTCCGACGACCCCTCCCATCCGCCCGCAGCGCGCGGAGCCCGCTTTGCGGCGTGGTGCGTCGCGCGCGCGAGGACGGATCGGGGAGGGGTCGACGCGCGCAGCGCGGCGGGGGTGGGCAGGCATGACGACCTATACGGCAAAAGACATCCAGGTTCTCGAAGGGCTCGAGCCGGTTCGCAAGCGGCCGGGCATGTACATCGGCGGCGTCGGCAGCGCCGGGTTGCATCACCTGGTCTGGGAAGTCGTCGACAACTCGGTCGACGAGGCGATGAACGGCCATGCGTCGGAGATCACCGTCACGCTCCACAAGGACGGCTCGAGCATCACCGTCGTCGACGACGGTCGCGGCATTCCCGTCGACAAGCACCCGAAGCACAAGAAGACCGCGCTCGAGATCGTGTTCACGACGCTGCACGCGGGCGGGAAATTCGAGCAGGGAAACTACAAGACCGCGGGCGGCCTCCACGGCGTCGGCGCGTCGGTGGTGAATGCGCTGTCGTCGAAGCTCGTCGTCACCGTGAAGCGCGACGGCTCGGAGTGGCAAATGGAGTTTCGCGCCGGGACCCCCGTCGGCAGCCTGAAGAAGCTCAGGGCCATCCGTGGGACGGGCACGACGGTGTTCTTTCAGCCCGATCCGAACATCTTTCCGAAGACCGAGTTCGACCCGGCGATCATCCGCGATCGCCTGGAGGTCGCGAGCTACCTCCACCGCGGCGTCAAAGTGCGCTTCATCGACGAAGCCCACAACACGAATCAGCTCTTTTTCCACGAGCACGGCATCCTCGACTATCTGAAGAAAATCGTCGCCGAGCGCGGCGCGAAGCCCGTGCACGACGTGCCGTTCTCGCTCGAGCGCGACAACGGCATGAAGCTCGAGGCGGTCTTTCAGTGGACCGAGGCGACGGACGAACACCTTCGCAGCTATGTGAACGGCATCCCGACGGGCTCCGGCGGCACCCACGAAATGGGGCTCCGCGCGGCGGTCGGCAAGGCGATCCGCAACTTCATCGAGACGCACGAGCTGACGCCGCGGGGCGTGACGCTCTCGGCGGAAGACATCCGCGAAGGGTTCACCGGCGTGCTCTCGGTGTACATTGCGGAGCCGCAGTTTCAGGGGCAGACGAAGGATCGATTGAACAACCCCGAGGTGCAGTCCACGGTCGACAACGTCGTTCGTCCGGCGCTCGAGCAATGGCTGAACTCGAATCGGACGCTCGCCGAGCAGATCGTCGCGCGCATCGTGCTCTCCGCGCGGGCCCGCGAGGCGTCGCGGGCGGCATCGGCGTCGGTCTCGCGCAAATCCGCGACGAGCCGGCTCACCTTGCCGGGCAAGCTCTCGGACTGCAACGATTCGCGCCGCGAGGACAGCGAGATCTTCATCGTCGAGGGCGATTCCGCCGGAGGCTCCGCCAAACAGGGCCGCGACCGTGAGCGACAAGCCGTGTTGCCACTTCGAGGCAAGGTGCTGAACACCGAAGGCATGGCGCTCGGCAAGGTGATGGAGAACAAGGAGCTCGGCGATCTGGTCGTCGCGCTCGGGTGCGGAATCGGCAAAGACTTCGAAGCGGACAAGCTCCGTTACGGCCGCATCATCGTCCTGGCCGACGCCGACTCGGACGGCCACCACATCACGACGCTCCTCCTCACGTTTTTCTATCGCCACCTGCCCGAGCTCATCAAGCGCGCGAAGGTGTTCGTCGGCGTGCCGCCGCTCTATCGCATCGACTACGGCAAAGAGACGCACTGGGCCGCCGACGACGCGGACAAGGACAAGATCCTCGGGAAACTCGGCAAGAACGGCGAGAAGGCGGACATCACGCGGTTCAAGGGGCTCGGCGAAATGATGCCCAAGGTGCTGTGGGAGACCACCCTGAACCCGAAGACGCGCCGGCTCCTTCGGGTCGACATCGCCGATCCGCTGCAGACCGATCGCATCATCAACGAGCTGATGGGCAAGGACCCCTCCGCCCGCTTCCGCTTCATCATGGAGCACGCCGAGGAAGCGGAAGAGATCGACGTTTAGCTCGGGGCTCACTCGTCGAGCAGCTCGACGATGCTCACGTCGTAGAGCTCTTCGCCCTCGGAAGGTTGCCCCGGCGGGGCCGAATCCGGCTTGCGCCGCACCTCGTAGCGCTCTTGATTGCCCGACGGATCTTCGAAGTCGACGACGATGCTCTCGTTGGTCGGGTCCGGCTCGAACACGACGCTGACCGCGAACTCGGCGGGAGCGGCGGGAGCGGCGGTGAGCGCCGCCGCCGACGCGGGCGACGGGGACGGGAACAGGCTCGTCGCGGTGCGATGCGCGCTCGGAAACGGTTTCTTCTCGAGCGCCTCGAAGGCTTCCCGTACCGCGACTTGCATCGTGTTGGCGTCGACCCAGCGATCCGTTTTCTGAAACTCGAGCGCGCGGTCCACCACGAGGGCCACGGCGGGCAAGAGAGACGGCAGAAGGGTCGTGATCGAGCGCGCCTTCTCCGACATCGCCGCGAGGAGCCGCTCGTTCACGGTGTCGCCCTCGTGGACATGGCGCCCGGTGAGCGCTTTGAACATCATCGCGCCGACCGCCCAGATGTCGGTGCGAGCGTCGATGAGGTCGCGCTTTCCGCGCGCTTGTTCGGGCGGCATGTACGACGCCGTGCCGACGACCATGCCGGTTCGAGTCATGCTGCCCTTCAAGCTCCGCTCGCGGACGCGGGCGAGACCGAAGTCGAGCACTTTGACGCCGCCGTCGGCCGTCAGATAGACGTTCGCCGGTTTGATGTCGCGGTGGACGATGCCCTTGTCGTGCGCGAACTGGAGGACGTCGAGAACGCGATCCGCGACGAACAGCACCGAGGGCGCCGGTATCACGTTCTCGCGCTTGAGCCGGCCTTCGAGGGACTCGCCTTCGAGAAGCTCCATGACCAGGAACGGGGTGCCGTCGTCGAGGACGTCGTCGTCGAGGACGTTGACCGCGCCGGGGTGCCCGACCTTGTTCGCGACGTACCCCTCTTCGAGAAAGCGCTGCGTGACCTGGTTGTCCGCCGAGAAGATCCCGTGCAGCACCTTGATCGCGACGCGGTTTCCGTTGCGATGCGTGGCTGCGTAGACCGCGGCCATGCCGCCGATGTCGAGGAGGCGGTCGGCGTGCCACTTCTTGGCGAACGTTTGTCCGACGCGACTTTGCGCCTTGTCCGCCAGATTTTCTCTCGGCACTCTGATCTTTTTCTCGCCGGGTTCGGTCCCTGTCAAGCGAGCCCCGGACTATTGGGGGCCCTTTTCGTCTGCTCCATCTTCCGTCTTGTCACGGTAGTCGTCGAGGTCGATGACGTAGCGTTCGACCCAGCGGTGGATTTGCATGCGCGCCTTGCCGAGAATTCGGCTGACGGCGGCGACGTTGCCGCGGTGCTCCGCGAGGAGCGCGCGGAGTTCTTCTTCCGACGGTGTGCCCTGCCGCGTCGGATCCCGCTCGTTCGAATCGCGGACCGACGGAGGCTTTCCATAGCCGACCATTTCTTCGCGCAGCGGCTCGGGAAGGAGCTCCGCGGCGAGGAGCGGAACCGTGGAGAGGGCGACCGCTCGCTTCGCGCACGCCTCGAGCTCGCGCACGTTGTAGGGCCAGTCGTACTGGAGGAGGGCGATCATGAACGGAAACGACACCCGGAGGTGCCCCCCGCCGTGCCGCTCGAGGAATTTCGTGAACAGGAGGTAGACGTCTTCCTTCCGCTCGCGCAGCGGGGGCAGCTTGAGCTGGTACTCGTTCAGACGCGCGAAGAGATCCGAGCGAAAGAGCTCTTCGCGTTCGAGGCGCTTCAGATCCCGGTGCGTGGCGCCGACGACGCGCACGTCGACGAGCTCCGGCGTCGTCGCGCCGAGCGGATACACTTCCTTCGACTGGAGCACGCGGAGGAGCTTCGCCTGCGCCTCGAGCGGCATGTCACCGAGCTCGTCGAGCAGGAGCGTGCCCTGGTCGGCGGCGCGAATGAGGCCCATCTTGTCGCGGTCGGCGCCGGAGAACGCGCCGCGCTTGTAGCCGAACAGCTCGCTCTCGAAGAGGTTCTCGGGGATCGCCGCGCAGTTGAGCGCGCGGAACGCGCCGCGCCGCCCGCTCAGCCGGTGCAGCTCGCGCGCGACGACCTCTTTGCCGGTTCCGCTTTCGCCGAGGAGGAGCACGCTGAGCGGTGAGCGCGCGACGCGGAACACCTCCGCCGCGACGCGGTCCATCTGATACCCGCCGAAAATTTCCGACGCGCCGGCGAGCCGCGTCGCTCCGGAAACGAGCGAGCCGTCGATGCGGTAGGGGGCGAACCCCGCCGCGTCACGCTCGACGAACTTGAAGATCGCGTCGCCGAACCGCACCTCCTGGCCGTCCTCGAGCCGCGCCTCGGTGATCCGGTGTCCGTCGAGGAGTGTGCCGTTCGTGCTGCCGCGATCGCGCACGACGAAACCGCCGCGCTCCCACGCCACCTCCGCGTGCGTCCGCGACACGGCGTTCACCGGCACGATGAGGTCCGCGGGCGGTTCGCGCCCGATGACGTTCACGCCGCGCTCGAGGAGCATCACCGGCGGCAGCGCCGGAAATGCCTCGGCATAGAGCAGCACCAGGCCCGCCGCGGGGCCGCCCCGCAGGGATGCGGGTCCGAACTTCGCCATGGCGCCGGTCGCCTTGTCGGTCACGCATCGCGAGCTTACACGAAGTATAGTCGGACGACATGACCGGACCGGGCGCCAGGCGCGTCGCTGCCCTCCAACTCAATTCTCAGGACGATGTGGGCGCGAACCTCGAAGCGTGCCGTGCGCTCGTCGAGAAAGCCGGTCAGAACGGCGCCGCGATCGCGCTCCTCCCGGAGAACTTCGCTTTCTTCGGCGCCGACGAAGGCCGGTACGCCGTTGCCGAACGCCTCGGCGACGCCGATGCCCCGATTCAACGCGCGCTGGCCGACATGGCGCGCGCGTCGAAGCTCACCGTCATTGGCGGCGGAATGCCGATCCAGAGCGACGACCCGAAGCGGCCCTACAACGCCCTCGTCGCGTTCGGCGCGGACGGGGCCTTGGTCGCAAACTATCGAAAGATCCATCTCTTCGACGTCGCGCTCGCGGACGGCACCGTGCTCTCCGAATCGAAAGGGACGACGCCCGGCGACGACGCCGTCGTGGTCGACGTCGCCGATCTCCGTCTCGGCCTTTCGATTTGTTACGACCTCCGCTTCCCCGAGCTCTACCGAAAACTCGTCGACGCGCGCGCCGACGTGCTGCTCGTTCCCGCGGCGTTCACCGTGCACACCGGCAAAGATCACTGGCACGTGCTCCTTCGTGCCCGCGCGATCGAATCGCAGTCGTGGGTGATCGCCGCCGCGCAATGGGGCAAGCATCCTCGCGGCCGCACGACCTACGGACACTCGATGATCGTCGACCCCTGGGGCACCGTCGTCGCCGAAGCCTCCGACGGCGTCGGCCTCATCGTCGCGGACATCGACCCCGAATACTCCGCGAGGGTGCGAGCGTCGTTGCCGAGCCTCGACCATCGCCGTCTGTGAAGAATGAGCTGCCTCCCCCCGCGGGCGCTCGCCCGCGCCCCCTCCAAGCCGCGCGCAACGCGCGCCGGAGGGGGGCTACGATGGCGTCACGGCGTGCTCGCGTGAGCGCTGCTCGAAATCGCCGGCGTCAGACCTCTTCGCGCTCGTGCGAGCGATACTTCGATGCCTCGAAGTATTCTTCGATCGTCGGCGCGACCCCGCGAACGGGCGTGCTAGGGCGAGAGCGGGAGAGCTAGAGCGAAAGTCGGAGGGAGCGGGGGAGGGGAGTGGGGGAACCCGACGGAACCGTTGATGCGCTCCCGCGACGTTCGGTGGCCGCTGAAGTGCGCCGCATGGCGAAGCGACGCACCACACTGGTGCACGCGCCGCCGCCGCGAGGCAGCCCCCCGCTCCCTCTGGCTCTGACTCTGGCTCTGGCTCTAGCCCTAAGCCCTAGCTCGTCACGACAAATGCCGGCGCGCGATTTCCGTCCAGGTGCCTTCGGGCTCGAGCTCGACGTAACTCTTCCAGTACGGGCGGGCCTTCGACGGTTCGCCGAGCTGTTCGTAGGCCATCGCCAGGTTGAAGTAAGCGTCGGAGAACTTCGGGTCCGACTCGAGCGCGCCTTTGAAGAGGGGGATCGCGGTCTCGGCGTCGCCGCGTTCGAGCATGACGTAGCCGAGGTTGTATTGCGCTTCGGGCTGGCGCGGATCGATGCCGAGCGCCTTTCGATACAGGATTTCCGCTTGCGAGACGTCGTGCCGGCGGAAGCGAATATTGCCGAGATTCGTGTAGGCGATGCTGAGCCACGGATCGAGCTGGACCGCCTGCTCGTAGAGGGCTTCGGCGTCGTCCATCGTGTTCGGATCTTCGTCGAGCTGGCTCGCGTGGAGATAGAGCTCGTACGCGGTGCGCGCGCGCTCGCGGCCGGCGGAGGGCCGGAGCAAGCGCACCACGTCGTCGCGGAGCGTGCTCACTTCGAGATCGAGCACCATCTGCCCGGTGAGCGGCTCGAACGCGCCGTCCCCGGAATAGACGACCACGCGTTTTCCGTCGGATGCGATCTTCAACTCGACCAGCGGCCGCGCGACGTTGGGGAGCGACTTGCGGAGCGCGGCGACCGCGCGCGTGACGTCGCGGAGGCGAATCTTTCGTTCGAGGAGACCGTGCGCGGTGCGCATCGCGATGAGATCGGTGAACGTGTAGGCACGCCGGCCACGCCGGCGACCGCTGGGTGACACCACGCCGTTCTTGTCGAGCGTGCCGAGCCGAGCGACCGACACGCCGAGCAACCGAGAGACTTCTGCTCGAGTGAAGAGATCGGTGACCGGCTCGCGCGGCACCTGCGAAGCGTCGCGGTCGGCGAGAGACCGCGCGCGGTCGGCGTGCCGCACGCGCCCGCCACCCGGACCGAAGACGACGTGGATGATCTTGTCGTTCCGCCGCTTCCGGTCTCGAGGTTTTTTTCTTCGCTGCCCCGCCATCCGTGGTCGGTTTCAATTCTTCCGCGCGGGCCTTGATGTCAAGAGGAAGGTTCTCGCGACGTCGTGAGCAGCGGCTGCTTGCGACAATCCGAGGCATCGCGAATGGCTCGGCGAGTGCATCGTCGTGCTCGCGCGCGGCGGTCCGCGCCCGAGCGACCCAAACAAGTTCTTGACGACGCGTCTTGACTGGCGCCGAACGAAACAAATCGGGTGTGCCGCCTGCGCGCCGGCCGGGCGCCGGCCCTTCGTCAACGCGAGCGAACGCGTCGCGAGAGACGACCCGACACGAGCACGCGCGCCTCGACGTCGATGTCGACGCGCACGCCGCGCGGATCGGATCGAACGACGAACTCGGCGTTGATTCGACCAATCGAGTGGACGGATCTTACTTGCGCCTCACGGTACGCGATCCGGATCGCCCGCACGCGCGCGTGCGGGTCCTTGGCGACGAGCCGCTGCACGTCGGTGCCGAGTTCGTCGGGCACGAGTCCGCCGTGTGACGAAAAGGTGAGGAGCAAGCTGGTGGTGCCGTAGTACGTCGGGCCCTCGAGCTCCTCGCGGACCGCGCCCTCGCTCATGACGTCGGCGCTTTCGAAGAGCTCGTTCCAGCGGTAGTCCGAGCTCCGCCACATCTCGAGCGGCCGCGTCGAGACGAGCCGCTGTGCGCCTGCCTTGGCGAGGCCCGGGCCTTTCCGTGACTGGGAACGCTTCACGACGGGGTGGATCGTACGTTGCTCCGGCGCAAAGCAGGAAGTTGTGGGCGAACGGTCGGTCGATCCGCCCGGGATGCTCGTCGAATTTGGCCCAAGCGGTCCGGGCCTGCGACGCTTTTTCGAGACTCGGAAGATCGAAAAAGTGACGAAATCCTCGGCTTTTCAGCAATATGCGGGTCCGGAACGGCGACGGCGATTCGCGTACGTGACCCGAAATACGGAATATCACCTGGCGGATGGCGTCTGCGTCGCGGTCCGCGACCGCTCGAGCGGCAAGTGGCTCCTCGAGCATCCGACCTTGCGAAAGCGGCTCTCGGGGTTCCTTCGCCTGCGTCGCGGCGCCTCGCCCGAGGCGTCGCTGGCCCCGCCGCGCGTCGGCACGTCGCTGTTCTTCGGCGCGGAAGGCGCCGAGGTGGTCACGAGTAACCTTTTGGCGGTCGAACGTCCCGAGAAGACAACCGTCGTCAGCTACCCGGTTTGATTTCGTGCGAAAAATGGGGGCGTTTCCCTACCGATCCGTCGCCGCAAAGCCTCGATTGACGAACGCAACCCCGAGCCAGCCCTCGACATCCGACGCGGCGCGTAGGCAGAGAACGCGCCCGATGAACGAACGCCGCGTAAATCGCCGATTGACAGGACCTCCGCCCGCTGACGAAGCTTTAAGGCTGAAAACGGAGTGGTCCGCACAGAAATCCCAGCAAAGGTCGCCGTGTTCGCCATCGTGATCAGCGAGAAGGGTGGAGCGGAGCGACGTGAAGCGTTCGACCATGCCGAGATCAACATCGGTCGAGTGCAGGGCAACGACTTGATGCTCGCCAAGGGCAACGTGTCGAAGCGACACGCGCGCCTCGTCTACCGGGACAACCGCTTCATCGTCACCGATCTGAACAGCACCAACGGCACGTACGTGAATCGCCGGCGCATCAGCCAGGCGACGATCGTGCGGCAAGGGGATCGCATCTACATCGGAGACTTCGTGCTCCGCGTGGAGGGCACCGAGGACGGCAGCGGCTTGTCGCCGGCGCCGGCGAGCGTTCAACCGGCCGGATATCGCGAGCCGATGTTGACGAACCCGGATGCGCCCAGTCGCTCGAAGACGCCTGGGGCGCCGCCGCCTCCTCCGCAAGTGTACCCGGCCGTGCCGCCCGCGCCGCGCCTCCCGACCGCGCCGACCGACAGCGGTCGACCGTCGATGTCATCTCCCGCGCCCATCTCGTCGACGACGAGCAACGAGCCCTCGGTGGTCGAGCGCCTTCCCGTCGTGCGCGAGGAGAGCATCGACACCGAAACCACCGCATATCGGAGCGCGGTGTCCGCGCTCGTCGAGCGCGTGTCGTCACGGCTCGGTGCGGGGTCTCTAGATCGGCCTCCGACGCCGACCGCCATCGCCGAAGTCGAACGCACGATGACCGCCGAGCTCGGCGAGCTGCGCCGCGAAGAGGTCGTCGGCGCGTCGATCGCCGAAGAGCGGCTGCGCAAGGACGCACGCGCGGAGTTGCTCGAGCTCGGTCCGATTGGACCGCTGCTTCTCGACGAAACAGTGACGGCCATCGCCGTCGCCGGACCGACGGCGATCATCGCGGTGCGCGGAGGGCGTCGCGTCGCGGTCGAGCCGCCGCTGTCGTCGGAGGCGTCGGTGCGGCGCGTGCTCGGCCGACTCTCGCGCGCGGGCGGGGCCGAGATCGACCCGGCGGAGAGCGTCGTGTCGCGCAAACTCCCGAACGGCTTTCGGCTCTCGGCGATCACCGGCGCGCGCGCTCTCAGCGGAACCTTATTCCGTCTCGAGCGTCCGCAGCGCGTCGACAAGACGCTCGATGACCTGGTGCGAGCCGGCGCTGTGTCTCGCGCGATGGCGACGTTTCTGCGCCACTGCGTCGCTGTGCGCGCGAACATCCTCATCGCGGGGCCACGCGACGCGAAGCCGACGGCCATCGCAGGCGCGCTGGTATCCGCCAGCACCGACGGTCATGTCGTGGCGCTTCAGACGACCGAGAGCATCGTGTCGAACAGCGTGAACGTGAGTCACGTGGATCTCGCGGACGCCGGAGCGGGCCTCGAGAGTCTGGTCGGATTCGCGGCGCGCTTGCCGGATGCGCGCCTGGTCGTGGACAGTTTCTCCGGAGCCGCGGCCGTCGCGGCGCTCGACGCGGTCGCGCAAGGTGCGGACGGGCTCATCGCCGTGCTCCCGGCTGCGAGCTTGCGGCGCGGACTCGGCCGGCTTCCTGCCGAGCTTTCGGCGGTCCGCCCGGGCCTCGCGGTCGCCGTCGCGAAAGAGTGGCTCACCGGCACCTTCGACGTGTTCGTCGAGGTCGCGCGTCTCCGCGACGGGCGTCAGCGGGTCGTCCGGATCGCGGAGCCCGTGAACATCGTCGACGGGGACGTGTCGTTGCGCGACATCTTCACGTTCGTCGTCGAGCGCACGGCCACCGGCGGCTCCGTCGAAGGGACGTTCCAGGCGACCGGCGTCGCGCCCCGCGTCGTCGCCGACATGGCCGCGCGCGGCATCCACGTCGACAGCGGCGTCTTCTCCCGCCCCCCGTCCCGGTGAGCGCGCGAAACACCAGTTTGGGGCCGGGACCCCAAACCGGCGAGTGGGGCCCCGATCCGATTCACTCGGTCGGGGCGAGGGGCAGAGCCCCTCGAAGACAGATACGAAGAGCACCCATCTCGTTTACGAGATGGGCTCACGCGTCGGCGGCGACTTCGTCTTTGGCGCGGGCGAGCTTTCGTCCAAGGAGTCGCCGCTTCACGGCGCTCAGCTTGTCGAGCATCACGACGCCGTTCAGGTGATCGGTCTCGTGCTGGATCGCGACCGCGAGCAAGCCGTCGGCTTCGAGCTCGAACGGATTGCCGTCACGGTCGAGCGCCTTCACGCGGACGCGCTCGGCGCGCCGAATCTCTTCGGTGACGCCGGGGAACGACAGGCAACCCTCTTCCCAGGTCTGCGTCCCGTCGGTCTCCACGATTTCGGGATTGATGAAGACTCGCAGATCGCTCGGCTCGTCGTCCGACGCGATGTCGATGACGAACACGCGGAGCAGCACACCGACCTGATTCGCGGCGAGCCCCACGCCCGGCGCCGCGTACATGGTTTCGGCCATGTCGTCGACCAAGGCGCGAATGTCGTCGTCGACCGCACGGACGGGCTCGGCGACCTGCTTCAGGCGCGCGTCGGGGTAACGGAGGATGGGTCGAACGGCCATGGTGTTTCGCGCGGAGCGCCGGCTCTCGAAAACCAGCGACGTCGCTCATTGAAAATAACACCCGGGCCGGGGGTCCGCAACGCCAGGCCGCCCATTTCGTCGGGCGTCACTCGGGCGGCGGGGGCGTCTTCTTCTTCGGGTAAACGATGGGGCCGAAAACGTAGGCGTCTTTGCCGCAGAGCTCCCATGTCGGCGGATCGATCCGCGGCGCGTGCGACGGGGCTTCCGGCCCTGCCCAATCGACGGCGCCGGGCTTGCCGCGCGGGCCGAGCAGCACGGGCGCGATGAACACGTGCAGTTCGCTCGGAAGCCGGCCCGCGAGCAAGCTCCCCGCGAGCTCGGCGCCGCCTTCGCACAGCACGCTGACGACTTCGCGCGCGGCGAGCGCCCTGAGCGCGACGGCCATATCGCAGCGCCCCGAAGCGTTCGCCGGCACGCGGATCACCGAAACGCCGGCGGCCTCGAGCTTCTCGCCGATCACCGCGGGCGCATCCGTCGTCGTGATCACGCACGTCGGGGTCTCACGAGCGGTCGTCACGAGGTGGCTGTCGAGCGCGATGCGGAGCTTGCTATCGACCACGATGCGCACCGGATTCCTGCCGGGAACGTCGCGCACGGTGAGCTTCGGATCATCGGCGATGATCGTGTTGATGCCGACCATCACGGCGTCGTAGGCAGCGCGGAGCGCATGCACGCGCGCGCGGCTTTCCGGCCCCGTGATCCATTTCGAAATTCCGGTGCGCGTCGCGACGCGACCGTCGAGCGAAATTGCGAGCTTCAGCGAGAGGTACGACGAGCCCTCGGTGATGTACTTCGACCAGGGCTTGATCAAGTTCTTCGCTTGCGACTCGAGCACGCCGAGGATGACTTCGATGCCGGCCGCCTGGAGCCGCTCGAGGCCGCCCCCCGCCACATGCGGGTTCGGATCGCGGCACCCGATGAGGACCCGCTTGATGCCCGCCTTGATGATGCGATCGACGCACGGCCCGGTGCGACCCACGTGATTGCACGGTTCGAGCGTGACGTAGAGCGTGGCGCCGTCGGTGTTCTTCCCCGCGGCCTTCATCGCGACCACCTCGGCGTGGTCGTCTCCGGCGAGATTGTGGAACCCCTGTCCGAGGATCTCCGCGCCTTTCGCGACGATCGCGCCGACGTGGGGGTTCGGCGAGGGATCGCCGCCCGCGCCGAGCTCGATGGCTTTTGCCATCAGCTCTCCGTCGAGCTCGGTCCAAGCGGCGTTTTCGGCCATCGGGCTGCCCCCATTACTCCGGCGAGCGAGACCGAACAAGTTGGGTCATCTCGGCCATGAACTCGTCGATGTCTCTGAATGACTTGTAAACACTGGCGAAACGAACGTACGCGACCGGGTCGAGGGCCTTGAGACGCTCCATGATGCGCTCGCCGATGACGAGCGACGCGATTTCCCGGTCGCCTCGTTCGGCTAGCTCTCGCTCGACCGCCTCGGCCTCGGCTTCCAGCGTATCGGCCGATACCGGGCGTTTGTTGCAAGCTATTCTAAGACTGCGAAGCAGCTTGTCACGGTCGAACGGCTCCCGCTGGCCGTCCTTCTTGATGACGACCGGGAGCGTGTATTCGACGCGCTCGTAGGTGGTGAACCGTCTCTTACAGGCGTCGCACTCGCGGCGCCGCCAGGTGACGGTTCCGCCCGCCGCGAGTCGCGAATCCACCACACGATTTTCGAGTTTTTGGCAGAACGGGCACTGCATGGGGCCGCTCGTCAGCTTTCGTGCTTCGAAAGAACGATCGTCGCGTTCGTGCCTCCGAAGCCGAAAGAGTTAGTAAGCACGTTCCGGAGCCGGCGCTCGCGCGCATGGTTCGGTACGAAGTCGAGCGGGCATTCGGGGTCCGGGTCGTCGAGGTTGATCGTCGGAGGGACGACCCCGGTATCGATCGCCTTGGCGCACAAAGCAGCTTCCACCGCGCCCGCGGCGCCGAGCAGGTGCCCCATCATCGACTTGGTCGAGCTCACCCAGAGCGTTCCGTCGAGCGCCGGCGCGCCGAACACGGTCGACACCGCTTTCGACTCCTGGATGTCGCCCTGCGGCGTCGAAGTGCCGTGAGCGTTGATGTAGTCGATGGAGTCCGGCGACAGCTTGGCGTCTTTCAGCGCGCGCCGCATCGCGACCACCGCGCCTGCGCCTTCGGGAGCCGGTTTGGTGATGTGATAGGCGTCGCTCGACGCGCCCCAACCGGTGATCTCGGCGTAGATGTGCGCGCCACGTCGCTCCGCGCGCGACAGCGATTCGAGGACCAGGGTTCCGGCACCTTCACCGCAGACGAAGCCGTCGCGTCCTTTGTCGAAGGGGCGGCTCGCGCGCTCCGGCGCGTCGTTGCGACGGCTGAGCGCGAACATCGCCGAGAACCCGGCGATGCCCGTCGGCGTGATCGCCGCCTCGGCGCCGCCAGCGACCATGACCGGCGCGCGGCCGCTGCGGATCCATTCGACGGCCTCGCCGATCGCATGGGCGCTCGAGGAGCACGCGCTCGTGTGACAGTAGCTCGGTCCGCGAAGCCCGTACTCGATGCTCACCTGGCCGGCTGCCAGATTGCCGATGAGCGACGGAATGAAGTACGGGCTCACTCGCCCTGGCCCCTTTTGATTCAAGAGGAGGGTGACCCGTTCCAGATTCTCGAGCCCGCCGATGCCGACGCCGATGAAACAGCCGACCTCGTCGCGTTCTTCTTCGGTGAGTTCGAGCGCCGCTTCCTCGATGGCCATTTTCGTGGCCGCGAGCGAAAAGGTGATGAAGCGCGCGAGCTCCTTCACCTTCTTTTTCGCGATGTAGTGCTCGGGGTCGAACCCCTTCACCTCACAGGCGAACCGCGTCGCGTAACGCTCGTCCGCGTCGAAGAGCGTGATCTTCGCGGCCGCGCTCTTTCCGCTGATGATGGCGTTCCAGGTCGGCTCGGTCCCCACGCCGTTTGGCGTGACGAGGCCGATACCAGTGACGACGACACGCTCCATGCGTTTCTATTGTTCCGAAATGGGGTGATTTTCGCCCGCATGGACGACGGCTCCCCCAAGCCGTTCCGGGCTACCCCCCGATGTGTTTTTCGATGTAGTCGACGGCGTCTTGAACCGTCCGGATCTGTTCCGTGTCTTCATCGGGGATGTCGATCTCGAAGGCTTCCTCGAAGGCCAGCACGAGCTCCACGAGACCGAGCGAGTCCGCACCGAGGTCGTCGATGAAGGTCGACTCGGGCTTGATGTCGGCCTCGTCGACGTCGAGCTGCTCTTTGATGATCTTCTTGACCTCGGCCGTGATGTCGCGCCCTTCCGCCATGTTGCCTCCAGGGGCTCGCCTCGTACAACGGAGGCGACCCAATAGTAAGAGTTTTCCCGATCTTGGGAAACTCTTAGTGATTACATATACATACCGCCGTTTACGCGGATGACCTGACCTGTGATGTACCGAGCCTCGTCAGAGGCCAGGAAGAGAGCTGCCGCCGCGACGTCGTCGGGGGTACCGGCAAAGCCGAGTGGAACGCCCGACAGCATCGCTTGGCGTTGCTCGGGAGTGAGCGCGTGCGTCATGTCGGTCGAGATGTAGCCCGGTGAGATGGCGTTCACGGTGATCGCCCGCGAGGCGTACTCGCGCGCGAGCGACTTGGTGATGCCGAGTAGCGCTGCCTTGGACGCGGCGTATGCGGTTTGTCCGGCGTTGCCCATTTCTCCCACGACGCTCGACATGAAAATGATGCGCCCGGTCTTCGCGCGCATCATCGTCTTGATGGCGGCGCGGGCGCAAGCGACGGCGCCCCGCACGTTGACACCGAGGACCTTGTCGAGATCTTCGTCCTTCAGACGAAGCACCAGATTGTCGACCGAAATGCCGGCGTTCAATACGAGCACGTCGAGCCGTCCGAGGCGCTTGGCCGTCTCTGCGACGACGCGCTCCGACGTGGCGGAGTCGGCCATGTCGAGCTTCACCGCTTCGGCGTTCCCGCCGCGCTCGGCGATCGTGCGCACGGCGTCCGCGGCGGCTTCTTCGCCGCTCACGTAGGTGAGCACGACGCGTGCGCCGGCCTTCGCGAGCGTCTCAGCGGTTGCGCGACCGATGCCACGCGAGCCGCCGGTCACTATCGCCACCTTTTCGGTCAAGTCGAACACGGAATCTCAGGACGTGCGGGAGTGCAAGCCCACTCGTTCGCGGGCGTGTTTAGCATGCTGGCGGCGAACTGAAGCGGAAAGTTGTACCAGGCGAGGGGGACGGGAGGCGGGTCGGGTTGCCTCCCCCGGGTCCTCGTCTCGATCAGGCGAGGAATGCGGGAGCCCCGGCGACGCCATCCGGGTCGGCGATGCCGTGCACGGCGATTCGCTTGTCGATCTTCTTCACCAGGCCGGCGAGGACTTTCCCCGGGCCGAGCTCGAGCGCGCGGGTGACCCCCGCTTCGGCGAGAAAACGAATCGATTGCTCCCAGAGGACGGCGCCGTCCATTTGCCGCACCAAGAGCGACGCGACGCCGTCCGCTCGGTCGTTCGGCGTGCCGTCGACGTTCGAGACGACCGGAAAGGCTAGCGGCGCGATGCGCACCTTCGCGAGTGCCGCTTCCACCGCGGCGGCGGCCTTGCCCATCAACGGCGAATGAAAGGGAGCGCTCACGTTGAGCAAAATCGCCTTCATTTTCCGGCCGCCCGCGAGCTCGCTCGCGCGCTTCACCGCGCCGGCGTGTCCGGCAATCACGATTTGCCCCGGGGCGTTGAAATTGGCCGGCTCGAGCACCTCGGCGTCTCGCGCGTCGTTGCACAAGGTGCGCACCGACGCCTCGTCGCTGCCCAGGATGGCTGCCATCGCGCCGTGTCCTTCCGGGACGGCGGCCTGCATGGCTTCCCCCCGAAGGCGAACGAGGCGAACCGCGTCCTCGAAATCGAGCGCCCCCGCTGCGACGAGCGCGCTGTATTCGCCCAGCGAATGCCCCGCGCCGAAGTCAGGTCCGGGAAGCGACGGGATCGCCTCTCGCAGCGCGGCGAGCGCGGCGATGCTCGTCGTCAAAATCGCCGGCTGGGCGTTCTTCGTCAGGGTCAACTCGTCGAGCGGACCCCCGAAGCACAGAGCAGAAAGCCCGAAACCGAGGGCGCTATCGGCGCGCTCGAACACCTGTCGCGCTGCTGGGGACGCGTCGTGCAGGGCCTTGCCCATGCCGACGGATTGCGTCCCTTGTCCGGGGAAGAGCCAGGCGGTCTTGCTCAACCCTCTCCCGACCCCGTTCCGCCCTTGGGCGCCACTACGCTCTTGCCCTTGTAAAACCCGCACGTCGCACACACCCGGTGCGCGAGCGTCGGTGCCGAGCAATTCGCGCACGGAATGAGGTTCGGCGCCTCCACTTTGTCGTGCTGGGCGCGCCGCATGTCACGACGGCTGCTCGTCCTACGTCGTTTGGGGACTGCCACGTCTCACTCCTTCTTCTGACCGAGGCGGCTCTTCAGTGCCGCAAGCGGCGCCAGCCGAGGATCCAGCTCCTTGGGGGCCGTTCGGTCGTCTTCTCCGGAATCAATCGGAGGACGCTCGATAGCGGGTGTCGCCTCCGAGCGCAAGTCCTCCCTGAGCGGGACCATCGGAAGTTCCAAGAGGAGAAACTCCCGGACGAAGGGGTCCAAGACGACGTCTTCGCCATCGTAGGTGTCGGTCGCGGCGGTCTCGTCGGGGAGCGGCACTTCGACTTCGCGGCGGCCC
>Ga0265320_10000637_pt1 | contig 26810 bp, 23 predicted proteins | sample 4827metaG_FD_202087 | JGI IMG/M metagenome (GOLD analysis project Ga0265320, IMG submission 202087) | Rhizosphere microbial communities from Carex aquatilis grown in University of Washington, Seatle, WA, United States - 4-8-27 metaG | ecosystem: Host-associated > Plants > Roots > Rhizosphere >...
CTCCGCCTCGCTTCGCTCGGCACCTCCCCCGTAAACGGGGGAGGAAAATCACGGCGCGATCGTCACGCTGCCCATTGTCGTGCGGGCGTGAATCGAGGGCGCGTACATGTCCATCACCGCGCCGGCCGGCAGCACGAAGGTGCCCGTCGTCACCGCGCGCGCCACATAGGAGATACGGAAGATCGGCTGCGGTTCGGGCTTCTTCTTGTCCTCGTCGCTGACATAGGACGAGCCGATGGTGAACGCCGCCACGAAGCGGTCGTCGCGCGCATCGGCCATGCTCGTATCGGTGAGGCTGTTCAGGAAGGCATAGGGCTTTCCATCCTCGGACCCGAGCGGCATCTCGATCTCCAGGCCTGCGGGCAGCAGATCGATCAGGCCCATCTGGCGATAGGTGTTGTGCTGCATCTGACCGGTCAGCTCGATGATGACGCGATCGTTCTGATGCAGGTGGGTAAGATCGGCCGGCGTGCCGCCCATGGTCCAGAACGTCTTGGTCAGCGTCAGACCGCTTTGCTCCGCCGGCAAGGCCGCCGCCGGCGTGCCCTGCACCGACGTGGTGCGCCACACGCCCGCGTCGCCGCGGTTGAGGAAGGTGATGCCGGCATTGAGCTGCGCCAGGCTCGGCGACAGCCGCACCGCGCCGGCGCGCGGCGTGGCCGGCTGACCGTTGACCGCGACGTTGAGCGGCACTTTCTGGCGCGTCAGCTCATAGGCCGCGCGCAGCATCCACGCCTTCTCCTGCGTGGTGGTGTCGTTGAGCGTCGAGTCGAGCTCGCTACTTTTCTTCAAAAGCACCGGGATGAGATCGGGCTCGCCGTTCTCCGCCGCGAGCGCCGTGGTGCCCGCGACGTCGCGCAACAGCGAGCCGTAATCGCCGGCCGGGTAGGTGAAGGCGTCGGCCTTGAGCGCGATTTCGCGCGCGCGCCCGAAGCCGTATGCCGCGCGGGAGCGGTCGCCGGCTTCCGCCGCCGCCGATGCCGCCAGCGCCTCGGCGATGGCGGTGTTCATCTCCGGCCCGCGCGTGTCGATAAAGTAACGCAGGTCCGAAAGGTTCACCTGGCCCGAGCGCGCCAGAAGATAAAAGGCATAGGCGCGGGTGTTGTCGGAGTTGGAGTCGCTGGCCGCGGTTTGCCTGAGCCACGCCGAGCCGCGCTTGAGCGCATCGTTCGGCACGACATAGCCCTTCTCCTTGGCCTGGGTGAGGAAGTCGAGCGCGAACACGCTGATCCACGGATCGGCGTCGGAGCCGGCGGACCACATGCCGAAATTGCCGGCATAGTTCTGCATGTCGAGCACCGCGTCGATCGCATCCTGCACGCGCGGGCGCAACGCCTGGTCGCGCGGCAGGCCGGCCAGATCGGACAGGTCGTTGAACACCAGAAGCGGCATGGCGCGGCTGGTGGTCTGCTCGATGCAGCCATAGGGATATTTGTCGAGCCACTTCAGAAGGCCCGGCACATCGCTGTAGCCATGCGCCGCCGACACGGTAAGGCCCACCGTCTGCGTGCCGCGGATCAGATCGGCGACGAGCTGGCCGTTGGCGGTGTAGGTCGCCTTGGGCGCCAGCGGCAGCGTTTCGTCACGCGCCACGTCGAGCTGCGGTGCGCGCGACTCAATCTGCCAGGAATGGGTGATGTTGAAGCCGCCGGGACCGCGCACGTTCAGCACCACCGTCGCGATGCCGATGCCGGTGCCGTTGAGCTGGACCGGCAAGAGCACGCGCTGGCCGACGCGCAGCGCCTGCGTCACCACCGTCTGCTTGGCGCCGCCGGGAAGCCCGACCGGCCCGGCCGTCGTCAGCGTCGCGACATAGGTGCCGGAGGCACCTTCGACATTGTTCATGTTGAGCGCGGCGGAAGCGTGATCGCCGGGCGCCAGGAAGCGCGGCAGCACGATGTCGGCGACCACCGGATCGCGCACCGTCAGCGGCCGGTCGGCATGGCCGAGCTTGTCGGCCGTCATCGCCACCGCCATCAGGCGCAGCTCGCCGTTGAAGTCCGGCACGTCGAGCGTGACGTTGGCGAGCCCGCCGGGCCCGACCTTCACGATGCCGGAGAACAGCGCGACCGTCCTTGTCGGCACCACGGCCAGGGGTCGGCCGCCGAAGCTGTCGCCGCCTTCGCGCATCGCGCCGACCGCGCCCTTCTCGGACTTGATCAGCCGGCCGTAATCGTCGCGCATCGAGACGCCGAGCGAGCGCTTGCCGAAATAGTAGTCGTTGGGATCTGGCGAAGTGAAATCGGTGAGCTGGAGAATGCCCTCGTCCACCGCCGCCAGCGTCAGGTAAGCCTGTTCGCCGCTGCCCAGATTCTTGATGGTGACCGGGATGGTGATCTTCTGGCGCGGCAGGATTTTCTGCGGCCCACCGATGGTCACGGCGAGCGTGCGCTCGCGATTGTCGACCTGCAGCCAGGCCAGACCGATGGCGCGCACCGGCTCATGCCCCGTCGCGTCGTTCAGCGGGCGATAATCGGTGACGAGCACATAGGCGCCCGGCCCCCAATCGGCCGAGACCGGGATGTCCACGCTGGTGCCGCTCGCCGGCGCGTCGATGGTGCGTGAGGAAAACACCTTGTCGCCGGCGACGACGACCAGCGCCTTGCCGCTGGCGGTCGGCTTGATCTGCACATGCGCGGTCTCGCCGACCGTATAGGAGGGCTTGTCCGCCGCGACCGGGATGCGGTCGGGCCGGTCGCCGGCCGAACTCGCCGCCCAGCCGGAATAGAAGCGGAAGGACGACGCGGCGCCCGACTTCGGATCGGTGATCGTCAGCCGATAGGAGCCATAGGGCATGTTCTGCGCCAGCTTGGCCGGCACGCCGGCGCCGATGTCGAGCTTGCCCGAGGTGATCAGCCGGTCGCGCGTGATGGCCTCGTATTTCCACGAGCCGTCCTTCTGGTACCACTGATAGGTCGTGTCCTCGCGCACCCAGGAATAGGTGAGATTGCCCAGCGCAATGCGCTTGCCATCGGCATCGATGGCGACCGCTTCGAAGCCGGCGCGCGCGTTCTCCGCCACCGAGCCGTAGTCGAAATCGGGCCGGATGCCGATCAGCACGTCATGGGTGCGCACCGGAATGTCGACGTCCTTGTCGGTCGTGCGCCCGCCCGGTTCGTGGATCGAGATCTTGACCGAGGCCTTGAGCGGCAGCGTCGTCTCGGACAGATCCCCGACCGAGCCGGTGGCTTCGCTGACGCCGGTCGCGTCGGTTTCCGGCACCGTCATCTGCACGTCGACGGCGGAGAAGGTGTCGTCGACGCGGCCGAATTGATAGTCCTTGAAGGCCGGGAAGGGATTGCCGTCGACTTCGATCTTGGCGGTGCCTTCGCCGGTGAGCCCGCTCGCCGGCGCGCCGTAGAGGAAGCGGCTCTCGGCCCGCACCTTGATGTCTTCGCCCGGATGCACCGCCTTGGTCTCGGCGGTGAGCGTCACCTTCAGCCGCTGCGGCACGAAATCGGCGACGTCGAACTGCACGCGCCCGACCGGATCGGCCTTGGGATCGACATAGGCCGCGATCTGCCAGCGGCCATGCGGCGCGCGGTTGGAAAGCTTGAGCGACCAAGTCGCGGCGCCCGCCTGCAGCGACGCACCGGCAACCGTCGTGCGGGAGACTTCGAGCCCGTCGGGCCTTGTCGCGATCAACGTCAGCACCGATGTGATCGCCGCGCCCAGCCGGTCGCGCAGCATCGTGGTCGCCTGCACCGTCTCACCGGGGCGGTAGACGCCGCGCTCGGTATAGACGAAGGCGTCGATCGGGCCGGGCGTCTCGCGCCCGCTGACGCCGCGATCGGTCAGATCGAAGGCCGAGCGGCGCAGATCCAGGAAGCTGAAATCGCCGTTGTTGCCATAGGCCATCACCACGACCGGCGTGTCGCCGCCGGTGGCGCGCAGCAGGCCCGCGGGAAAGTCGGCGCGGCCGTCGCTGTCGGTGGTGACGGTGGAGAGGACGTTGTTGTCCTTGGCCACCAGCGTCAGCTTCACGCCGCTCGCCGCGCGCGCACTGGCATAGGAGCGCGCGAAGACCGTGAGCCCGTCGGTGCCCTGGAAGGTGGTGAGGGCGAGGTCGGAATCGACCACCCATTGCGAGGCGATGGTGCCGTCCTCGTAATAGTCCTTGGTTTCGTCCTGCGCCGCGTCCATGGCGATCAGCACATAGGCGCCCGGCGGCTTGCCCTTCAGGATGTCGTGGATCGGCACCAGCGTGACGACGGAATCGTTCTTGACGTTGGCGACGTCCATCGTGCCCTGCCAGACCAGGGAGCCCTGGCTCGACTCGAGATCGCTGTCCTTCCAATTATAGAGTGTCGTCTCGTCCACCGTGCCGCTTTCGATCTGCGACAGCAGCCGGTCGCCGACCCGGATCACCTTGAGGCGCAGCTTGGAGATATTGACGGTCGTGACGGGAACGCCGTCGGCGTTCTGGCGCGGCAGGATGATGCCGCCGGAGAAGCGCACCAGCGAGGGCTTGTCGCGCAGTTCGACCGGGACGGTTTCGTCCTCCGTCAGCTTCTCGCCGGTCGCGGCGGGCAGCCCGCTCTTCAGCGTGACCTGATAGGTCGTGTTGAAGTCCAGGCCCGCGATGCACAGCCGGTCGTCCACCACATGCGAGGCGACTTTCACCGTCGGGTCGATGGAGAAATAATCCTCGTAATGCGTCTTGCCCGAGGCATCGAGGCTGCGGGTGAAGACCAGGCATGCTTCGGCCTGCGCCTTGGTCGTGTCCACCTCGACCCGGCGGAAGGCGAAATAGGGCGACTGCGCCATCTGGCCCGGCGTCATGGCGCCGGTGATGGACGTCAATCCGTTCTCCAGCCGGGCGAAGAAACCGCCGCCGAGCGGCGCGTTCCCGCCGCCGCCCAGGAAGTACAGCGCGCCGACCACAATCACGATCGCGGCCGCGACGCCGCCACCGATCAGCAGATAGAGCCTATTGTTGCTCACTGGATGCCCCCGGAAGCGCCATGTCGAACCTTACCACGCGCGCCCTGCGCAGCAATTCGTCGCCATCACATTCGACGCGGAAAAAGGCGGTATATTGTCAAAGTGCGATGCAGCGAAGAAAAAAGCGACTGCGCCGCGTGCGACTATAACGGCTTCGGGCAGACGACGCTGCGATCCTGGTATTGGCATTGCCGGATCGGATTGCCGTCCGAATCGTAGAGCTGGATCGACCAGCCTTCGCTCTTCTTGTCGCGCGTGAGCATCAGAAAGCCGAAGCCGCCGACCGACAGGCCGGTCTTCACATGCACGCCCGAGTTGCCCTGAAAGACCGTGCCGCGCAGATCGGGCGGCGTCGCATCGAGATTGTCTCCGCCATGGCCGGCCACGATCTGCGGCGGGATCTTATCGACGTAGTTGATCGCCTCGAAGGCGTGGATATGACCAGCGAGCATCAGCGAGATCGCCGCGAAGGTGGAAAGATCGCCGGCCGCCTCGATCATCGTGGCGTTGCCGCCGGCCGGCAGGCCCATATAGGTGACGACGCCCCAGAGCGGGCGATGCGACGCCAGCCACAACTCGCGTCCCGGGCCGATATTGGCCATCGCCTTCAGCGTCTCGAAATCCTTTTGATAGAGCGGAAGCTGCTGCGGATCGACCGAGGTATCGGGGGCGCTGGCACTGTCGAGGATGGCGATGGTTTGGCCGCCTGCCTGCACCGCATAGGGGTCCAGATGCGCCGCGCAGGGCGCGGCGGGATCGTAGGCCGTCGGCCCCAGCAGGCGCAGGAAGCCCGGGCCGGCGCGATAGCAATCCTCGTGATTGCCGCGGATGACGATCCAGGGCGCCGCGGCGAGCAAAGGCGCCGCCGGCGTGAAGAAGTCGGCGTCCCAGCTTGCCCAGTTGTCGCCATAGGGCGAGCCGGCGCAGCCCGCGAAGTTCGCCGGGCATGGGCTCTCGCGATAGAGGTAATCGCCCAGATGCAGGACGAGATCGGGTTTCTGCGCCGCGGCCGCCTTGGCCAAACCGGCGAAGGGCCACGCCTTGGGGTCGTTGCAGGCTTGCAGCGCCGTGCCCTTGATCCGGCAGCCTGTGTCGCCGAGCACCAGGATGCGCGTCGGATCGGCGACCGGCAGCACCATCGTCTGGCCGGCGACGACGAGCGACTTGGCGCCTGCCGGCACGCTAAGCGCGCACACCAGTGGGAACGACGCGTCTGCTTTCGCGCGAACGGTCATGGTCACGCTTTTGCCGTCGAGCCTCGCGCCCGGACACGTCGCGGATGTCGTCACCGTTCGCGCTTCCAACGCGTCGCCGGGACCGTATTGGAGCCAGCCGACCGCTCCAGCCGGAGCGGCCCAGACGAACGAGATAAGCGTGAGGGCGAAAAGGCGTTTCATGCGGCTACTATGCCGCAATTCGTGACACCACCAAAACAACGCGCGATTTGCCGCTATTGCGGCCGCCAATTGCCGTGGAACCCGAAGGGCACGCGGCGCGGCAGCTGTGCCACGCCGACCGGACCCTTCGCGACGTCGCCGGCGTCGTAGACGACGAAGTCGCTGCGATCCTCGGCGCCACGATAGATCAACGCGACCAGCCAGCCCTCGCCTTCCGCCGCCGCATCGCTCTTGGGCACGAAGATCGGCTCGCCCGGCACGTCGCCGGCGGCCAACTGGTGCACCGCGCGCTTGCCGGTCTTGAAGTCGATATGGGCGATGGCGTCGAACAGCACCTTGCCGCTGTCGGTCGTGTCGGCCGCGAAATAGCCATGGCGATACGACAGACCGGCACGCCGCTCGTCCAGCCGCGGAAATTCTCCCGCCAGATCGTCGATCTTGGTCTGCTTGATCGTGTCCGTCTTGCCGCTGAGATCGATTTCCCAGCGCACGAGATAGGCCGACACGGGCTTGCCAGGCGAGCCGTCCGCGTTGGGGAACAGCGGCGCGCGCGCATATTGCATGACGTCGGCGAACAGCGCGTCGCCTTCTTCCCATGCGTTCATCGGGTGGAAGACATAGCAGGGATCAGTCGAAAGCCAGCGGATCGTCTCGACGCCCTTGTCGCGCGCCATCAATCCGATGCGGCTGCCAAGTTCCGGCTCCCAGGCAAAGGCCGGCTTGCCGCCCATTGCGCGGGTTAGGCTCGCCGACAGCGGCAGGACGGGGAACAGCACATGGCGGTCCGTGACGCAGAAATCGTGGATCATGCTCGCATAGGGCGCGTCGAAGGTGTCGAGCCTTGTGACCTTGCCGGTCTTGTCGACCACGCCATAGGCCATGCCGGCGCCGAGCGGCACCTCGCCGACGCCGTAGCCGAAGAACACCATTTCGCCGGTCTTCGGATCCATCTTGGGATGCGCGGTGAAGCGGCCGGCCTTGCCGGCATAGTCGAGATAGCCGCGCGTCGCGAGCGTGTCGGGATCGACCTCCAGCGGCTGATGGCCTTCTTCGAGCGCCAGCAGCTTGCCGGCGTGCCACACGACATTGGTGTTGGCGACGCCGCCATCCTTGCCGAGCACGGAAGGGTCGGTGGTCAGCGGATTGCCAAAGGTGCCGAACAGCGAGCGTCCCGCTGCGTGCTCGAGTTCGTATTTCGGCGTGTGCATGTAGCGGTTGCGATAGGAGACCTTGCCGCCCTCGACAAAGAAGGCGTGCAGCATGCCGTCGCCGGCGAACCAATGATGGTTGGGATCGCGCGGCGTGAACTGCGGATTGGGTCCGTTGCGATAGAAGGTGCCTTTCAGCCCGGCGGGGATTTCCCCCGTGACGACCAGACCGGCGAAATCGTCCTCGCTGTCGAGCGGCGCGAAATTTCCCGTGAGATAGGGATTCAGGCGTGCGGGCGCATTCATGACGACCTCCCTCAATCGTGAAAAATTTTACCCTGTAAATTTATCGCATACACTGTCAGTATTTGGCAAGTGTGGAACTTAAGAAGGGTTCTAAAAAAGGTTGCCCCAATGCCCCGCGTCCTGACACAGACCGACGTTGCCGATTTCCGGGAGCGGCTGTGCGAGGCCGCCACCCGGCTGTTCGACGCCAAAGGCCCGGACGGTTTCACGATGCGGGAACTCGCCGGCCAGCTCGGCGTCAGCGCCATGACACCTTACCGTTATTTCAAGGACAAGGACGACATCCTGGCGGCGGTGCGCGCCCGCGCTTTCAACCGCTTCGCCGAATCCTTGGAGAGCGCCTTTCGCAGCGCCGCCACCGCACCGGAAAAATCCGCCGCCGTGTATCAGGCCTATGTCGCCTTCGCGTTCGGCGAGCCGGCCGCCTATCGGTTGATGTTCGACCTCTCGCAGCCCGACGAGTCGGCCTATCCGGAACTCATCGCCGCCAACACGCGCGCGCGCGCCACCATGACCGCCTATGTCCGGGCTTTGGTGCAGGAAGGCATCTTGGCGGGCGACCCCGAACTCATCGGGCACGTGTTCTGGGCCTCGCTGCACGGCAGCGTCGTGCTCAGGCTGGCCGGCAAGCTCGGCGCCGAATACGACTTCGACCGGATCAGCGGCGAGTCGTTCCGCGTGCTGTTCGAGGGCTATCAGCCCAAGCGCAAATAGCGTCGGCGCTATTCGCCGGCCGGGGCTTGGGCCTCGGGCATCGAGGCCAGGATCGGTTCGGAAGGACCGCCCAGGCTTTCGATGACACCGGCCGCGCCGGCGATCGCTTCGCGCTCGAGCTGCGCGGCGTCGCGCGCCGCCAGATCGGCGCGGATGCCGTCATGGCGTACCGAATCGAGCTTGTAGCCCCACAACGCCCAGGCACCGACGAACATGGTGATCACGGGCACGAAGACGTAACAGGCGATCAGGGCGTCCATCGCCACGCCGCTGTTCACCACGCCTTCCCTCTCGTTGAAGCCGAAGGCGGAGAGGATGAGGAAGGTCGAGCCGACCGACGCCGCCGACCCGATCTTCGACGTCGAGGTGATCAATCCGTAAAGCAGCGCGGTGCGGTCGACGCCCAGATCCAGGCGTACCTCGTCGCTGACGTCGGCGACCATGGCGCGGATCAGAAAGGTGAAACAGCTCACCACGAACCCTGCCAGGAACATGCCGGGCACCATGAAGGTCATGTTGCCGTGCGGCAGCACGAACACGATCATCTGCGCGCAGCCATAGAGCACGCAGCCCAGCATCACGGTGTTGTGCTTGCCCAGCCGCCGCGCGACTTGCGCCCAGCTCGGCGAGCCGATCAAAGCAGCGGCTATGTAGATCAGGAGCAGGCTGTTGGTCTGCGTTCGCGTGTAGCCGAGCGCCTGGGTGAAGAAGAAGATATAGAGTGCCGCCGTCATCGCAGGACCGAGCGCGAGAAACAGATCGGCCGCGAGAATGCGTAGCAGCGAAGGCCGCGCCACCATCGTCCAATAGTCCTTGAGCGTGATGCGCTCGACGAGATCGGCGTGACGCGGCTCGCCAACCGCAAGCATGCACAGAGCGACCGTCGGGATGGTGATGCCGATGAAGAACCAGCCCATGGCGTGGATGCCGTCGGACGGCGTCTTGTGTCCGTTGAGCGCCAGCACAACCGGCAAGATCAACACGATCACCGTGCCGAAAACGCCGACCGCCTGCATCCAGCTATAGACGCGGCTGCGCTGATGGTATTCGGGGATCAAGGCGGCGGCCCAGGACGCGTGGCCGAGCGTGAGCATCGAATAGCCGGCATAGAGCACCAGAAGCCAGCCCACCATGTAACCGACCGTCACGCCCGGTTCGGCCATGAACATCATATAGGCCGCCAGCATCAGCAGCGGCGCGCCCGCGGCCATCCAGGGCCGATAGCGGCCGAACGGGGTCTTCACCGCGTTGATGGCGACGCCGATCATCGGGTCCAGCCCGATATCGATAAAGCGCACAATGCTGAAGGCCAGGCCCACCGCGCCGAGCGAGAGGCCGAGATGGCTGGCGAAATAGTTTGGAAGATAGACCGTCAAGGGAATGGCAAGTGCGGTCACGGGCATCGAGGCACTGGAGAACAGCGCCAGCACGCCAGCGGGCATACGCTTTGCGCCATTGGCAGGCGAGGCGTTCATGAAACTCTCCCTGGGGCGTCTCTGTCGGACACTGGATGGGAAGACTTCAGACGGGTTTCGCGCATCGACGCAACCAAAATCGCAGACGTCGTCACGACGACTTTATTTGACCGCTCCCTCGCTCCGGTTGCGCCTTGTGACAGTCCCGTTAAGGTCGCTTGTCGCTAGGGCAAGGACGGCATGTGAGCGCAGCCAAGACCAGCAATCCCCATCCCGTCGTTTACCTCCTGCTCTGCACGCCCTTCGGCGCCTCCAACGGTTATCTCGTCGTCACGCTCGGCTATCTGCTCGCCCATGCCGGGGTCAGCGTGACGGCGATCGCGGGCCTGATCGCTCTGAGCCTGGTGCCGCAGACCTGGAAGGTCCTATGGGCGCCGATCGTGGACACCACGCTCGACAGCAAGCGCTGGTATCTGATGGCAACCATGGCAAGCGCCGCGACGCTGAGCAGCATCGGACTGTTTCCCATCACGCAGGCGGGGCTCTTCGCGATCACATTGCTGGTGGTCGCCAACAGTGTCGCCACGAGTTTCCTCGCCATGGCGGCGGAGAACCTGATGGCCCATGCCACGCCGGAGGGCGAGAAGGGTCGTGCCGGCGGCTGGTACCAGGCCGGAAATCTGGGCGGCCAGGGCATCGGCGGCGGCGCGGCGCTGTGGATCGCGCAGCATTCGCAGATCGACTGGTTGCCGGGCGCGGCGATGGCGGCGCTCTTTCTGGCCTGCTGTCTCGCGCTGTTCTTCATCGCCGAGCCGCCGGCCGATCATCGGCACGAATCCTATTTCAAGAGCCTCGCCAGTGTGGTCTTCGATGTGTGGCAGACCGCCAAGGGACGTGCCGGCTATCTCGCGCTGCTGATCTGCTTTCTGCCGATCGGCTCGGGCGCGGCGAGCAATCTTTGGTCCTCCGTCGCCGGCGAGTGGCATGCCGGCGCCGATACCGTCGCCCTGGCGAACGGCGTGTTCAGCGGCATCATCTCGGCCTTCGGCTGCGTCGTCGGCGGCTATTTCTGCGACCGCATGGACCGCAAGTTCGCCTATGCGCTTTACGGCGTCTTTCTGTCCGCCGGGGCCCTCGCCATGGCAGCCGCCGCGCGCACGCCGCAGATGTTCGTGGTCTTCACCCTGCTCTACGCGTTCATATCGGGCTTCAACTATGCTTCGTTCAGCGCCGTCGTGCTGGAGGCGATCGGCAAAGGCGCGGCAGCGACCAAGTACAATCTCTATGCCTCGCTCTCCAACGCGCCGATCGCCTACATGACGACGATCGAAGGCTTCGCTTATGGCCGCTGGAGCGGCAACGGAATGCTTTTGGCGGACGCGGTGGCCGGCCTGGTCGCGGTCGCCTTTTTCTTCGCGGTGGCGCGGGCGACGCGACCCGCGGTCACGATCGCGGCTTAAGTGCCGCAAAAGGTCTGCCGCACGATTTCATCCGGCTTGGGCGGGTCCTGATAAGTCGCATAGGCGGGCTGATCGTCGAACGGCCGCGCCAACACGATCATCAGTTCGTCGAACGGTCCGTAGTCGCCGCGCTCCTGCGCCGCCGCGATTGCCGCCTCGACGCGGTGGTTGCGCGGGATATAGGCCGGATTGACCAGACGCATCGCCGCCGCGCGATCGCCCTCCGCCGTCTTCTCCAGCGCCAGGCGGGCGCGCCATTTGTCCAGCCACACGTCGAGCGCCGCGGCGTTGTCGAACAACGCGCGTAACGGCTGCACATCGCCACCGGCCGCGCAGTCGGACAAGCGCCGGAAGGTCAGCGTGAAATCGGCACGTCCGTCGGCCATGTGGCGGAACAACTCCCCGATCAGCGGCAGATCGCCGTCCTGCGCACGCATGAAGCCGACTTTGAGCCGCAGGCCCTGGTGATAGGCTGCCTCGAACCGCGCGGGGTAAGTGTTGATCGCCTCCTGCGCGGTCTTGATCGCGCTTTCCTCGTCGGGGCCGAGCAGCGGCAGCAACGCCTGCGCGAAGCGCACCAGATTCCAATGTGCGATGCGCGGCTGGTTGCCATAGGCATAGCGCCCGCCCTCGTCGATAGAGCTGAACACGGTCGCCGGATCGTAGCTGTCCATGAAGGCGCAGGGACCATAATCGATCGTTTCGCCGGCGATGGAGGCATTGTCGGTGTTCATCACACCGTGGATGAAGCCGATAAGCTGCCACTGCGCGATGAGATAAGCGGTGCGCCCGATCACCGCGTCGAGCAACGCCCGGTACGGCGCATCCGCCTCGGCGGCGCTTGGGTACAGCCGCGCGATTACATAGTCGGCCAGCAGCCGCACCGCTTCGGTATCGCCCCCATTGCCGAAATATTCGAACGTGCCGACGCGGACATGGCTCTTCGACACCCGGGTCAGCACCGCGCCGGGCAGCGGGCCTTCTTGCCGCAGGACGATTTCGCCGGTGGTGACCGCGGCCAGCGTGCGCGTGGTGGGAATGCCGAGCGCCGCCATCGCCTCGCTTACGATGAATTCGCGCAGCACCGGCCCGAGCGCGGCGCGCCCGTCGCCCCGTCGCGAGAAGGGCGTCGGCCCCGAACCCTTGAGCTGGATGTCGTAGCGCACGCCGTCTTTGCCCGTGATCTCGCCCAGCAGGATGGCGCGGCCGTCGCCCAGCTGCGGCACCCAATTGCCGAATTGATGGCCGGCATAGGCCATCGCGATCGGCTCGGCGCCGTGCGGCACGCGGTTGCCGGCGAGCGCGTGAACGCCGGCCTCCGCGCCAAGCGCGCGCGGGTCGATGCCGAGTTCCTCGGCCAGCGCATGGTTGACGCGGATGAGGCGCGGCGCGGCGACTGGCGTCGGCGGCAACCGGGCATAGAAGCGCTCGGGCAACCGAACATAGGAATTGGTAAAGGGGAACAGCGGCTGCCGCGTCGCGGCGGACGCGGGATTGGCGAGATCGCGATCGTTCATGGCCTCAATATAAGCCTATCGCGCGATTGCTGTCCGCCCGAAGCGCGACATTCGTCCGGCGCCGGGCCCGCCTCTCTTCGTGCCGGATTCATTGGCATTCCGCGGCGGTTTCGCTATCGTTCCCGGCGGGAAGGCGGTGCGGAATTGCCCGGCACGGATCAGACAATCGACACGCAAAGGGTCGCGGCAGCGAGACTGCGTTCGTTCCCCGCGCGGTTGGGAAAGTTCGTTGCCCTGGATCGCACCCGGCGCGCGCTCGTCATCGAGGCGTCGATCAGGCTGGCCTGGGCGCGGCTGTTGCTCGCCGTCTTGCCGTTCCGCGTCATCGCCCGCGGGCTGGGGTCGTTCGTTCCGCCCCGACCTGAAACAGACGACATGGCAGCGGACGAAGCGGCGCGCAACATGGCGCGCGCGATCGGCTGGGCCGTCGCGGCAGCGGCGCGGCACGGATTGGTCGGGGGCGTCTGCCTGCCCCAGGCGATCGCGGCGCGGCAGATGCTGAAGGCGCGCGGGATTGCGAGCGTGCTGTATCTGGGCGCGGCGAAGAGCGATGCGATTTCGCGCACCGAGGCGCATGCCTGGCTGCGCGCCGCACGAATAGAAGTCACCGGCTATCCCGTCGCGCGAACGTTCAAGCCGGTCGGATGCTTCGTGGAATGACGGGCATGCGTTTCAGCGATTGGCGCCGGCAAACCATTCGATGAACCGCGCATTGGCCAGCGCCCCGACAGCGACTTCGGTTTCCTCGCCCCAAACGGTATTGCTGCCGTCCGCCCGCCGGGCGGCGAGCAATTCGCGCACTCGCGGAAAATCGATGTAGCGCGCGAGCATCTCGGACTGTTCCATGCGCGCGATGTCGTCGAGCAGACGCGGCTCGAGCGCCTTCATCTGAAGCAGGTAGTCGGGGATCACGTGGTCGTTCTGACGCGATCGCGTCTGGAATTCGACCGGGAGCAGATCGGCCATCGCGCGGCGGGCCAGATAGCGGTTCCGCCCCTTCTTCACCTGCAGCGAAGGCGGGATCGCGAGCGCCAGCTCCACCACCCGCTTGTCGTAGAAGGGTTGCGTCAGTTCCACGCCATGGGTCGCCGGCAAGGCGCCGGATCTTCCCATCGTCATGCGCCTGGCGATCGCATAGCGCATGCTGGCAGCGATATCCGTTCTGCTGCGTGCGGACGCTCGCAGCTGCAGACCGCGCGCATCCCTTGCCGCGAGAAAAGCGCGCGCGAATTCCCTGTTCACCGGCTGGCTTCGCCAGGCCGGCACGAAGCCGCGGACCGCCCAGCGCCAGGCGGCGATGATGTGTGCCGGAAGCAGCGGGGATAACACATATTGCTTGAGCACACGTGCCGTGGATTCGCCCGTCTGGCGGCGGTGCCAATAGAATTCGTAGACGAAGTCCGCCAGTCGGCCTTTCGCCAAGAGCATCGCCAGCACGCTTTCGCCGCGCGGATTGAGGGTTTGATCGCCGCCATAGCCGTCGAGGACGACGCGCACGCCGGCGCCGGCAAGCATGCGATAGAGCTCGCCTTCCATGACCGCATTGAACTCGCTGGGCCGTTCGGTGCGCGCGAAGCTTGCCGGCAGCGCGGCAAGAAAATCCAGTCCCTCGCGCGTCGTGTAGCGAAGGTCGAGATAGGCCATGTCGCGCCGGCAGAGCTCGGCCCAGTAACGGCTATGGCGAATAGGGCCGCGGTAGTCTTGCGGCATCGAGGAATTGACCGCGACCAGCTTGCGTCCCTGCGCCGTCACCACCGGGGCGGCGAGCGCCGCGATGGACGCGCTGTCGAAGCCGCCGCTCAGCAGCAGCCCGGCGGGCGCGATGGTGTCACGCAGGCGGCAAGCGACCGCTTCGGAAAGAACGTGGCGATAGGCATCGACATAATAGGCTTCGCTGCGCCCCAGATGGGATGGATCGCCGGCCGGTTCCCAATAGGCGCTCTTGCGCAGGGCACCCGTCATATCCACGCCGACCAGCGTCGCGCCGCAGACCGCCTCGATGCCCTGGAACGCCGTCTGCCCATGCTGCGCGGACATGTCGTGCATCAGAACGCGCCCGATGCCGTCGTCGCTGAGCGTGCGTGGCACGCCCGGATGCGCCCAGAGTCCCTTGATGTCCGTGGCGAAGACGAAGAAGCGGTTACCGCGATGAAAGAAGCAATGGCGCTGACCCAGATGATCGCGCCCCAGGAGAAGCTTGCGCGTCCTGGCGTTCCAGATCGCGAAAGCGAAATCGCCCAGCAGGCGCCGCGCGCAATCCTCGCCCCACGCCTTGTATGCCCGCAACAGCAGCTCCGCATCGCCGATGCCGCGCAGCGCGGCGGGCGCGATGCCGAGCGCGCGGGCGAGGTCCGCAGCGTTGTCGAGACGCAGATCGGCCACGACGGTGATACCCGCTTCGGCGTCGTGCAGCGGCTGGGCGCCCACCGCGTCGCGCACGACGCTGCGTGTCAATCCGTGGCCGAGCGCGGTCGGGCCGTCCCGCCACGACGACGTGCCGTCCTGGGCGCGGTAGCGCAGCGCGGAAGACATCGCGTCAAGCGCGCGCGGATCGGCGTCCTGGCCGTCAAATCGCAAGATTCCAAAAATGGCGCTCATGGATGCCGCGCGGCGGCCCGCTCAAGACGGCGCAACGGGCATCTCGCGTCGTACCCAACAGTTCACGGCAAAACGGGAATCTTCGAACTTCCCCGACGGACAAGTGACGCGCATGACCTCGTGCGGCGCCCAGGACGGAAACAGCACGAGCGCGTTGTGCTCGGGCGCCACGTCCTCGTGCAATTCGCCGTCGCCCTCCGGCCCGATCGAATGCAGGCGCAAGGCGCCCCCGCTGAACCCCTTCGGCAGGCGATGGAAGTAATACACACCGCTCAAGACGCGCATGGATTTCACCTCTTGCGCGAGCGCAACCTGTGAATCGATGTGCCTGGCGTAGTGCGCGCCGTCGCCATGCGCAACCAGCGCCAGTTCCAGTTTTTGCGCCGTCACCGGCGACATGCGCAAGCGTTCGGTCAACTCCGGAACACGCAACAGGACCTTTTCCTCGAACACGCGGCGGAAGTCGCCGGTCCCGCGATAGATTGTCGAGTCGCGAATGGCCGGATTGACGACCTGGTTGCGCCCCACGCGCGATGGCGCGAAGTCGTCGCGATGCGCGATGGCGAAAGCCAGCAGTGTCGCGGCGTCCTCGTCGCTCAGAAAGTCGCGGATGACGAGAAACGGCGGCAGTCTGTGCAACTGGTGCCGTCGCTCGCCGCTTTGCGTGGTTTCAGACAAAGCGTGCCCCTTGCCGCGGCCGGCTAGCCAGCGTCCGCGGCGACGATGGCAACGGCGCCGAGCGTCTTCATTTCGTTCACGAACTTCTCGACGTCGCCGCGGCAGGTCTTCTCGTCGACGTCGAATTCCTGCTGCAGGCGGGCCAGGAGCTCGCCCAGGCCGATCGGCTTCTCGATCAACTCCCAGATTCGCGCCCCCACGCGGGAGATCGTGACGTAGTTTCCCGTGACGGCGTTCATCATCACGAGTTCGTCGCCGACCATCGCACTCAACCAATCGCCATCGCGCGCGACCGATACGCCAGACATCCCGACAATCTCCAAATTAACCCTTGAACGCATCGGTTGCAGTTTGCCTCCAATGCTCTTCCAGCGCAACGACAGCCTCGCTGAGGCGTGTCAGATCGCGCGGTCGGCTAAGCCGGAACACGCGCCCCATCTGGGCGATCGTCGCGCCCGCGCGGAGATAGCGGGTGGCTTGGCCGGTGCGTTCGACGATATACGGTCGAAAGCTGTTTTGCTGAACGGCGATCAGCGCCTGCGAGGGTGCGAAGGCCTCGATGCGCGGCGCATCGGCCAACGGGTCGGCTTGCAGTATATAGATATAGCCGAGGGGATAGGTTTGACCCGGCAAGTCCTGCGAGAGCGCGACGTGAAATTTCTCCGGATCGTTGCCGACGGGTTCGCCGGTCGAGCTTTGCAGATCCAGCGCCGCCAACGCCGCCTGCGAAACCTTCAGGCCGCGTCCGTCCGCGCTCGCAAAGGGGCGGTTTTCGGAATCGAAGCGCAGTGCGCAGATGTCGTCGCTCAGCAGGCGATGGCCGTGAGCGCAAAGCGCGGCGGCCAAGGTCGATTTTCCCGCGCCGGACTCGCCGCAGAACAGCGCCGCCCGTCCCGCCACTTCGACCGCGCTGGCGTGCAGCACGACGTCGCCGCGCCAATGCAGCAGAACGCCCAGGACCCTGCCCAGTATGTAGGGCGCGCAAGTTTGGACGGTCACGCCGGAGTCCGGCATGACGGTGACGCGTGAGCCATCGGACAAAAGGAAACGTCCCACGCCGGGCTGGCGCAGAAGGAAAAGTTCGTCGTTCGCCTCCCAGGTCTTGGCCGCGTACAGCACGCGGTCGAGCCGGCTCGGCACCTCGCCCAGGTCTATGTCGATGTCGGGCGGCTCGGCGGCGTCGGCCGGCCGCACGCCCGGCAGCGCGATTGCGCTGCGGACAGCCAATCCCGCGATACGATACCAATGCATCGGCATCTTATGCGCCTGCCCCGGCCGCATGGCGACGGCGGTCGAGTTCAAGGTAGATCGGATCGAGGCTGCGCTCCACCGCCTCTTCGACCCAGCGCGGAAGCGCGATGGGGCCGCCGCGCACGAAGGGCTCGCCGGTATGGGAGTCGAAGCGGCACAAATCCTCCAGCCGTGCGAGCTCGCGCGCGGTCGGCGCGACGCCCAGGAGCGGCGCGACGACCTTCTCCACAGCTTGCGGCAAGTCGCGATAGTCCAGCACGCGCATCTCGCCTTCAACAAAACACTTCGCGGCAAGGAACACGATCGCGAGCTTTCGCAGCGTCTCGTGGAAGGCCTGTTCCGTGATCGCCTGCGGTCCAAGCCTTTTGTCCCGCACCCGCATGCTGGATTCCACAATCTCGATCGGCCGCCGTTGCAGCCAGACGATTTTCGCCCGCGGAAACGCCTGCCGGAAGAGCGGCAGAAACCGAACGCTCAAGCCGTTCAACTTGAGCACATAGTTTCGTTCGGTCCCAAAGCGGATGCGGCCCAGAGCCCGCGCGCAGGCGCGAAGAACTTCGTGCGGGCGGGGATGGCCGGCCAGATCCTGCGCAAAGCTCAAAACCTCCGTCAGAACGACAGGCTCGCCGATCGCGATGGTTCCCTCGAATGCCGTCGTCAGCCGGGCCAGCAAGGTCGAGCCGCAGCGGGACGCTTGTGCAATGATGACCTTGGGGTCGAGCGACGGCTCGCGGTCGAGCGCGAACAGGGCCGCAAGATCGCTGTACCGGCTCTCGGGTGAATCACCGCCGCGCCACGCCTCGATGGAATGGCGAAAGAACGGCCGGTCGAACCGGCCGGGCCGCAAATCGGCCCATTCCAGGGTCGCGGTCTCGGTGTCGAACGCAACCGGTGTCCAGCCGCGCAAATGCGAAAAATCCCCGTTCATCTCCAGATCAATCCACGACGCCTACAAGTCCGTGGCGCGCAAGGCTCAGCACGGCGTCGCGCAGTTCGCTGTCGCCGGGAGAGATTTGCAATTCGATGGCGAGCGCGTCGAACGCTACGCGGTCGCGCGCCGCGACAAGGTCCAGAACGCGCCTTGCCGCGAGCGACAGACGAATTTGGCGGCCGCCGATTTCGACCGCAAGGTCGCCTGGGGTCGCAAGGTCCAGGGTCAGTCTCCGGCGAAGCGCCGAGAGCAACACGATGCCCGGCCCAAGGCGGGCCCCGAGGTCGAAAGTCGGCAGCGGGCGCGGCGGCCTCTTGCGGTCGTCGTCCAGCAGGTAGTCGAGGATCGGCGTGTCGTCGATCAGACGATGGAGGCGGCGCTTGATGGCGGCCTCCGTGTCGTTGCGCCGGCGCACCTCGGCACGGCGCGAAATGCCTTGCCGCAGTTCGGGGTCCGCTTCTGCTTTCGGCAGCAGCCAGCGCAGGAAATCGACGCCCGTCAATTCGCGAATGCCGAAGGTCAAATGCACCGACGGACGATCCTCGGGCACCGCCGCGTGTACCTCGCCGCGGGGCAGGTAGAGCAGATCGCCTGGCCCCAACACGTCTTCCCAGATCGGCGGGCCACTTTCGGCGATTTGCGGGCCCCTCAAAGGATTGGCCACCTGAATGCCAAAGGAGCGCCAGCGCTTGGAACCGTGCACCTGCAGCACGAGCACGTCATGGACGTCGAAATGCGGTCGGAAGGCAGAAAATTTCCCGAAGCTGACATGGCAATTGGCATTCATGAGAACGCCGAGGGCGCGCTCCATCGCGGCCGTCAACTCTGCGATCTGCGGCACGAGCGCGGAGATGCGAAAAATTCCGAACGACGCGCCCTGAAGCGACAGATCCTGCAGCGCAGCAACCTGCAGGGCGCCACTCGCCTCATCGCGATACAGGCGCCGGTCGATGACATTGCTGTTGAGAAGCACGATGAAATCGTCCGGCGGTATGCAATTGCCGGCGACGAGACGGTCGATCTCCGGCCAGGGCAGCAGCGCGCGCGCCCGGTCCGGCTGCGCCGTGCGCATCAGCCAGCGGGTCTTGTCGGCAAAAGTCCGGATGAAACTGTCAACGCTCTCGGGGGATACAAGGTCTGCCAGCGACAGGATCATGTCATAAGCACACCTGCGCTGGACACGCGTGCCGGCGAGCATCACGCCATCGCGTCCGGTGCGAGGGTGACCGTTGTCGCACTCGACCGGCGGCGTATCGCTGGGCCTAGCTGGGACCGAAATCCGGCTCCTCTGCGCCGGGGGATTTCGTCTTCGACGCGGTATTCATCGCCGTGGCAACAACCGTGGGTGTTTCCCAAGGTTGCTTGCGGACCGATGCCTGCGCCGAAGGATCGGCGGGCAGGCCTTCGTTGGACTTCACCATACTTCCCCCTATTGCTGTGCGATAACTTGCACAAACGATCACAAATTTCAATCTCTTGAGCATTGCAAGCGCGACAAGCTTGGCAACCCCCTCGGGGGATTAACCAACGAAATTGCCGTGCAGACCTGCGGTTGTCGCCCCACCCAATATAGGCACCTTTAATCAGAAAATTCGGCAGCGCAATATTGCGGCTCACATGATGACAGAACAGTAAATCGCCTCTAAACGCGTCGCGGCGCCCTTTCGATATTGACAAGAAGAGGAAAACGACAAACATTAACCACACTTCGCGTGCGCGTCCCGCCTCCGACTGCCCCATCCGAAAATCTATTGGAGCCTAACCAATGAGCAATTTCTTCATAGGTCAGATCGGTTTGTTCGGTTTCAATTTCGCCCCGGTCAGATGGGCCCTTGCCAACGGCGCCATCATGGGGATCACCCAGAACACGGCTCTGTTCTCGCTTCTGGGCACAAGCTATGGCGGCAATGGAACGACGACGTTCGGTTTGCCGGATTTGCAGAGCCGCGTGGCGCTGCATGCGTCATCGTCGGGCGGCAACTACTTCATCGGCGAAAAAGGCGGCGAGGAAACCGTCACGCTGCAACTGTCGCAGATGCCGATCCACAACCACCCCCTCTATGGCAACAACGTCAACGCGGATCAGCGACCCGACGGCAACTACGTTTTCGCCACCGCGAACCATGGCAGCCCGCCGGCCAATTTGAGCGGTTATGCGCCGGGGCCTGGAAACACGGTGTTGGCAAGCCAGACGGTATCCAACGCGGGCTCGTCGCAGCCGCATTCGAACATCCAACCTTATCTGACGCTCAACTACTGCATCGCCCTTCAGGGCTACTACCCGTCCCGGAACTAGCGCGATCATTCTGAGGCCCACCCCAAATTCGAGGATCGACCAATGACCACTCCTTATCTTGGTGAAGTCAGAATGTTCGCCGGCAACTTCCCGCCGCGCGGAAATGCTTTTGCCCAAGGGCAGATCATGAATATCGCTCAGAATCAGGCGCTGTTCGCCGTGATCGGCACTTACTATGGCGGCAACGGCGTCACGACCTTCGCCCTGCCCGACTTGCGTTCGCGCGTGGCGGTCGGGATGGGTCACGGTGCCGGCCTGTCCAACTACAATATCGGTCAAGCGTCCGGAACCGAAACCGTGACGCTGAACATCGGCCAGGTGCCGGTTCACAATCACAGTTTCGTCGCGTCGAACGTGGCCGCCACCCTCGCCCAACCCAGCGGAAACGTGCCGGGGACAGTCGATTCGACACTCACCGCATTGTACGTCCCGGCCGCCCAAGTGACCGGTACGCCGGGGCCCATGAATCCGACCGCGGTTGGGTTCACCGGCGGCAATCAGCCACACGAGAATCGCATGTCGGTCTTGGCGATCAGTTACATCGTGGCACTCACTGGCATCTTCCCGTCGCGGAATTAAGCGCTCGCCTCGCGGGCCTTATTTGGAGATACACAATGGAACCCTACGTCGCCCAGATCATCCTGTTCCCATACAGCTTCGCGCCCTCCAATTTCGCGTTCTGCGAAGGACAGACGATCGCGATCTCGCAGAATCAGGCGCTATACACCCTCATCGGCACGACCTATGGCGGAAATGGAACGTCGACCTTCCTCCTTCCGGACTTGCGGGAAAAGGTCGCCCTGGGCACCGGCCAAGGCCCCGGTCTTAGCAATTACGTTCTGGGACAGACCGCCGGCACGCCCAGCGTGACGGTGAGCACCCAGCAGATGCCGTCGCACAATCATCAGGTCTCCTCGGGCAATATTGCGAATGTGAACAATCTCACCGCGGCACCCGCGGCGGGCAGCTGGATCGGTCCGCAGGTTCTCGGCGGCAAGATGTTCTCCGATCAGCCTCCGGTGCCGGGCAACGCGATGTATGCCGGTCTCATCGCGAATTCGGGCGGCAGCCAACCGCACGACAACATGCAACCCTTTATCGGACTGCATTATTGCATCGCGCTGTATGGGATTTTTCCGACCCAGAACTAAGTTGTTCGACGCGACGACTTTATCCGCGCGCGGAGTCTCGGTGCGCGCGGAGGCGGCGGAGGACCTTCCGTTCCTTCGCGCCCTGTTCGAGACGGCCCGGCCCGACGCCATTATGCTCTCTCAATGGCCTGACGCGATGCGGGGACCGTTCCTGGACCAGCAATTCCGGTTTCAGACAATTCACTATTCTCGCGCCTATCCGCGTGCCGATCGATTGGTTCTCGAGGAATCAGGGCTCGGCATCGGCCGACTTATCCTCGCCCGCGATCCGGAAGAATGGTGCATCGTCGATATCGCGCTGGTGCCGCCGGCGCGTGGAACGGGGCTGGGAACGCTGCTGCTGAGGGCCGTACAGGCCGCCGCGGCCGCCGCGCGCGTCCCCCGCGTGGTGCTGACGGTCGACTTCACGAACCGTGCCAGGCAGCTCTATGAGCGGCTGGGCTTCGTCGTGCTCGCGGAGGAAATCCCCAATATCGCCATGGCCTGGTACCCGGCTGCGGTCAATTGAAGACCGCTTGATAGACGATGCCGTCACGGTCGCGACCGACCGGCACGATAAATATCTCCATCTTGCCGAAGGACGGATTTTGGAACGGGTAGAGCTTCTGCGGCAGGATCACCTGGCTTCCGCACTTGAAAACCAGCAAAAAGGGCTCCTTGCGTACACCCTCCCAATCCCTGGGCTGTCCCTTGGTCGCCTGGACCAGCGTCATCTCGACCGTGGACGTGCCGAGCGAGACGACGAACGCCTCGTTCAACCGGCCCGCGAATTGTTCATACGTTCCCATGCCCATAGCGATCAGCCCTCTGAGATGCGGCCGGTCCACGAAAAACGCCGTCGACCCACCCTCTGGTTTTCACGCACACCTGCCCTTCGATGGCTTTTCAAATATCGCGCTCCATCAATACTGACAATAGAGATCGCGCGGGATGGCGCGGTCGGAAGGACATCGCGCCATGATTGACTCTACCGTCGCATCCGCTCCACTGGGCGCCGCGAGATGCAACGCCAGGTTTCGGAAAATGCCGTCGTCAGAGATTCAATGAGCGCCGAGCCCGCCCGACAGCTTTCGCCTCTGGAGAATTTCCGCGGCCTGCTGCTCGCCGACGCGGCGCTGCGCGATGTCTTGGGGGCGATCGACGATCCGCAGGTCTTCGCGCAAGCCGCGATCCAGCGCGCCGCCGAGCGCGGTGTGACGCTGACCGCCGACGATTTGCAACGGATCATCCAGCCCGATCCGCTCGGCCTTTCACGCTGGCACGGCGGCGGCATGCGCGCCGAGACCTGGCCGTCCGACGACTGGCTGCCGGTTCACGTCATTCCCGGAAACGGCGGTCCCGACGTGCAATGGGCGTTCTTCGGCGCGCGCCGTCTGACCGAACCGTTCTTCGAAAGCTCGGTGCGGTGGGCGCTGACGCGGCCCATCGGCCGTCTGCTCAGCCTGTACACGCCGCTGAACGTCTTGATCCAGAACCCACCCGCCGATCTGCCGCAGCCCGACGGGTTCATCTTTCATATGTCGCGCTGCGGCTCGACCCTGGTCGCCCAGATGCTGGCCGCGGTGGAACGAAACATCGTGGTGTCCGAGGCGCCGCCGCTCGACACCGGCTTGCTGTTGGCGCGGCAGGCGCCGGGCGATCTGTCCTTGCGTATCCTGCGTGCCCTGGTGGGAGCGCTTGGGCGCAAGCGTCGCGCCGACAGGCGCTATTTCGTGAAGTTGGACAGTTGGCACACGCTGGCCCTGCCGCTGATGCGGCGCGCGTTTCCCGCCGTGCCCTGGGTGTTCCTCTATCGCGATCCGGTGGAGGTGCTGGTCTCGCAGGCTCGGATGCGCGGGCTGCAGACCGTGGCCGGCGCCCTGCCCGCCGGCCTCTACGAATTCGAAGGGGACGCCGAGATGGACGGCGAGGAATATTGCGCCCGCGTGCTCGGCCAGACCTGCGCGGCGGCGGTCGAGAATGTCGCGCTGGGCGGTGGCTTGCTGGTCAATTACCGCGACCTGCCCGATGCCGTGACGGCGCAGATCTTGCCGCATTTCGGCGTCCACCCCGAGCAGGCGGAATTGAGCCGGATGGCCGAAGCCGCGAAATACGACGCCAAGCTGCCGAGCTTCGAATTTCACGGCGATGCCAAAGACAAGCAACGCGAGGCGAGTGCCGCGCTCCGTGCCCTGGCGCAGGAGCATCTCGCCGGGCCGTACGACACGCTCGAGCGGCTGCGCGAATCGCAATGATCGATCGGGCGCGCACCGGCGGCACGGTCGCGCCTCGGCGCCATGCCGGCTCGATAGGCGCCGATTTCCTTGGAATTGCTGGGTTGCCAAGGCGAACAGACCGTTAACGTCTTTCCGCTAGGGTCTGGGCGGGAAGACAGATCCTATGCCGACACCCAAGGAACGCCTCTGCCACCTGCTGGAACTCGCCGCGCAAGGCGCCGGCGAGCGCGCCCATTTGGCCGGCGAGGTGAGCGATCTGCTGCTCGATTGGCCCGCGCAATATCCCACCGCCATGCGCGCCACCTTCGAGGCGCTGCTCGAGAAGATCGTGCGCGAGATGGACGGCGCCTCCTGCGCGGTGTTGGCGGCGCGCTTTCGCGATCGCGACGACTTTCCGCTCTCGCTGCTCAACGAGTTTTTTCCCTATGCGCCCGCGCCGATGAAGGATGTGATCCTCGCGCGCAACGACGCCCTGGACACGGTCGCTTGCGATGGCGTCGACGCCGATACCCTGTTGGCGGCCGCGCGCACCGCGCCCGATTTTGCGCATGCGTTGGCGCCGCTCGCCGGTCTGCCGCCCGTCATCGCCTGCGCGCTGCTGGCCGATCCGTCCGGCCGCGGCTTGGCGGCGCTGGCCAAGGGGACCGGGATCAACCGTCCCACCTTCTCGGCCATGGCCATCCTCGCCGGCCCGGCGCGCTCGGTGCACGAGAATTTCGCGATGCTGGGCGTCTACGACGGCGTGCCGCAGAACGGTGCGCGGCACCTGGTCAACCTATGGCGGACCCGCCCCGACGCCATGGCGTCGGCGGTCGAACGCGCCGCCTGACGCGGGCGTCGTTTCGAAAAAGATTTGCGCCGATCATACTATCCTTTCGGATTGCCCACGCGCAGAGTCCAGCGGCGACGAGAGGGTTGATCATGCGACGTTTCATGCTGTGTGCGCTGGCCGCGCTTCTATGCCTGGCGCCTGGGGCAGCGCGCGTTCTGCCCTATCCGGCGAGCTTCAAGGCACGATCGATCGCGACCAACGGCACGACGCTCTATGTCCGCGTCGGTGGACACGGCCCGGCGGTGGTGCTGCTGCACGGCTTCGGCGATAGCGGCGACATGTGGCAGCCGCTGGCGGTGAAGCTCGCCAAGGATCACACCGTCATCGTGCCCGATCTGCGCGGCATGGGGCTCTCGGCGCATCCGGGCACCGGTTACACCAAGAAGAACGAGGCGCTCGACATCGCCGGCGTGATGGACGCGCTGAAGATCGCGAAAGCCGATCTCGTCACCCACGATATCGGCAATATGGTCGGCTACGCCCTGGCGGCGCAGTTTCCCGCGCGAATAACGAAGTGGGTGGCGATCGACGCGCCGCTGCCAGGGCTCGGCAACTGGGCGGCGCAGCTATCGAACCCCAAGACCTGGCATTTCAATTTCCACGGCCCCGACGAGGAACGCCTGGTGAAGGGGCGCGAGCGGATCTACCTCGACCGCTTCTGGAACGAATTGTCGGACGATCCACGCCGCATCGACGAGCAGACGCGACGCCACTACGCGGCACTCTATGCCCGGCCGCATGCCATCCACGACGCGTTCGAGCAGTTCGTCGCCTTCCCGCAGGACGGCATCGACAACCGCGCCCTGCTGGCGAGCGGCGGCAAATTGCCGATGCCGGTGTTGGCGCTGGGCGGCGAGAAATCCTACGGCGCGAACATGAAGACGGAGCTCGACTTCGTCGCGAGCAACGTCCAGGGCGGCGTGATCCCCAATAGCGGCCATTGGATCATGGAAGAGAACCCGGATGTCACGGTGGCGATGGTGATGGGGTTTCTAGACAAGTAAGCGCACCGACTCCCCCATCCGCGGGAGCGATTACTGCGCCGCGTTCACGTCATGCCGCTCGCGCGTCTTGGCGAAGGTGATGTTCGGGAATTTGTCCGCCACATAGCCGACCTCCCAGGCGCTTTTCGCCAGGAACACCGGCGCGCCGTCGCGGTCCGCGGCCATGCCGCCGCGATTGGAGGCGACGAATTTCTCCAGATCGGTGTCGCTGCCGAGAAGCCATCGCGCGGTCTCGTACGGCGCGGGCTCGAGATCGGCGTCCAGCCCATATTCGGCGTTGAGCCGCGATTTGAGCACGTCCAGCTGCAGAGGGCCCACCACGCCGACAATCCAGGCCGCGCCGATCTGCGGCTTGAACACCTGCGTGACACCTTCCTCGGCAAGGCTTTCGAGCGCGCGCGTCAGATGCTTCTGCTTCATCGGATCGGCAAGCCGGACGCGGCGCAAAATCTCTGGCGCGAAGTTCGGAATGCCGGTGAACACCACTTCGCCCGATTCCGACAGCGTGTCGCCGACACGCAGCACGCCGTGGTTCGGGATGCCGATGATGTCGCCCGGCCAGGCCTCGTCCACCGTCTCGCGTTCCTGGGCGAAGAACAGGATCGGGTTGTGCACGCCGATCGACTTCTTCGTGCCCGATTGCGTGAGCTTCATCCCGCGGCGGAAACGCCCCGAGCACAGGCGCAGGAACGCGACGCGGTCGCGGTGGTTGGGGTCCATATTGGCCTGGACCTTGAACACGAAGCCGGTGACTTGTTCGTCCGATGGCTCGACCGTCCGGGCCTTCGTCGCCTGGGGACCCGGCGGCGGCGCGTTCCGCGCCAACGCGCTTAAGAGATCGCGAACGCCGAAATTCTTGAGCGCCGAGCCGAAATAGACCGGCGTCTGATGGCCCTCGCGATAGGTGCCGTGGTCGAAGCGCGGCATCCCGGCGCGCACCAGCTCCACGTCC
>Ga0265320_10000639_pt1 | contig 26776 bp, 18 predicted proteins | sample 4827metaG_FD_202087 | JGI IMG/M metagenome (GOLD analysis project Ga0265320, IMG submission 202087) | Rhizosphere microbial communities from Carex aquatilis grown in University of Washington, Seatle, WA, United States - 4-8-27 metaG | ecosystem: Host-associated > Plants > Roots > Rhizosphere >...
GGGGCATACCGTCCTGGCGGTGTCCCTCGCGTTGCCGCCGGAAGGACCGAGCGCCGAGGCCTTTCGCGACGCGGGCGTCGTTGCGACGACCATCGCCAAGGGACGCGGCTTCGATCCGTCGCTGCCCCTTCGCATCGCCGCTCACTTCCGGCGCGAGCGAGTCGACGTGGTTCACACCCACAACCCGCAGGCGCTGATCTACGGAGCGCCTGCTGCTCGTCTTTGCGGCGCCGTCGCGATCCATACCAAGCACGGAATGAATCCCGATCGTGCACGACGGTTGTGGCTTCGCCGCCTCTCCGCGCGTTGGTTGCACGCGTACGTGGCGGTCAGCCCTGCGCTCGCGACCGTCGCCCTCAAGAACAGAGAGTGCGATTCATCGTCCCTCCACGTCGTTTCGAACGGCGTCGACGTAGCGCGCTTCGTCCCCGATCGTCTCGCGCGGCGCGCAGTTCGTGCCGAGCTCGGTATTCCACAGGAGGCTTGGGTCGTGGGCACGGTCGGGCGGCTCGCACCGGAAAAGAACCAAGCGATGATCGTGGATTCAATGGCCTCTCTGCTCGGGGAGCGCCGGCACCTCGTCATCGTGGGCGACGGACCCGAGCGGGATGCGCTCCGCGCGCGCATCGACGCAATCGGACTCGGCCGCTACGTGCACATGACCGGCGCGCGATCCGACGTCCAACGACTCTTCGCCGCTTTCGACGCGTTCACGCTGTCGTCGCTGACCGAAGGACTCCCGCTCGTCATGCTGGAAGCCATGGCGACCGGATTGCCCGTCGTCAGTACCGCGGTGGGTGGCATTCCGGATTTGGTGGAGCACGGTCTGACCGGACTTCTCGTGGACGTCGGCGACCGTCCGGGACTGACGCGACACTTCGCTCGGCTTTCGATGGACGAATTGCTCTCTCGAAGGATGGGCGAGGCGGGCCGACAGCACGTCCTGCGGTCGTACTCCGTCGATCGAACGGCGAAGGAGTACGGCGCGCTCTACGTCGCGGCCCTCGAAGGCCGTAGTCGAGCGCTTCGAAGAAGGGTTGCGCTCGCTCGCGCTTGAACTCCTTTGACCGCCATTGCGCTCGCGTCGCTGCTCGTCGTGCTCTACACGTACGCCGGGTACCCATCCCTGATGATGCTCTGGTCGAAGCTTGCGCCGCGCGGCGTTAGCGGCCGCGACGACTACGAACCGACGGTGAGCGTCTGCTTCTCCGCTTGCAACGGCGCCCATCACCTCGCCGACAAAATTAGAAGTTTGCAGGAGCTCGACTACCCACGGGGCAAGCTCGAATTTCTGGTCTTTTCGGACGGATCGACGGACGACACCGAGCTCATTGCGCGTGAGCTCTCGGCGACCGATCCGCGCATCCGTCTGCTCTCGAGCATAGAGCGATTCGGCAAACCGACGGCCTTGAACCGACTCTGTAGGGCGGCAACCGGGGAAATATTGCTTCTCTGCGACGTGCGCCAGCCGCTCGCCGAGCGCTCGCTCCGCGCGCTCTTGCGCCCGCTCGCCGATCCGTCCGTTGGATGCGTGTCCGGCAGCTTGGTTCTTCGAGGAAATACCGGAGCGGGCATGTATTGGCGCTACGAGCGGGCGATCCGCACGGCAGAGTCTCGCGTCGGAAGCGTCGTTGGCGTCAGCGGCAGCATCTACGCCACGCGCCGCGCCGAAATGCCCGAACTTCCTTCCGACATTCTTCTCGACGACGTGTTCGTTCCGATGAAACTCGCGCTGTCAGGGCGGAGGAGGATCGTTCTCGCCGGAGACGCGGAAGCCTACGACGACGCTTGCGACGACCAACACGAGTTCGCCCGCAAAGTCCGAACCCTCGCCGGCAACTACCAGCTCTTCGCGAAAATGCCGGGCCTGCTCGTGCCTGGGTGGAATCCGATCTGGTTCCAGATGATGTCGCACAAGCTGCTCCGGTTGTTGTGTCCGTGGGCTCTCATCGCTTTGGTTCTGTCGTCGGCGGCCCTCGCCTTTTCTTCGAACACCGCCGTCATCGAGACGGAGTTCTGGCGAGCGCTCCTGTCCGCGCAGGTTGCTTTCTACATTTTCGCGGCACTCGGAACGCGAGCGGGTCGCGTGGGTGCTTTGGGACGAACCTTCTTGGTTTTGAACGCGGCGGCCGTGGTCGGTCTTTGGCGCTTCCTACGGGGCTCGCAGACCGTCCTCTGGTAGACGCGGGAGGTCCGTCTCATTCCACCGTGACGGACTTCGCGAGATTGCGCGGTCGATCGACGTCGCAGCCGCGAAGTACCGCAACGTGATACGCAAAGAGCTGCAGAGGGATGGTGTAAAGAATCGGGGCGAGGCTCGGGTGGACCGGCGGCAGGTGAATCACCGTGCTGGCGATTGAATCGAGCGCGGTGTCGCCTTCGCAGACGAACGCGAGAATGGGGGCCCCTCGGGCCGCGACTTCCCGCACGTTGTTGAGCGTCCGATCCCGATGTCCGTCTTGCGGAACGAGCGCGATGACGGGCATCTTTCCGTCGATGAGCGCGATGGGGCCGTGTTTCATTTCGCCCGCCGGGTATCCTTGCGCGTGGATGTACGAGATTTCCTTGAGCTTGAGCGCCCCTTCGAGGGCGACCGGGTACAGCGGGCCGCGTCCCAAGTAGAACGCGCTCGGCGCGTCATGCCACTTTTCGGCGAGTCTTCTGAGGCTGTTCTCCAACTGGTAGGCATGCTCGATCAGAGCGGGCAGGCTGCGGAGCGCCCGAACGAGCTCCAGGCGAGCGTCCTTCGAAGCCTCTCCGTTGCCGCGAATGCGCCCAAGATGAAGCGCGAGGAGCGTGAATACGGCGAGTTGAGTGGTGAACGCCTTCGTCGACGCGACGCCCATCTCGACGCCGGCGTGCGTCAAGAGAGTGCCTTCGGCGAGCCGAGTCACTTGGGAACCGACGGAGTTGGTCACAGCCAGCGTCCGAGCTCCTCTGAGTGCGGCTTCTTTCAGCGCCGACACGGTGTCCGCCGTCTCGCCGCTCTGAGTGATCGCAATGGCGAGCGTTCTCTCGGTGACGATCGGATCGCGATACCGGAACTCCGAGGCGTAGTCGACCTCGACGGGAACGCGAGCGATTTGCTCGATCAAGAATTTCGCGACGAGCCCCGCGTGCCACGACGTGCCGCACGCCAAGATGGAGATGCGATCGATGCCGTTCCAAAAGGTGTCCGAGAAGGGCAGCCCGAGCGCGATCTCTTCGTCTTTCAGGTAGGCCTCGAGGGTATGGGTTACGGCCTGGGGCTGCTCGAAGATCTCCTTCTGCATGAAGTGTTGATACGTTCCGAGCTCCGCGGTGCTGTCGTCCCAGTCGATGTGCTGCGCGACCCGTACGACGGGTTGCCCCGCGCTATCGAATACACGGAGGCCGTCTGCGGAGATCTCTCCGATGTCCCCGTCCTCGAGATGGACGACTTCGCGGGTGTGCGCGAGTAACGGCGCGACGTCGGACGCGACGAAATACTCCCCGTCGCCTATCCCGACGACGAGTGGCGGCCCGGAGCGGGCGAGCAGGATCCGACCGGGATAATCCGCGTGCACGCAGGCGAGCGCGTACTTGCCGTCCATCGCGGCCACGGCGGAGAAGAACGCTTCCTGGAAGCCTTGGCCGCCCTCGATGAGGTGCGAAAGAAGCATCGGGAAGCACTCGGTGTCGGTCTCGCTTCGTGCCGCATGTCCGTGGGTGCTCAAGTGAGCCCAAATGGTCGTGAAGTTTTCGAAGATCCCGTTGTGTACGACGGCGATCTTGCCGTCCGTACTCGTGTGCGGATGGGCGTTTTCCTCGGACGGCCTACCGTGTGTCGCCCATCGCGTATGGCCGATGCCCACGCGAGCTTCGCGCCCATGCCCGTTCCGTCGAACGAGCTTCGTCTCGAGATCTGCCAGCCGGTGCACACTTCGCGTGACCTCGACCGAACCGGCGTGGAGCAACGCGACGCCGGTGCTGTCGTAGCCCCGGTACTCGAGGCGCTTCAGGCCGTTCAGCAAGATGGGAACCGCTTCGCGGCCGCCTAAGTATCCGACGATTCCGCACATGTTCGTGGCGCTCCGAGCAAATTAGAATGAGAACTTTGCGAGAAGAGATTGGCCGTTCGCACCGGGAGCCGGAGAAAGGCTCAAGCCCCAAAGGACGTTGTCGCACGGATCGAACGTGACCCCGCGACCCGCTCCCGCCGCCTCCAGCGCCCAATTCGGCTGGTTCGAGGGCGTGAGATCGGCGCCAGCGGAAGTGAACTCGAGTAACAACGGGAGGCGATACGGCGGGGCATTGCCGGGGTACGCGCCCGACACCAAGACGTTGCTCCGCGAATCGGAAGCGATTCCAGGTAGCGTCCGGATCGGCGCGCGAGCGCGGCTCCACAAATGACGGCCGGACGGATCGAACTTGGCGACGAACCCGGCTTGCGCACACCAAGTCTCCGAAGAGCAGGTGCCGGCGGGAACGCCGAGCGGCCCGTCTCCGAAGTCGACGCTGCCATCGATGACGCCGCTCACGAGGATGTCGTCGGAAGGATCGACGGCGACCGCCTCGCCGTATTGCGCCAAGCCGGCGTCTCCGTAGCGATTCGCGAACAGGAAGTTGCCGTCGCCATCGAGCTTCGCGAGGAACACGTCCTGGCCGCCTGCGCTCTCGAGCGTCTCGTTCCCGAACGTCGCCGTGCCCGTCAATCCACCGGTCACGAGCACGTTGCCCTGCGAATCCACCGCAATGTGTCCGGAAAGCGGATGGCCCCACAGCTGCCGACCCGTCGCGTCGAGCTTCACGGTTCCCAAGCCAGGGCCGGAGACGAACGCGTTTCCATCGAGGTCGACGGCGAGGCCTGTAGCGTTCGCTTCGGCGGCACCGCCGAGAACGACCGAGTAGATCACGGCGCCTTCAGAATCGAGCTTCACCACGTAGGCGTCCGTGCCGTCCGGAGCGTTCACGGCGCCGCCGCCGAGATCCGAGGTGCCCGAGAACGTTCCTGCGACGTAAGCGTCGCCCGTGACATTGGTGGCGACGAGGGCCCCGAAGGGTTTCGACCAGACGAGGGTGCCGCTCGCGTCGAACTTCGAAGCACCGCCGGGCATCGCGATGAGTGCCGCGCCTTCCGAATCGCTCGCAACACTGGCGAGTTCGAGGACGTCGTTATCTCCGAAGCTCCGCCGCCACGATTGCGTGGCCGCCGACGTCGCGCCGCGCGCGCACGCTACAGCTGTACCGGCGTCGGGCCGCGCCGCACCGGCGTCGCGCCACGCCGCACCGGCGTCGGGCACGGACGACACGGTTGCAACGATCGAAGTCGGCGCGGTCGGATCGGTCGCGCGCACGCGATCGTTGTCGATGACTCGATTGCCGCAGGAGAGGGCACCCAAAACCACCGCGATCGAAGTGAAGCCAACCTTCATCGTCGATTGCCTCGGTGCAACGCTCGTGCCGCTGAGCGCGGCGTCCGCGAAACCGGCGGGCCGCACTGTCATGCATGAGAGCGTCCGGTCTTTCGCCTGGGTATCACGGGATGCTGGGGGTATGACTCAATCACTGCGTGCCGCGCGAGTATCTCGGCGCAAGGCGGAGCTCCATCCAATTTTTCGTGAGAGGCTTCGATGTGCCGATGGATCCGCGGTGTGGGTGCGCGCTCACTCGGTTAGATATGACTACTTGAGTGGTCGGAGCAATTCCTCCGACACGAGCACCTTCGCGTGGCTAACCGAGCTCCACATCACGCTGTCGCGAGGCAAACGACATGTCGACGGACTCGAATGGCCGTAGGGCAAAGTGAGTCTTATTGCGACGCGTGTTGCGTTTTTGTCGAGCGTTCGTTGACCTGGCTGCTTAGCTTCCCCAGATGTTTCAAGCACACGGTTTCGGACGGTTCGTCTTTCCCATCCTCGCTCTGACTGTTGGCCAGACGGCGCGCGCGCAACCGGCTCCTTCCGGATCGCATCCGCGCATCTGGCTCGATGCCGCGACTCTTGCAGGGCTAAAAGCCCAAGTAGCAGTTTCAGGTAGCGGAGTGGCGCGCGGCGCGGCTCGTTGCGGTGCTGCGCGAACGGATCCGAGCTCGTATTCCAACGGCGGTTGGCAAGGAGAGGAATTCTTGACGACGCTGTCCGGGTGTCTCGGCTCTTGGGAGGCGACCGGAAACACCGACGACCTCGCGACAGCCATCAAATACTGGAACGTGCTGCTCGACGACTATCAGATCGTCGGTGACGGAGCCGGCGGCGATGCCGTCGTCACGCACGACACGGGGTATGCCATGCGCACGTTCGCGCCGTACTCGGCGCTCGCCTACGATTGGTTGCACGACGCCCCCGGTGTGACGGAAGCGCTTCGCGCTCACGCCCGGGAGCGCTTCAACGCCTGGGTGAGCTACTACGCCGCCGGCGGCTACCTGAAGGACATGCCGGATTCCAACTACGAAGCTGGCTTTGCCTTCGCCACGACGCTCATCGCGATCGCCGAAGGAGGCGAAGCGGGCGCGACGGGTGACGGACACTGGGCGCTCGCGCGCGACACCATCTGGGGTACGGATTTGGCCGCGGGCCTCAAGGCCAGCGGAGTCCTCAACGGTGGTGATTGGGCAGAAGGTTGGGAGTACGGGCCCCTCAGCGTGATGGAGCTTTCGATGGCCGCGCGCGCAATGGGTGAGAACGGCGCGCCCGTCGCCGGCATTCAGCCGTGGGCGGATTCCCTCCTCTTGAGGTTTGCCCACGGACTCACACCGGTAAGTGGACAGGTCTTCGCCGGGGGTGACACCCAGAGCACGACCACGAACATCCCCCCCATGAACGGCACGCTATTGGCGACCATCGCCGGGCCTGCGAGTGCTCAGGCGAAATCGTGGGCGCGTCAGCTCAACGCAAACCTCGCGGTGGTGAACGACAATCCGCTCTTCGACGCACTCGCCGCGGCGAGCACGGGCGCGAGCGCGGTCATTCCGGTGACGTCGCCGACCAGCTATCTCGCGACCGGCACCGGCAATTGGTACGTGCGCGGCGCCTGGACGAAGAGCACCGCGTGGTCCGTCTTCGAATGCTCGCACCGCCTCGTGGCGGACCATCAGCACAACGACGCGGGCAATTGGGTGCTCACGCGCGGCGCCGACGACCTGGTCGTCGACCCGTCTCCGTACGGCAGCCTCTCGTCGCTCACCAGCAACGCGCCGGCAGTCGACTCCGCGATCCTTCCGTCCGGCTATTCACCGAGCCAAGCCGATTGGGGACAGACCACGCATCTCGACTGGGCAAAGCAATCCTCGTCGGGCATCGGCGTCGCGCGCTGCGACTATGCCGATCAGTTTCGCAGCGAAGACGTCGCGAGCGACGTAGCGCATGCGATTCGCGATTTCGTCCTGGTACCGAACGGCGACAGCGGAACGGTCGTGGTGGTCGATCGCGCCGTCACCGGCGACCCCGCGCGAGGATTGCACTTGCGGGTGCGCACCCCCTCGACTCTCGCCCTCGACGGGAACACCGCTACTGCGACCGTCGGAGCATCATCCGTCATCATTCAGAACGTGTGGTCCACGAGTGGCACGCCGAACGTCCGCGATATGCCCCTCTCGCCTGACTGCAGCTCTTCCAGTCCGGGAACGTGCGACATCTCGCGTCTTCCGTCGGGCCAGGAATATCGAGTCGACGTCGCTGGGCCGAATGCCGCGGCGATCCACGTCGTAGATGCCGTTGCGGCGGGCGCGTCGCCGCCGTCGAACGTGCTTCTGTCGGGAAACGGGTATCGCGGAGTGCTGCTCGGTCAAGGAGCCACGCCTGTCGCCGTGATCACGAACGGCGGACCAGACGGAACACCGGGAAGTTCACTCGTCTATCGCGTGCCCGCGGGGACCGGAACCGCGCAGGTCGTCGTTGATGCCCCGATCGACGCGAACGGCAGGAGCGACGTGTCCGGCGCACTCGATGGAACCGATTGCGTGATCACTGTCGTGCCTCACGGCCAAGCCAACACGAGCTTCGATGGTCTCGGTCTCGTCATCCGGGTGACGAGCCGTTGCGCCATTTCGGAAGACGCCGCGGTCGTGCCGATCGATGCCGGAGACGCTGGCGCGAATCCCGGCGCCGGCGGTGCGAGCGCCGGCGGTGTGAGCGCCGGCTCTGGTGGGAAACAGAGCGCGGGCGGTGCGGGGGCCGTGCTCGGCGCGGGTGGAACGCCCAGCGCCTCCGTCGGCGGCAACGTGGGTGCCACGAACGGCGGCAGCACGTCGAACGGCGGCAGCAGCGCCTCTGCGCAGTCGGGCGCTGGCGATGCGAACACACCATCGGATGGTGGCATCACGTCGCCGGCAGGGGCCGCGCCGAGTTGCTCACTCGGACGCGGTCGCAGCGAATCGCCACTCGTCCCCCCGGCAATGGGGACGTTGGCGTTGTTTTTCTTGGTTCGGCGCTATCGACGCGCCCACGCATGAATCGCATTTTCAGCGAGACATAAAAGCTCGAAGACAGCGGGTCTCAGGCGACGCGCCGACCGTATGCCGGCCGGCGCGTTGCTACTTTCGCTCGACGGCTCCGTTCGTGGGCTCCTGACGGCGGCGTCTCATCGTGATCGCCGCTGCTTCGGCGCGGGTGATCGCCCGGTGCGCGGCTTGCTGCGCCGAGTGAATTGCCTCCGAGGCCGTCTCCTTGACGCTCTGCACGGCTTTCTTCGCAGTTGCGTACCATTGACGTCCACCATTCGTATCGACCTTCGAACCCTCGCTCTTCGCTTCCATTGTCTCGTGTTCCTTCCCAACGGCTCGACCACCGCGACGACCGAAACGCCGGGTGTTCGAGCCTTTTTCTGGCGAGCTACCGATGCGAGCGCTCCAGCACGAGACGTGCCGCAAACACTGCTCCCTTGGACGGGTCACGTAAGCGCGGCGCCCGAAGGCCCAATCGACGGAACCCGCTCGAGTTCTCGCACCGCTCACTCGAGAGCGGCGTTCAATCCCCCTCTCGTCCGCCGCTCCAAGCTGCGGCAAATCTTGTCGCGCCGTGGATTCCTACCCACCGTCGAAAAGCGCTCCCGGAGGCAGATGGGCTTCTGAGCTGCGCGCCGGCTCCGGAACTCGGCCGAACGGACTGCGGCATGGTCGTTGCTCCTGGCGCCCAATGCGGCTCGGAACAGCGGGGAGCGTTTGGCCCGATTGGGCTCGCTCGAGCGAAAGGGAACGACGATGCGTGTGGAAATTAAGAGCAAGCTTCCTAGCAACGGAAAAGGCGGCGCCCACAGCAGCCACGCAAATGGAACGAACGGTAGCGCGAGCGCGGCTCGCGCAATTGGCTACGAACGTCGCACCCGCGCGTCGCGCATATTGCTAGGTCGTTTCACGGCGTCGGTGGGTGAAGTATGGGAGGGCGCTCTTCAGATTCTGAACGGGGTCACTCCATACGTTCCCAGCGTCCGAATTCGGGAAACCAGCGACTCGGTGGTCGTCAACGTGGCGTTACCAGGCATCGACACGGATTCTCTGAACATAACGTTCGAAGGACGATTTCTACGAGTCAGCGCCACGAAAACGAAGATACGCGAGTGGAGACACCGCAAATACCGGCGAGTCGTGAAGACGTACCGCACGTTCGAACGAACCATTCCGATGTTCGATGGTTTCGACATCGGCAGGGCCGTTGCGACCTTGTACAAAGAGGTGCTTCGGATACGCGTGCCGCGAACTGAATGGCCGCGCCACTCGGCGAAGGCAATGTGCATCGCTCCCGAATCGGCGCAAACGGTCAGCTGAAGTCGCGATGAATCTCGTCCGTGGCGAACGCTGCGTGGGGAGCGCCGCGAGTGATCTCGGCGACGACGCCCCGTCGTCCTCGATCAGGGTTTTTCGTCGTACGGACGTTTGAGTCCCTCGTTACCCATCGCGTTTCGTTCGCGCTCTTCGGTCGGAAGGAGGGCCGTCGCACTCACTGCCTGTTTGAAGGCTCGACTCCTGACAGTACCGCTCCTTGGTGGTGTGATGACCTCATGCGGAAGGCTCTCGATGGTGACCACGATGGTGGGTTCTGGCCGCACTTCGGGGACGAGGGAATGCGCCATGGCGAGCGCTGGAACCACTTCCGCTGCGGAAGCCAACCCTGCAAGCGGACGATCCAGTGGCACAGGCAACGGTGACGTTTGCCCGACATCTTGATTCGTGGCCACGGTCGGCCCGGGCGGGGGCGTCGTCAGTCTCCAAGCGACAGCGGCCACGGCGCCGATCGCCACGGTCACGGCCATGAACGAGATGAGTCCAAAGCCGTTCGGGCGCTCGATGCGAGCGGGTCGGGCGGGCGCCTGGCGCTTCGCGCGCCGCGGTCCGTCCCAGGTGGTCCAAACGGCATCGAGCGAATCGCCACAGACGTCTTCGGTGACTCCCCGCGCGCGCAGAAACTGGGCGAGCGCAGCGCCTAACTCGCGCATGGACTGGAATCGAAGCTCTCGATCCTTCGAAAGCCCTCGTTCGAGGATCGGCCAGAGCTCCCGCGTCGATGGCTCCAACAGCGGAGTCACTGGGTCTTCGACGATCGCCCGCAAGACCGAGTTGTAACTGTCGCCACGGAACGGCGGCGAACTCGTGACCGCTTCGTACAGGACGCCGCAAATCGCCCAGACATCGGCACGGTGATCGACGTCATCGAGGCCGCGAGCCTGCTCCGGCGCCATGTAGACAGGAGTTCCGAGCACCGCACCCTGAAGCGTGAGTTTCGGATTCGGAGCCCAGCGACCCAGCGATGCGATGCCAAAGTCCACTATTTTGGGCTGAACGTGGCGCGCGCCGCGCGCGAGAAATATGTTCGCCGGCTTCATGTCGCGATGCACGATCCCCTTGTCATGCGCAGCGGAAAGACCATCGACGATCGGCAGGAGCACTCGTACCGCCTCGGTCGGACTCAAAGGGCCGTTCTTTTCGAGGATTTCGGCGAGGCACGTACCGTCGAGCAGTTCCATCACGATGAACGGAGCGCCTTCGGACGTCTCTCCGCAATCGAACACGCGAACGATGGCGCGATGTTCGAGCCGCGCCTCGACGCGAGCTTCCCGCTTCAATCGCTCGGCCGCGCCAAAATGAACCGAACTCGACCGAAGCAACTTGACGGCGACCCGCGCGTCTAGGTCGACATTTCTCGCGACCCATACGCTTCCCATTCCGCCTTCGTCGAGCAATTGCTCGAGCAAATACTTGTCCGCGATCAGATCTCCCGCCGCGTACGAACAACGATCGCTCGGGGCGGATGATTCTGTGGACCTTGGCATGGGGACGTGGACGAGTTTCTGGAAGTCGGGCGCATGTAGTCGTGAGCCTCGTTCCTTCTCGCCGCTGCACGAATCGGGCCCGCATCGAGAGCGCGCCGTCTTCGCCGAATGTTCACGAGATGGCGATCCGGTGGATCGCTCTCACGCCTCGATTCTATGGCTGGCAGAGATCGTGCCTGTTCGAACCGATCGATCGCGGTACGACGCGAGGCGTTCGAACAGCATTTTCGTCACACCGAACGCGAGCTGCGCGCCCAACCATTTCGGCTCTGGGAGACTCCACGTTCCGCTCGATATTCGAACTCGAAAACCCTTGCCCACTCGTCGCCGCGGGACCTTGTACGAAACCAGGGGCGTGGCATAGTCGAACTCGGACGACTCGATACATGCCACACGGTTTCCTGTTTTTCGCGCGCAGGATCGGATGGCGAAGGAGGGGACGCCGTCTATGAGGAGCGAGCGTTCGAGCGACGCCTTCGACCGAATCTACGCTTCGCTTTTCAATGCGTTCCTGATGCCGTCTTGGGAACGCGTCGTCCGGCGGCGCGACACGTTGAAGTATCTCGAATACTTGCAGACGAGCCAGTGGCGCCCCGCCAAAGAGCGCGCGACGCGTGAAGTCTCGGAGCTGAAGCAGCTCTTGTCGTACGTCGGCGAGAAGGTTCCCTACTACCGAGAGCTCTTTCAGAAGCAACGGTTCGATCCTCGAAGCGTGTCGGCGCTCTCCGATCTCGAGCAGTTGCCTTTGCTGACTCGGCAGATTGTTCGCGAGCGATACGCAGACCTCGTCGATCCCGCTCATCGCGGAAAGAATCTCAAGAAAGGGACGAGCGGCTCGACGGGAACGCCGCTCAAGTTCGAATACTCGATGAACAGTGAGTGCTGGCGGCAGGCCGTGAAGCTTCGCGGATACGGCTGGGCCGGCTACCGCCCTGGTCGGAAGACCTTTTATTACTGGGCGGCGGTATCGGCGACGGCACCGAGCGCGAAGATGCGCGTCGATCGCGCGCTCCGACGTGAAACGTTCGTCGATTCCATGCACCAGGACACGGCGTCGCGACGCCGAGCGCTCGATCAGTTCCGCAAGATCCGGCCGACAGTCGTCGTTTGTTACACCCAATCATGCGCACAGTTCGCGCGTTGGATCCTGGACGAAGGCCTTCGGGATTGGGAAGACATCCCGGTCATCTGTGGCGCGGAAGCCGTTCTTCCCGCCGATCGCGCCGTGCTCGCGAAAGCGTTCGGGCCCGCCATCTTCGAAACGTACGGCTCGCGGGAAACGATGCTCATGGCGGCGGAGTGCGAAGCGCACGACGGCATGCACCTCCAAGAGGAGAACCTCGTGGTCGAGTTGGTCAGGGAGGGACGCCCGGTGCCGCCTGGTGCCGCCGGCGATGTCGTGGTCACCGACCTGCACAACTACGGGATGCCCATGATCCGTTACGTGAACGGAGACGTGGCGATCGCTCCTGCGGCGGGTCGCTGCGCTTGCGGACGAGGACTCTCGAGGATTGCCAGGGTCGATGGCCGACGCGCCGATACGATGATCGATCGCGAGGGAAACACGGTTCCGGGTGTCGTTTTTCACGTGCTCTTCAGTGACGCACGGCGGGAAATCATCCGGCAGTTCCAGGCGGTGCAAAGCGAGAGCGGCGCCGTGGTGCTCAAAGTCGTCCGCGGCAAGGAGTTCAGCCAGGACGCGTTCGACACCGTCGCGCGACGGTTCTCGGAATACCTCCGCGGCCTCCCTTTTTCGGTCGAATTTCACGAAACCATCCCGCCGCACGTGATCAGCGGAAAAATAAAGACGATCGTGGTCGAGAAGGCGATGCGAAAAGAGAGCGCCGGGGCCGTGTAGCGAACTCAACGAGGCGACCGCGCTTCCATTGCTGCTGCGGGGAGTCGGTGCTCGGACGGAAAGCCGAAGCTCAGACTGGAGAAAACCGTCTCGAAGTCCGTCTCGTCCGATGGGGGTAGCACCTTTGTCCAGATCACGTTCAGCAGCCACGCGCCGGAGCTCGGCATGGTGAACGTCGCCCGCCCTTCCGGGTCGGTCAGATGCACTTCCAGCGGTGAAGCGTCGTCGTCGAGATTGGTCAGTTTCACGAGCGCGCCCCCGAGCGGACGCCCGGCGTAAATCACACGAACCGGGAGGACGGCCGGTCGCGGAACGGCGTACGGGTTTGCCTCGGGCACGATCTCGAGAGGCAGGCCGATGGCCCTATCGACCTGGCTGTGCGAGCCCGGAACGGACGGCCCGACCTGCACGATGGACTTCGCGCATCGGCTATAGCGTTCGGAGCCGTCCGCATCCGTCAGGTGCATTCGCGCTCGTTGCTCCAGCGCCGGCGTGAGCCCCTCGACCTTGAGGTACTCATTGAACCGGATGGATGGCAGGTGCGACTGTGCCTGGTCGTCGGTTTGCAGCACCAGGACGTAGACCCCCGGCTTCTTCAATCGAAAGTCGCCGTCCTCGGCGGCGTGGCCCAGTCGAAGCTGGTCACGCAAGTCGATCGGTGTTCCGTCAGGAGCCAGCGCCTGGAATCGCGTGATTCTTCGTGCAGGGATGGGCGAGCGTTGCCGGAACGGACCGTGGCCAACCTGCAACGTCATGGAGATGAGCACGTCCGGATCCACCCAGTAGTCATCCGGCTCCAGCCAGAAGTCGTGCGCCGCAACGATCTCATCTCTCACTTCTAGGCGTCCGTCCGTTCGGTCGCGTGCGTTTCCGACGGATGCTGCGGTTTCGCGTAAGGGACTGAGCAGATCAGGTCGCGGATGTCGTCGAGCGGCTCGAAGTCGTGAGGCCGAGCGCCGGCGAGAAGCGTGACGAAGCAATGTTGGTCACGGTGCCGTCGTCGCTGTGCTCGAGGCGTTCCGTCGCTGGCGCTCTGGCCTGGCGCGGACGACTCTCAGCAACGCACGAATCTTCCTTCGTCATCACGACGGCGGCATCGACCAATTCGGCCTCGCCGATCGACTGCGCCGCCATTTGAAGCGCGCCGGCCTGACGCGGTCCCAGATCGACGGGTACGAGCGGCAGGTTAGGTCGCTTGCCGAGGCGAATCTTGGCGAGCTTGCGCCGCTCCCCGAGCCGATTCCGGAACCCGCTTCGACATCGCGCTGACTCCAAATGCCGGCCGGGTCCGTTGACTGCGAGCGCCCAACGGACTCGGCTCGCTCTGGAACGACTCGCCCGTGGATCACTGTTCCGTTCCAGCCGAACTTACGATCCAGCGTCTTTTGTGGGCCAAGACAGACTTGAACTGTCAGCCAACGGATTAAGAGTCCGCTGCTCTACCAATTGAGCTATTGGCCCGAATTTCGGTGGCTCGGCATGCGAGAACCGGAGGCCGCTCATACCATCGTCGGCTGGGGCGTCAAGCGTCAGACGGGCCGGGGAGCAGTTCGGGGGAAGAAGCGCGCGGGGGCGTGCGAATTGAATTGGCCGTGCGCGAGAAATGCGGTTGATTTCGACCGTCGCTCCGCACTTGACTCGGCGGGGGAAGATCGGTGTGCCGACCGAACCGCAGATAAGTATCGTCATCCCGTTCCTGGACGAAGAGGGAAGCATCGAGGAGCTCTACGCGAAGCTCACCGAGGTTCTCGGACGTGTAGGAAAGCCGTACGAAATTTTGTTCATCGACGACGGGAGTCGCGATCGCGGGGGCGCCTTGGTGGACGCCCTTTCGGAACGCGATCCGCGAGTCGGCGTGATTCATTTTCGACGGAACTTCGGGAAGGCGGCGGCACTCGACGCGGGATTCCGGCGCGCACGCGGTCGCATCCTCATCACGATGGATGCGGATCTGCAGGACGACCCGAACGAGATTCCGAATTTTCTCGCGAAGCTCGACGAAGGGTACGATCTCGTCAGCGGGTGGAAAAAGAAGCGACTCGATCCGCTCGGGAAAACGCTGCCGTCGAAGTTCTTCAATCGGGTCGTCAGCAAGGTGAGCGGCCTCAAGCTGAACGACTTCAACTGCGGGTTCAAGACGTACCGCGCCGAGAGCGTCTACGGGCTCGATCTGTACGGCGAGCTCCATCGCTACATCCCGGTGCTCGTGCACTGGCGCGGCTTTCGCGTCGCCGAGATCCCGGTCTTGCATCATCCCCGCCGGAGCGGCTCCTCGAAGTACGGCATCGAGCGCCTCGTGAAGGGGTTCTTCGATCTCCTGACGGTGCTCCTCATCACGCGCTACCGCGCTCGGCCGCTCCACCTGTTCGGCGGGGTCGGGCTCGCGTTCGCCGCGCTCGGCTTCGCATGCCTCGGTTATCTGTCGGTGCTGTGGCTTCAGGGACACAACATCGGGAACCGGCCGCTGTTGCTTCTCGGCGTGCTGCTCGTCCTGGTCGGCGCGCAGCTCGTGAGCGTCGGGCTCCTCGGCGAGATGATTCGCAACACGCAGATCGGGCAGCGGCCGCCTTACGAAATTCGCTCCGAGATTTCGGCCCGCGCGGCCGTGCTCCCCGCCGAACCGGCCGCGCCCTCGAGCGTCGTTCGCGCGACGAGCTAAATTACTACTTCGCGGCGTTCTGGACGGCGCGGACGAGGACGGGGCGGCCCGCGTCGTAACTGTAACGTTCGACGAGTCGCGCACGGGCGGTTCGTCCGAGACGGACGCGGAGCTCGGGGTCGACGGCGAGCCTCACGAGCGCGTCCGAGAGCGACGCGACGTGGCCCGCTTTCACGACGAAGCCGGCCCCTTCGAGGATCTCCGGGATGTCGTTCAACGCGCTCGCGACGACGGGCTTCGCCATCGCCATGCCGTCGAAGAGTTTCGCCGGGATCTGACCCCACGCCGCGGGAACGTCGAGGCTCGGGACCGCGACGATGTCGAGCAAGCGCAAATGATCGGCGAGCGCCGAAAATGGAAATTGTGGATACGTGACGAATCGCTCGGCGCCGAGGAGCTGCCGCGCGCGGACGACGACGGGATCGTCGGGGTCCGCGATGCCCATGACGGCCAACCCCACGTCCGCGTGACGCCGCGCCGACGCCACCGCGTCGACGAGCACGTCGATCCCCTTGTGCGGACGCGGCGTCCCGACGAAGCCGACCCACGTCGCATTTCCGGCAAGCGGCGTGACCGCGTGCGCACGCGGCAACGACGGATCGAGCTCGGCGGGATCGCGCACGTGATAGAGGATCTCTCCGCCGAAGCGCGCGGCGAGCCACCGATTCGAGACGATGCGGTGACGCGCGTGACGCGCGTACGCTTCGAGAAGCGCCGCGGCGGTGAATCGATTCACGCCGCCGCGCGCGGCATAGCTCCGGGCGCGCGCGACCGTCTGACGCAGGCCGGTCATTCCCTCGGTGTGGAAATCGTGCTGAATCAGGCCCGTTTCCCAGTCGTCGATGTCCACGACGAACCCACGACGCCCGAGCCCACTCGAGAGCGCCAACCCTAAACTCTGAAAGACGGGCTTCGACACCACCACGAGATCGTCGCCGACCTGCTCGCGGATCCACGGGATGGCGCGCGCGTAGTCGAACGGCCGCGGCGGGACCGGAAACGCGGCAATCGGAATCCCGGAGTCGCGCGCCGGCATCCAGATCGTCTCTTTCGACGCGACGCCGGCGATCCGTACCTTCGTCTCGGTCGCGAGGAGCTTCGCGAGGAGGAGCGCGCGGCCCATTCCGTTCGTGCTCGCGTTCGCGCAGATGACGGTGACGGAAGGCAGCGCGCACATCGGGAAATCTCTAGTGAGCCGCAGGCGGAGTGGGAGCCGCGGGCACCGGCGTGACCACGGGATTCGGCGCGACGGGTTTGACCTGCGGAGGTGCGGGATGGGGCGCTCCGGGTTTCGTCGAGAGCGACGCGGGGTTGGCGGGAGCGATTTTTGTTGGGGGCGCCGTGTTCGTCGGAAGCGGCGGCGGCACGAGCGGAACGACAGGCACGGGGGGCGGCACGACTGCCGGGGGACGCGCGCGGGGTCGCCCCGGCGGTCGCGGACGCTTTTTGGCGGCGGCTTCGCCGGGACGGCTCAGGTTCCAGCGCGGCCCGAGTCGATTCCGATTCGGCTCATTTTCCAGGAAATTGTGCCACATCGAAAACTGAAACGGCGAGCTCAAGCCGTCTTGCACGTTGAAGGCGCTGACGGCGAACGCGAGCAGCACGAACACCCAGAGGATGGGGCTCGGCTTGACGCGATCGACGAAGAGCCCGAACAGAAGCACGAGCCACGGCATGACCGGCACGAGCCAGCGCATGCCGACGCACCACCCGCCGTAGTTGTGCGTGCGCACGATGTAGAACGCCGTCACGACGATGAACGTCGCGAGCATCAAGATGATTTCCGGCGTGAGCTTGTCGCGTTTGACGAGCCGGCGAACCCCTTCGTAGACCGAGAAGAAGAAGATCGGCGTCATGCTGAACACGCCGTGGTGCCCGAGGAGCACGTTGAAGGCGTACACCGACTTCGGCTCCATCAGCGCGTCGATGCCGGCGCGGTGTCCGCCGAAATAACTTCCGGCGTAGTGCATGAACGACGTCTCGGCGTACGCGGGGATCCAGCTGCCCGTCGCCGCGTGAGCGAGGAGCGGCTCGAGGACGAGCCCGGGCAGCGCCGCGGGCACGTAGAAGAGAAGCGTCCGCTTCCAGTCGCGGTTGATCAGGTACACCCCGGTGAACCCAGTGAGCGCCGCGGACGACAGATCGATCGCCGGCAAAATGCCGAGCCAGAGTCCGGCGAGTACCCAGTCGAGGATTTTTCCCGAGCCGTGGCGCGCGCGATAAGCGTAGAAGAACCCGACGACGCCGAGCGTCGCGCCCGGCGAGTGGTTGTTGATCGCCGTGGCATAGGACACGCCGAGCCACGCAAAGCACGCCACGGCGAGCGTCACCATGAGCGCGAACTCGCGCTCGATGACGAGCCGGCTCAGTCGATAAAAATAGATCAGAAAAATCAGATGGCCGAGCCATCCGGTGAACACCCCGACCGTCCAAACGACGATGCCCTCGTTGTCGACGATGTTCCACCCGCCGACCTTCTTCAGCACCCAATAGACGCCCGCGCCGTACGTCGGCAAAAGAGGCGGCTTCGACGAAACGAAGTGGTCTCTCGCGCGCACCTTGTCCGGCGTGAAGAGGTAGCGGCTCGCGTCGATGTTGTACGTGCCGTAGTCGACGAGCGACTCGATCGTCGCGTAGCGGCTCCCGGTGTTCGCGTTCTCGCGCGACGAGAGCTGCATGTTGAACAGCACCATCGCGAGGCTCGCGAGCATGAGGAGGCTCGCGAGGTAATGCGTGGTCCGCCCGAACGACAGCGCCGCGAGGATCGCTGGAGCGCCCGACGGAGTCGGCGCGACGGAAGTAGCCGGAGCGCCCGACGGCGCCGGCGCGTCCGCCGCTTCACCGACGTCGGTGTCCGTGAGCGGTGCCGGCACTTCGCCGTCGGCGTTCGTCGGCGCGTCCGTCGCTTCATGGACGGAGTTCGCGTTGTGGTCGTCCGGCGCGAAGGCGACGATGTCGGGCACGGCGGCGGCTTCTTCCGCTGCTGAAGCGGCCGCAGGCGCGGGGCTCGGCTCTTTCGAACTCGGGTCGTCGTCAATCATCTTCGAGGGGCTTCGGGGGTGCTTTTCCGGGGCGCGGTCGCGAGGGCGGCGGAAGTCTCTTGTGCGTCGCTTTGTACACCCGGACATCGTCGAACTTGTCGACTTGCACGAGGGCACCCCGTGCTTCGTCGATGCCGATTTGGCGGGCCACCTGACGATTTTTTATGCCGACCACGACGTAGTCGACGTCGATTCCCTCGTCGTACATGTAGAGCTTCGTCACGCTGCCGAGGTGGGTGAGGACGCGGCTGCTGGCCGCGACGCTGGCACCCTTCGGGAACGAGCGCGAGAGCTTCCGGAGCCAGCCATCGAGCGCGAGTCCCGACGGCGACGTTTCCCGGACGAGCGGGCGAAACCCGGCGCGAAAACTCTGATTCGGGACGAGTCCCCCGAATTTCCAGCTCGAGAGCAAGCTGGTCGCGACGATACCCACGCCGAGCGCCCGCACGAGCCGCGGCCCGTCGAGACTCTGGAATCGAATATCGCCCGAGCGAATCCGCCCGAGCGCGGAGGCCGCGAGCACGAACACGAAGGGAACGAGCAAGCTCGAGTACTGAAAGTGAACGCTGTAGACGAACTCACGCGTGGCGAGCAGCGTGAGCGCGAGGCCGTAGACGACGAGGACTTTTCCGCGCCCGAGAAACGGGAGCAGCAGAAGCGGAACGACGAGGTTCGCGACGTACTCGAGCTTGTCCTCGGTGAAGACGCGCGTGATCGTATAAACCGGATCGCCGATGAGCGTCGCGATGAGACCCGACGTCGAGCTCCCCGGCGGAATGAGCTCTTCGTAGTAGTAGGCGTAGCCGCCTTTCGCGACCTCGCCGCCCACTGACGCGACGTTGGTGGTGTTCAACGGATCCATGTGACCCATGAAGCCGACCTTCGCGATGACGAAGTACACGACCGACGCGAGGATCGTGATCCAGCCTTGGCGCACGCGATCGCGCTGCCCGCCGAACAAGCAATAGAGCCCCACCAAGACCAGAGCAATCGCGATGTCCTCACGCACCAGGAGGAGCACCGGGAGCATGACGTAGTAAGCCGTCGTGCGCCGCGTCTCGAGAAAATAGAGAAACCAGACGAAGAGCGGAATGCAGAGCGCGAGCGAGTGGAAGTCGAACAGATTCACGCCGTGGAGGGCGGGATAGAGCAGATAGGCGAACGCGAGCGCGAGCGCGACGCCGCGATGCGCCGTGTGATGCTTCGTGAGCAGGTAGACGGGCATCGCGCCGGAGGCGAGCCACAACGTCTGAAGGACGAGCGGCGTTTCGGCGAAGGGATAAATCAAATAAAAGACCGAGAGAGGGACGAGGATCGGGTCGAAATGCCCGGTGAGATGGCTCCCTCCGCAGAGCGAACACCCGAGCGGAATCCCCTGGCTCGATTGCCGGAAAATGTTCACGTAAAAGCCGAGGTCGCTGCGCCCGGTGTTGAACGACAGGTGGTTCGCGATGGAGAGCCACGCGGCGATCGCCGAATAGCCGATCATCAACAGGGCGAGCGCGACCCAGGCGGCCCGACCACGCACCTTGTCGGAAAGGCGCGGCTCGGTGCGGCGTGAAAACCACTGGTACGCCGAGTAGGTGAACAGCGTGCCGGTCACGAACGCGAACCCGAGGACGAGCGACGTATGCAGGATCTCGAGCGGCTGCGAGAGCGCGACCACGAGCGGCAAGGCGGCGAGAAACCCGAGTCGTCCGAGGGTGTCCCGAAACACTTCGGCGAAGGGCCGGAGGTCGCCGCGTCGCTTCCGGACGAACGACGCGAGGGCACCCACGACGACCGCGGCGCCGGTTCCGGCGAGCACCGCGAGCAAGCTCTGGTGCGTGAACGTCGTCGTGGCGCGTCGCTTCATGACGCCCGCGGTGAAGAGCGGTTGCCAGAGCTCGAGCACGCCGATGCCGAGCCCCATGCCGATGAACACCGGCCACGCGAAGAGGCTCGCGCGAAGGCCCCCGATGGCGCCCGCGGCGCGATCGATGAGGGCGGCGATGGCGCCGAGCACCTGTCTTATGCGGGCTTTCACGAGTCTGAGCCGGGGGTTCCGAGCCGCGCGCGGTCCGTCGCCCTGCGGGGTTTTGGACCCTATCATCGCCGGGAATGGCCGCGTTCGACCAAGAGCTGGTCGATTTGTTCGACCACGTACGGGGTGACGTCGATGTGGTCGTCGACGAGCCGCCGCTGGCTCTGGGCAAGCGTTGCCGGATCGGGAGGGTGGTCGAGGAGGTCGAGCGTCTTTTCGAGCGCCGGCGCTGCCTCTTTGAAGTTGTGGACCAGGCCGTATCGGCGTTCCTGGTCGTTCAGATAGCCGCGCTCGGTGGTGTTCAGGTAAACGGCCGGCACTCCGAGACAGGCCGCTTCGCTCGCCGTGGACGCGCCCTCGGTGACGACGAAGCGCGCAAACGCGAGCGCGTCGTGGAAGTAGTCCGGCGGAATTTTCAGTCGGAGATTTTCCCAACGCGACGGCATGGCGCCGCCCTCGGGTACGATGAACACGGTAACGCGGTTCACAATCTTCGCGAGGAAGTCGTCCAGAGCGTCACCGAAACCGCGATTTCCGATATCGTGCAGCGTGTTCCACGCAGAGATGCGAAAGATGAGGTACGAGCCGCGCTCGACGCCGCCGAGCAGGTCGAGCACCTCGGGCCGTGCGGTGAAACGATTCGGATGGAGAAACGCGAGCTCGTGATAACCGCGGTACCGGCGCTGTTTCTTGCCGAGGTCCTTCCAGAAGCATTCGGGCGTGAAGATGCGAGTCGCAAAGGGATGAGCGATCCGGTGATTGAAGCTCTGAAACTCGCTATCGGTGAAGATCACGTTCGGGAGCCGGAACAGCGCCGCCGATTGCGCGTAGCTGCCCATCAGACTCGCGACGATGTCGGGCCGGAAGGATCGGATCTTTCCGAGCACCTTGAGCTGGCGCTCGAGCATCTCCTGCATCGGGATGCGGTTGTTCTTGCGCTCGTGGGTGAGCACCTCGTTCGGGATGAAGTCGTACGCGGCGAGGAGCCGCTTCATCACGTCGCGGTCGCGACCGAGCAGGAGCACCTCGTCGTTTCGCTCGCGCCAGATCCGTACCGGGTTCTTGAAGAAGTGAATGTGCGCGGGGTGATGAGCTTCGATGAGGACGCGCATGAGGACTCGCCTTGCCTAAGTTACCGCCGAGGGGAATGCCCGGTCACGGTCGCTGGATGATCGGCCCGCTCTCCGGCTTCCGGCTCAGCGCCCTTTTATTCGTCGCGTTGGTCGCCGTCTACAACGTGGACCGCACGGCCATGGAAGAGGGCGACGCGGTTCCCAACATGAATCTGCCGCTCGCGCTGATTCATCACGGGACGTTCTCGTTCACCCCGAACGATTACCCTGCCATGTTCGCCTGGCAGAGCCGGCCGCCACTCTGGGAAACCGAGGAATTTTACGTCCGTTCCTGGGATTCTCCGATCGGCGATCGCCCGGCCTCCGAATGGCGGAAGCAGGGCGATCTCACTTTACACGGCCCCCGCTACCACCTCGTTCGCTCACCGACGCGCGGCGTATACGTCGATACGTTCGGCCCCATCCCAGGCCTCACTTTGTTCCCGCTCGTGTGGGTGCTCGACAAGCTCGACCCGGCGTTCGGGACGAAATTCGAGCTCGGGCTCGCAGTGGCGAAACTCCACGCCTCGATGCTCGTCGCGGCGAGCGTCGTGCTTCTTTATTGGATGGCGCGGCGCTTTGCGTCCGAGAAAGGGTCGCTCGCCGTCGCGCTGACGTTCGGACTCGGCACCTGCGCGTGGGCCATCGCCAGTCAAAACCTCTGGCAACAGACGGTGAGCATCTTTTTTCTCTGCGCCGGCGCGCTGCCGCTCATTCGCTGGCCCGAGCGACCCCTGCCGACGGCGCTGTCCGGTCTCGCCTTCGGCGTCGCGATCGCTTGTCGCCCGACGAGCCTCGTTCTGGTTTTCGCCGTCGTCGTGTACCGCGCGCTCTATCTTCGAAAAACGCTCGCGCCATTTTTGCTCGGGCTCTTGCCGGCGCCGCTCGCGATCGGCGCGTACAACGCGCATTTTTTCGGGAGCCCGTTCACCTTCGCGCAATCGGTCATCGGTCATCAGATGGCGAAAGCGAAGACGGGCAGCGACGCGCTCTGGCAAACGCCGTTTTACGTCGGGCTCGCCGGATTGCTCGCGAGCCCATCGCGCGGTCTCCTCGTCTTCTCACCGGTCCTCGCGTTCGCCGGCAAGGGGATCGTCACGATCTGGCGCGACCGGCGCTATCTCGTGCTCCGGCCGCTCACCGTCGGCATGGCGTGGATGATGTTCATGCAATGCCTCTGGTTCGATTGGTGGGGCGGCTGGGCCTACGGGTATCGGCCGTGGCTCGACGCCACGCCGCTCCTCGCGCTCTGTCTCGCGCCGGTCATCGACGACGTGTTCCGGACGAAGTGGGAGCGGGTGGCGTTCGCCGCGGCGTTCGCGTGGTCGGTCGGCGTTCAATTCGTCGGCGCGTTTTCCTACGACAAGAGCTGGAACGACCGCGAAATTTTCGTCGTGCGCCTGCCCGGGGTGCGAAAGCCGTTTGCTCTCCTCAACGAGCCCGAGGCGCGTTCCTTCGCGAAGACCCGTCACGGGTCCTATCTCGGGCCGTCGTTTTGCAACATCGACTACTCGTACTGTCGCTCGCGGCTCTGGTCGGTGCCCGACAGCATGCTCATTTATTACGTCACTCATTTCCGCCAGACGCGAAAGGAGCGCTTCCACCTCGCGTGGCGCCAGCTCTCGCTCTTCCGGCACGCGGCACGGAGCTGAACCCGATCAGCGCGTGCGCTTTTTCGTCGCGCGCGGGGTTTTCGCCGTTCGTGATCCCCGCGGCGCGACGACCGGTCCCTCGTTGCGGCCGCGTCGCTCGGTGAGCCCGAGCACGTGCACCGGTTCCTCGGAGACCGCGAACGTCACGCGCTCGCCGATTCGAATGTCCACGTGTTGAAATGGGCCGTCGAGAAAGAGACGCGCTTCGCGCATCCGGTTCACGATCGCGACGTCGGAGCCCGGCTCGACGACGAGCTGGGTCATTTCGTACGGCGTCTCGGCGCCGCCGAACGGTTCGCGCACGACGAGCTCGAGCGCCTGCGACGTGAGGGGGAGCACGACGCCACCCGCCGAACGGAGCGCACCCGTCGACCCCGACGCCGTACCGACCCAGCATCCGCTCGAAATTTGAGCTTCTTGCCGGCGCCCGTGACGAATGACGTAGCGCGACGCGGCCGCCGGAATTTCGTGACAAAAGAGCGCCTCGTTGAGGACTCGGCGCGACACGACGCGACCGCTCACGTCGACCTTCATGCGCGCCAGGGTCAGCGCCTCGAGCTGGCCGTCCAAGGCCCGGCGCAGCATGGGCCCGACCGTGCTTCGTTGAGCCGCGCAGAAAAAGCCGAAGCTCGAGTGGGGGGAACTATTCACGCCGAGGATCGGCGTGGACCCGACGTGATGCGAAGCGGCGAGCAAGGTCCCGTCCCCGCCGACCGTGACGATGAGCTTCGCGTCGCTCGCGTCGAACACGAGCCGCGGCCCGTGCAGCACCCAGAAACGCGCGCCGAGCCGCTTCAACACCGATTCGACGCGCCGGAGCGTGGCCAGGTGCGCGCGGTGCGCCTTGAGCCAGCTCGAAACGCTCGGATCGCGACGCTTGAGGAGCCGCTTCACCTCCGGGTCGTTCTCTTCTTCGATGTAGCGATCGTAGGGCGTACGCTTCACGACCACGATCACGCGCGGAGCGCTCACGGGTACCTCTCGCGCAAGCGACGGAGCGCGAGCTCGGTCTTCGCGTCTTCGAGGTCGCCGTTCCTGCATCGCGCGAGCGCATCGTCGAGCGACACATCGACGACCTCGCCGAACCGTTCGAGCGCCGAGCCGTCGAGCGTCGGCTCTCCCTTCGTTTTCGGGTCGACCTCCGCCGCGAAAAAGAAGTGACGCTCCGAAATGACGCCGGGGCTCGGGAACGTGCTCGGTCCGAGCTCGACCAGGCGCTCCGGCGGAACGGCGAAGCCCGCCTCTTCGAACAGCTCGCGCGACGCCGCGCGGCGCAGTCCCTCCGGGGTTTGCTCGTCGGGTTCGATGAGCCCGGCCGGCACTTCCCAGAGGCTGCCCTTGCGATCCGGGAGAGCAATCGGATCCCGGCTCCGATCGCGGAAGTAGAGCGGCGGGCGCAACGAGCTCCGGAGGTAAATCCGGCGTTCGCCGCGAGACCCGGCGAAATGAGGCACGATGACGACCGCGTCGATCGCGCGCCGATCGGTCTCGTCGTACACGAAGGGGTCGCTGACCGACCCGTCGGGGTAGTGCGCGCGGAGTTTTCTCCGGACCAGCCGCAGATACCCGGAGCCGGTGTCCGGGGACAGATCCTCGATCAATTCGAGCCGGATCGGCGGAAACTCGAGGCCTCGATCACCGTCCGACATGATTCGCGCGCTGCCGCTCCTTGCCACGGAAGGCGCGGGCAGGGTACATCGGAGCGACGAATTTAGGGGAGAAACGATGCTCCGCCGCTCGCTGACCGCCATTCACATCACGCTGTTCTCGGCCTTCGCCACGCTGTTCGTTCCCGCGCCGGATGCAGCCGCCAAAGGCACCCCCCCCAAAGAAAAGGCCACGGAGACCAGCTCCGCGGAACTCGCCGCGCTCGACAAGGCGCTGAAAGGCGACGAAGACTCGGTCGTCGGCGCGCTTCAGTCGATAGACGACGGCGACAAGGTGGCCGCCGCACCGCTGATCTCGAAGCTGCTTGCGCGAGGGGGCACCGAAAAGGTCCTCGAAGCGGCGCTGAAAACCGCGCAAAAACTGAAGGCAGAGTCGCTCAGCACGGCGATCGCGCCGTACACGCGGCACCGTTCGGAAGAGGTCCGGCGCCAAGCGACGCGCGCGCTCCTGAAGACCAAAGGGCCAATCGCGGTGACGACGCTCGAGCAAGCGCTCCGGAGTCCCGACGCGGTCGTGCGCGGGACGGCCGCGTCCGGGCTCGGTGAACTGCACGCTCACGCGGCGCTTCCGGAGTTGTTTCTCGCGTTCGACAAGGGCGTCCCCGAAGCCGCCGCTGCGCTCGGGCAGCTCTGCGTGGGCGCCGAATGTGACCAGTTCATCGGGCGCACGGGCCGCGTCGGGTTCGACATCATGCAGACCGGCTTCGACCAGATCCTGTTTCGTCCGCCGAGCGAAGTCTCGGACGACGCGAAGATCAAACTGGTCGGTAAGCTGCGCGAGCTCGGCACCGACGAGGTCGGCAAATACTTGAGCGACGTCGCGGAACGATGGCCCAAGGACGGGAGCAAGCGGGTCAAGCAGGTCATCGACTCGGCGGCGCACTCGGTCGGCGGCGGAGTGAAGCAATGAGGAAGACCTTCTTTGCGCCGGCCGCGCTCGCGGCGTTCGCGACGCTGGTCACGGGCTGCGCGGGGTCGATGAAAACGTCCGCGTTCGCCTCGGATTGGCAGAGCGACAACGGAAAATCCATCGCCGCCGTTCGCGCGCATCTCGCGTCCGTTCCGGTTCCGACCGGGCGCGGCGTCGCGCTCGGCATCACGAAGACCGGATTGATCGGGGTCGGGCTCGACGGCTCGGGGCGCTGGTCGTACTCGGGCGTCGTCGATTCGCGCCCGTCGATCGCCGGCGACGTCGTGGTCTCGACGTCGAAGGGCCATCTCTTCGCCCTCGACGCCGCGACCGGCAAAGAGCTCTGGCACCTCCCGATCGCCGACAAGCGCCTGCGCGGCGCCGGCGATGACGGCCACACGACGGTCGCGAGCCTCGGCAGCGACGCCGGCGGCGGCGGCCTCGTCGTCGCGGTGAACCGCTCGGGCACCGTCGTCGGAACGTGGACGCCGACCGTCGACGTCGGGATCCCCGCGGTGCTCTCGGACATCGTGTTCGCGCCCTGGGGCAACCAGTACGTCTCGGCGCTGAGCCTCACGACGGGCGACGAAGCCGGGCGGCTCCTCGCGCGCACGGTCGTGAGCCGCGCGAC
>Ga0265320_10000641_pt1 | contig 26751 bp, 24 predicted proteins | sample 4827metaG_FD_202087 | JGI IMG/M metagenome (GOLD analysis project Ga0265320, IMG submission 202087) | Rhizosphere microbial communities from Carex aquatilis grown in University of Washington, Seatle, WA, United States - 4-8-27 metaG | ecosystem: Host-associated > Plants > Roots > Rhizosphere >...
ATCGCCGGTGAGCGGGCCTTCATCCCAGTCCAGCCCGAGCCAGCGCAAGCCGTTGAGGATGACGTCCACGGCTTCCTGCGAATTGCGCGCGGCGTCGGTGTCCTCGATGCGGAGGATGAACGAGCCGCCGGTATGGCGGGCATAGAGCCAATTGAACAGGGCCGTGCGCGCGCCGCCGATATGCAGGTAACCGGTCGGCGAAGGGGCAAATCGAACGCGAGGTTTCATGGATTTAATTTAACCACGGATGTTCACGGATTGACACGGATAAAATTTGCGTGGGTTGTCGGTGTTTGTTATGAATCAAATTCAGAAGCCAGCGACCCACAAGCTATCGTGGGCAAAAACTGCAACTTGCCGCCTGACCGAAAAAAGTGCATATTATGCCTGATGAAGCTCCGAACCGATCTCGTGAAGCACGCCACTCCGGAGGAAGCGCTCAAGGAGGCGCTGGCGAACAATCACCGCTACAAGCCCGAGCCGCTTTTCTCCAAAACTGGAACTGGGAGTCTGTTGTCCGCCACAACCAAGGAGTGTGCGAAAGAGGTCGCGCGCAGCACGGAACGAATTCGGAAAGTTTTAAAGCCGTCAGCCAGGAATGGGATCAAAAACGGGGATTAGAATCCGCCTTGGGAGAGACACTGGATTTTCTTCGCGCCTGCCATCGCCGTGCGCCGTTTCTCTTTTTCAATGGCAATACTTTCGCGGACATCGCCCGCACGTTTTCAGATTATCTTTTTGCCGAGTTGCCACATGGCCGACGCCGGGAAGCCACTTCTGTGGTTGCGCATTATGTGGCGGGTGTTTTGGATCGTGAACCCATGTCTCAAATTCTGGAATCACTTTGTGAATCAGCCAATTTCCAACCTGGGGACCGGGTGAAAACTCTGCGTGGCTCGACACACGGAGTCATCAAGCGGATTCTCGATGATGGGTGTGTGGTCTGGCAGCCGGAGGGTACCCAATCCGAATTGACCGCGCTGCCGGAAAGTCTGCTGCGGAAGGAGAAATCTTCCCGGAAATGATTTTCCGGGATCATGTCCATGCAAACAATCAAAACCATCGCTTGGCGATTGTAACCCCGGGAACGCCGCCGTCCCGGCGGCGAGTGGAACAGGGAAAGTCTTCGCCACGAAACGCGCCGGCGAGACGCCAGCGCTCCCAGGTTAGCGCGTTTGGTCCAACTGTCGCAGCACTTCGCAGAGCGCAGTCAGTCGCGGCACGGGCACGCCGGCTTTTTGTGCCACCCGCAGTGGTTCGAGAAACATGCCTTCCAGTTCCAGCGGCTGGCGCCGCTCGAAGTCCAGCAGCGTGGAGGCTTTGTATTCATCCATGAGCCGCGTGCGTTCAATTTGTTTGTCGGCCTGCGATTCGGAAACATTCAGGCCGAGCGCGTTGGCGGTGGCGATGACCTCCAGCATCAGCTCGCGCACCAGTTTTTCCCAGCGTGGATCACCGAGCAGTTTGTCGGTGGTCAAAACCAGACCCAGAGCGTGGCGGGTGACGGGTGACGGATGACCCGAGGTGAGAGCATCGTAGCCGGCAACGCCGGCCACACCGAGGCCGTTGAAGGGAATGTTCCAGACCAGTTTTTCCCAATGAGTGCGGCCCAGGTTGTCAGTGACCTCGCACGGCACCTTGGCCCGACGCAGGAGGGCGGCAAGTTCATGCGTGCGCGGTTGCGGCGGCCGCTGAAATTCGCCGAGCACAACCTTTCCGTGCGCGAGGTGGTGGATGACTCCCGGTTCCAGCCGGTTGAGGCAGACGAAGCACCGGCCGCCCAGGATTTGTTCCGCTGGAAACAGCCGGGCGAGTTGTTCTTCGTTGCTCAAACCATTTTGCAGCGTGATGACGGCCGTGCGCGGGCCGACGAGCGGCGGAAGCAATTTGGGGAACTGGCTGTTGGCGGTGGTCTTGAGCGCAACCACCACCGCGTCACAGGTGCCGATTTCGCCCGGTGTCCGGGCGCAGGCGGGTTGGACGTGAAAATCGCCTTGTACGCTGCGGATGGTCACGCCGTTTTGCCGCACGACGGCATAGTCCGAGCGGAGCAGGAAATGAACTTCCAGCCCGGCCTGGCACAGCCGGGCGCCGTAATAACTTCCCACCGCGCCACACCCAACGACGGCGATTTTCATGGTTTTAAACCCGAACGGTGCCGGAGCCTCCGGACCGCGGGTGCCATTTGCCCCTGGAGATCAAACGCAAAAGGCGCTTCGACAGTTCGAAGCGCCATTGATGAAAGGGTCGGAATTACTTGCCACCGAGGATGGCGTCCTTCGCGGCTTTGGCGACACGGAACTTCACCACGCGCTTGGCCGGGATCTGGATGGTCTCGCCGGTCTTGGGGTTGCGGCCCAGGCGGGCGGCGCGGTTTTTCAGCACGAGCTTGCCGATGCCGGGCAGGGTGAAAGTGTCCTTCGCGTGCTTGTAGGCGAGGGCGGCAATGTTATCGAGAATTTCCACCGCTTGCTTCTTGGAGATTTCAGCCTTTTCAGCAATTGCGGCGGCGAGTTGGGATTTCGAGAGTGCGTTTGCCATATTCGGTGTCCTTGATGGTTGTGGTTTGCGATTTTACGGTTTTGGTTAAAAAGTCAATTGACTGGGCTCGTATTAAGAATTTCGGCCAGACTGTGCAAGCAAAAAATATAAAAAACATTGGCTTTTTTTCGACCAAGACCCGGCTTGACATCCCGGGACAATCTCACACCATCCGCCCGTGGCACTCTTTACGATTCAAAGCGAGTTTCGCTACGAAGTCGTCCGCAAAATTTTTGAGGGCGGCATGGGGATCGTTTATGAGGCCGAGCAGCACGGCGCGCGCGATTTCGTGAAGCGGGTGGCGATCAAGATCATCCGCTCCAATTACGCGAGCCAGAAGATGTTCATCGAGAATTTCATCGGCGAGGCCAAGCTCGTTGCCGATTTGATCCATACGAACATCGTTCAGACCTATCATCTCAGCGAGGCCAACGGCGTTTATTTCATCGCCATGGAATTGATCCGCGGCGTGAATCTCGAACAATTCACCCGGCAACTGGTTGATAAAAAGCGCGTATTGCCGCGCGAACTCGCCGTGTTCATCACCAGCCGGGTCGCCCGCGGCCTGGCCTACGCGCACGCCAAAACCGAAAAGGACGGCAAGCCGCTGGGCATCGTTCACCGGGACGTGAGCTTCAAAAACATCATGATTGCCTTCGAGGGCGACGTGAAGCTGACTGATTTCGGTGTGGCCAAGGCGCGCGGCTTTTTGACGGACCAGGAAGGCGAAGTCATCGCCGGCAAGGCCGATTACATGAGTCCCGAGCAGGCCGATTTTCAAATCACCGACAAGCGCTCCGACCTTTTTTCCGTCGGCGTGGTGCTGGCGCACCTGTTGTTGGGACGGAATTTGTTCAAAGGCGAATCGGCTGAGGAATCGCGCAACCGCATCCTGAACCAGCCGATTCCAGATTTTCGCGCGCTGGATCCGCGGATTGATGACAAACTCAACGACATCCTGCATCACTGCCTGGCGCGGGACCTGGACCGCCGTTACGCGACCGCCGACCAGTTGATGTACGATCTGGAATATTACATCTACCACGACGGTTACGGTCCCACGAACGAGACGCTGGGCAAATTCATCCGCGATCTGTTTGGCCAGGTCGCTTCCCACCAGGCCGAGGAGACCCACGTCAAATCCATCATTCTCGAAGAGACCGCGCGGCTGAACGAACGCGCCAAGTGAATGAAACGCGCCGCCGCCCAGACCGTCAACCTCGGGCTGATTCAAACCGCGTGTTCCTCCGACCCGGCGGCGAATCTCAAAAAAACACTCGCCCTGGCCGGACGTGCGGCCCGGCAGGGCGCGCAAATCATCTGCACGCAGGAACTCTTCCGCTCCCAATATTTTTGCCAGAGCGAAGACCACAAGAATTTCAAACTCGCCGAGGAAATCCCCGGCCCCAGCACCGCCGCTTTTCAGCAACTGGCGAAAAAGCACAAGGTCGTCATCATCGCTTCGCTGTTCGAGAAACGCGCCGCGGGCGTTTATCACAACACCGCGGCGGTCATCGACGCGGACGGTTCACTGCTGGGCAGCTACCGGAAAATGCATATTCCCGACGACCCGCTGTTCTATGAGAAATTCTATTTCACGCCCGGCGACCTGGGTTTCAAGGCGTGGACGACGCGTTACGGCAGGATCGGCGTGTTGATTTGCTGGGACCAATGGTATCCGGAGGCGGCGCGGCTGACGGCATTGCAGGGCGCGCAAATCCTGTTTTATCCGACGGCCATCGGCTGGCATCCGCGCGAAAAAAAGAAATACGGCGAACGCCAGCACAACTCGTGGGAGACCATTCAGCGCAGCCACGCCATCGCCAACGGCTGTTATGTCGCCGTGGCCAATCGCATTGGTCGTGAAAAAATTTCCGGGGTGCGCGGCGACGGTCTGGAGTTTTGGGGGCAAAGTTTCGTGGCCGGCACGTCCGGCGAAATCCTCGCCAAAGCCGGGTCGGCCCAGGAGGAGATTCTCATCGTGCCGGTTGACCTTGCCAAGGTGGACACCGCCCGCACGCACTGGCCTTTCCTGCGCGACCGCCGGATTGATGCCTACGGCGGTCTTACTCAACGCTTGATTGACTGACGCGGCTTTCAAACCCCTGGTATGGATCACTGGTGCCAACGGGTTGATTGGCAATTATCTGGCCCAGACGGCGCCGAAATTCGCTCCGCGATATCGGGTGCGCGGCTTGACGCGTGATCAACTGGACCTGCTCGACTCTGTCGCCGTCCGCCGTGAGTTTAAAAAAGACCGACCGCAACTGGTCATTCATTGCGCCGCCATCAGTTCTGTCGCCGGGGTCCAGGCGGATCCGAGACTTGCCCGGCGCGTGAATGTCGAGGTCACCCGACTGCTCGCGGAACTGGCGGCCGAAATCCCCCTCGTTTTCTTTTCGACGGATCTGGTTTTTGACGGGCGCAAAGGAAATTATGTCGAGACCGATGCGCCCAATCCGGTGCATGTTTATGGCGAGACGAAAGCCGTGGCCGAGGAGATCGTTTTGAGAAATCCGCAACACATCGTCGTGCGCACGTCGCTCAATGGCGGTGTGTCGCGCCCGGGAAATCGCGGTTTCAACGAACTGTTCCGCCAGTCGCTGCAAACCGGGTCGGGGATGAAACTGTTCACGGACGAATTTCGTTGCCCGATTCCAGCCGTTGAGACGGCGCGCGCAGTCTGGGATCTGGCGAACCAGGCACAGGCAGGTTTGTTCCATGTGGCGGGGGCGGAAAAGCTGTCGCGCTGGCAAATCGGCCAATTGCTTGTCCAACGCTGGCCTGAAGTGAAAGCAAAAATCGAATCCGGTTCGGCAAAAGATTTTCCCGGGCCACCGCGCGCGCTGGATACGTCGCTGGACATCACCAGGGTGCAAAAGGTGTTGTCTGTTCCGTTGCCCGGTTTAACTGGATGGCTCACAGCCCATCCGGACGAAACGTTTTAACCCGAACTCTGGCCTTGTGTTCGCAGGGCGCGCGTTCTCTGCCCGCTGCGGCAGGTGGTGAGATGTCGCATGGCTGACAGCTCCCGAACGGTGTGCCGGGGAACTGGAAGACCGGTATCCATCGCAAATGCATGGAGAGAGAATGCTTCATCTTCTTTTCCTGATGGGCATTGCCTCAATTTGCCTCGCAATATGGATTTTCAGGATTTGTCGCCAAAGGTTTTAAAAGTAACTTTTAAATCAGGGCACCACTCTTTAATCGTGGACATTTCCCGGTTCATTGATCAAGAATGACACATCAGAGACTGAATCTATTAAACCCGAGCATTCATATGACTACTCTGGAACGTCTCAAGCAATTGTTGTTTAAACAATACGCCATCGATGGCGCAGGGATTAAGACTGAAGCTCCCATCGATAGTCTGGGTTTGGACTCCTTGGACATGTTGGATTTCTTCTACGCCATCGAAAAGGAATTCAATATCAAGATACCCACCGAGAACTTCAACTTCCATTCCATCCAGGATCTGGTGGACCTGGTTGAGCGCACGGTGCAGGAACAGAATCCGCAACCGCCGCCCAACATTACACTGCAATGAATCGGGTTGTGATCTCCGGCCTGGGCGTCGTCTCCCCCTTGGGAAACTCAAGTGACGAGTTCTTCAACAATCTCGCAGCCGGGAAATCGGGCATCGGGCGATTTCCGGAGGATTTCTTGCCGCGCCTCGGCATACGGATTGCCGCGCGTTGCGCGTTTGACGCGCTGGAACATTTTCCCGGGACCATTGCCCGCAAGCTGGACCGGGTAAGCCAGTTCGCCCTCGTGGCTGCGACCCAAGCGGCCAATGATGCTGGCCTCGAGCTGACCGAGGCCGAGAAGCGGCGTTCAGGGGTGTATTGCGGGACGAGCATGGGAGGGATCACTACCCTCGATTTGGCCTATTTCCAGTTGTTGCAGGAGAATGCGTCTCGTGTGTCTCCGCTGGGAATTCCGATGGCGATGAATAACGCAGCCGCCTCGCATATTTCCATTCAGTTTGGCCTCAAGGGCTCCTGTATTACTTACTCCACCGCGTGCTCCTCTTCCGCCATCGCCATCGGAGAGGCTTTCCGGCTGATTCAACAGGGCCGGGCTGAGGTTATGTTTGCCGGCGGAAGCGAAGCCTCGCTTGCCTTCGGGGTCCTCATGGGCTGGGAATCGCTTGGCACTTTGGCAAGGGAAGCCAGTGACCCGGCTGCTTCGTGCAAACCCTTTTCAAAGGATCGCTCCGGTTTTGTCCTGGGTGAAGGGGCGGCCATGGTGATTCTCGAATCCCGAGACCGAGCCCTGCGGCGAGGCGCTCGAATCCACGGCGAGGTGATTGGCTATTGCTCAACCGCTGACGCCGGACATATTACCAAGCCATCCGAGGAAGGACTCGCCATCGCCATGCAGACCGCTCTTGATGATGCCCAAATCTCTCCAGACCGCATTGGCTATATCAATGCGCACGGAACCGCCACGCCAGCCAACGACGTGGCCGAGACACGTGCGATCAAAAATGTGTTCGGGGAGATGGCTTATAAGATACCCCTCAGCTCAACGAAGTCGATGCACGGCCACTTGTTGGGCGCCGCCGGAGCCCTTGAATTCATTGCCACGGCCCTCAGTGTTCAGCATCAGACCATTCCTCCAACCATCAACCTTGCAGTGCCCGACCCGGAGTGCGATCTGGATTACGTTCCGGGTCAGGCGAGAAAAGTGCCCGGGCTCATGACCGCCATGTCGAATTCGTTTGCTTTCGGAGGCACAAATGCCGTCCTGGTTCTTAACCGTGGCACTTAGCTAGCAGTGCCGATGAATCCAACCTTCGCCGGATGATCATGAATCCGGCGCGCTGGAGGCAATGTCCATCGTTCCTCGGGGCAGCTGCACCATATGCGACGGCGCAGCCGATTTTATTGGCGCGTCAGCGTCTTGGACTGCGCCAGCCCTTCCGCCTACGCGGCGCGACGGCGGCTGGCGCCTTGCGGTGCGTTCCAGCCAGACGATTACAGGTCACTTGGCCTTCAATTCCAGGATGGTGATGGAGTAGGCCGGGAAGGTGCGCGTGAAGTCGGTTCCAAGTCCGTCCACTGCCTCCGTGACGGGGACAATCTTCACCGGCTCTTGAATGGAATTCGTGTCGTCCAGCTTGTCCGCTTTCAGCACGGTGGCCGTGCCTTGGGCTTCGACGGCGGAGATTCCGCTGATTTGAACATAGACCGGCTGGGCCGTGCCCTGGCGGTTGACCACTTTAAGATAAATGGTTCCGCTCTGGCTGTCGCGCGTGGCATCGTAGAAAAGCGACGGCACTTCCTGCGGCCCCGGGCGCTCGCCCTGCGGAACCCCATTGCGAGTGCGCGCCGGCGGCTGCCAGGCATGGGTCGGGAGATTTTGCGAATCAGTGGCGAGCAGGGTGTCGCCATGATGCGTACTGAACATTTTTTGAGCGTAATAGGACGGTGAACCGTAGCTGGTGAGCGCGTCGTAGCCGATGAGATCGCTGGGCCATTGCATCGAGCCGCCCCGGCTCAGGTCACTGACGTTGACGAAGAGCGGCGCATACGATTCCAGGAGGACGAGGTCGGAATTGCGTTCCATGCAACACATCCACGCGGCATCGCCGAGCGCGCCCGCCATGTTGGGCGTGGGGCGGCCCACGCGGGTGGCCCATTCGCCGACGAAAATTTTCGGGCCTTCGCGTTTGCGCGTGTCATACATGTGCGATTGCGCCTCCATCTGTTCCTGCGAACGGTAATAATGTTCATCAACAAAATCAGGCGTAACGCCCTTTACCGGAGTCGTGGCGATGACCTGCAGGTCAGGATATTTTGCCTTGATGGCGTTGAAAAATTGCGCGAAACGGCCGTCGTAACTGCCGGAACGGTCGAACCAGTCTTCATTGCCGACCTCGACATAGTGCAACGGGAATGGCTCGGGATGGCCGTCCTTCGCGCGTTGGGCTCCCCATTTTGTCGCTCGGGCGTCGCCGGTGACATATTCAATCTCCTCGAGCGCGTCCTGGACATAGGGCTCCAGATCGGGGCCGGGTTTGATGTAATCATGTTTCAGCGCGTAGCCGGCAAACACCGCCAGCAACGGTTCCATCCGCAAATCCTCGCACCAGTTGAGATATTCCATCAGGCCGAACCCGTCCGTGGACCAGTAATTCCACGGGCTGCGGTGGCCGGGCCGTTGGGAAATGTCGCCGATGGTTTTCTTCCAGTCAAAACGCTCGTTGATATAATCGCCTTCCAGATAATTGCCGCCAGGCAGCCGCAAAAACTTCGGGTTCATGTCCGCGAGCAATTGCATGAGATCGGGCCGGTTGCCGTTGGCGCGGTTGTTGAACGTTGGCGGAAACAGGGAGACTTGCTGGAACCAGATCGAGCTGTGCCGGTGCCAGAAGGAACTGCCGCCCTTGTAGGCAGATATGAACAACTGGTTGTTTTTCGTTGGCTTGATGTTTCCCGTCGTCAAAGTGACTTCATATTTCTGCCAGTCTTTGGATATTTTTGGAATTTCCGCGCCGGCGAGTTGCCATCTGTCAGCCATGTACGCTGCACCAGCCCCCCATTCTTTGGGAGGAGCCGTGTTGCCCAAAACTTGCATGGTATTCGTGTCCAGGCTGATGGTTGAACCGTCCGTAATTTTTATCACGTTGGTGCTCCCGATGTGTTCGAGACCCACTTCCAACGGGCCGCTGAAATTTTCTCCTTTCGCATAAAACGACAAATGATACGTGGTGTTTGGCAGGACGGGAATTCCCCAATACCCATTGTTAACAATGCCAACGGTATGATTTTTAGTGGCTTCGCTCGTATCCATTTTCAAGCTCACGTTCAGCGCGGCATTGAGCGGCATATTGGTATCGAGCGAAATTTTGGTGTCGTTTATTGTATCCCAGAACACCGCATTCGTCGGGTTCGCCTTGAACGTGCGGTTGCGGACCAGCTCGCCGTAAAGACCGCCTTCGTACGAATAATTGATTTCCTCCGTCATCAATCCGTAAAGCATCGGGCTGACCTTCGCCGTGACCTGGTCGGCCTTGACTTGCAGCATCGGGATGGCCGGGACGGTATTGGTTGGTTCCGTTGGAGCGATATTGGTTGATGCAACCGGGACAGCATTGGTTGGTTCCGTTTGCGCCAGGAGGGAAGTGGCGCCGAGGGCGGCCAGGAGCAGGCCAAGCCGGGCGAACAGATCAGTTCGGGGAAAGAGGCTGATGTGCATGGTGCAAAATTGATTTTTTCGGCGGCATATGTCCACCCAAATTTTTGAGGAAGCTTCGAAAAAGAAAGCTTTGTGCCCTGGCGGCTTAGTTGGTTAATTGCCCGCGTGAAATTTTCCGCAATGCCGGATTATCGTGGCCGGCTCGCGCCGTCGCCGACGGGGCTGCTGCATCTCGGCCATGCTCGGACGTTCTGGGTGGCCCAGGAACGGGCGCGGGCAAACGGCGGCACGCTGGTTTTGCGCAACGAAGACATCGACTCCACTCGTTTCAAGCTGGAGTTCGTTCCCCAAATGATCGAGGACCTGCGCTGGTTCGGTTTTGCCTGGCAGGAAGGGCCGGATTGTGGCGGACCCTTTGGACCCTATTCGCAAAGCGAACGGCGATCTTTTTACGTTGCGGCTTTGGCACAACTTCGTGCCGGCGGATTGATTTATCCCTGCACCTGCTCGCGCAAGGATATTCGGGATGCCGCGCGCGCCCCGCATGCTGAAGAGGACGAGGTGATTTATCCGGGAACCTGCCGACCAAACGAAAGTCTCAAGTATCAAGTTTCAAGTGTCACGCAGCCCAAAGGCCCGACTCCACATGACACATCGCACATGAAACGTGACACGCGGATAAACTGGCGTTTCCGGGTTCCTGACGGCGAAACCATTTCGTTCGTGGACCGCAATTGCGGCGAACAGCGGTTCGTCGCCGGCCGGGATTTCGGCGACTTCGTGGTCTGGCGGCATGACGACATTCCGGCGTATCAACTCGTCTGTGTGGTGGATGACGCGGCCATGCAGATCACCGAGGTGGTGCGCGGGGCGGATTTGCTCGTCAGCACGGCGCGACAAATCCTGCTTTATCGCGCGCTCGGATTGAGACCGCCGGAATTTTTCCACTGTGCGCTGATGCTGGACGAACAAGGCCGGCGGCTGGCCAAGCGCCATGATGTCTTGAGCCTGCGGGCCTTGCGGGGGCAGGGGAACACGCCGGCACAATTACGGCGCGACTGGAACCGCCATTAGGGTTGCGAATAACGAGTTAAATTTTGGCTACGTTTTAGCAAGAAAAAGCTTGTGAATTATTTCACGATGAGGCAGCTTTTCGCATCATCGTTTTGTGAAGCGAATGGGTTTTTTCGCCTTACGCGGTTTTGAAGTGAAGCGATCAATCAAAATCATTTTTATCTGCGCACTTGCTGTCGCTATTTTTGCGATCGCAATGAAAGCGGAGCCGTCGGCCGTCTTGGAAAAGGGCGCCGGGGTCACGACGGCCGCGCCGGCGAAAGCCACGGCCGAGGCCAGCAAACCGCTGGTGTCGGAAGCGCCCCCGATCTTGTTCCACCTCGGCCCGTTGCCGGTCACCAATTCGATGATTTATACCTGGGTGGTGGGAGCGGTGATTTTTGTGATCGTGCGTCTCGGCACGCGCCGGATGAAGGAGGTGCCGGCCGGCGTGCAAAATTTTCTGGAGGCGACGGTGGAAGGTTTGGAGGACCTGGCGGCCGGCGTGCTGGAACCGAAGGTGGCCCGCTGGGTTTTCCCACTGGCGGCGACCTTTTTCATTTTCATCCTCACCTCCAACCTGATGGGGCTGCTGCCGGGCGTCGGCAGCATTGGCTACGGTGAGCCGGACAAGGCGAGTGTCATGCCCTTCGCGCTCGCGCACGCGGAATCGCCGTTGTTCCGTCCGCCAACTTCCGACGCCAACATGACCGTGGTCATGGCATCCTTGTTTCTGATCATGTGCCTGTTCTGGTCCTTCCGTTACAATGGCTTTTTCGGTTTCTTCAAACATATTTTCGGGGTGAAGGTGGAAACGAACAAATGGTCGTTTCCCCCCATGCTGGTGCTGTTTCTGTTCATCGGGGTGATGGAATTGATCTCGATCATCCTGGTTCGTCCGGTGGCGCTGGCCATGCGGCTTTACGGCAACATTCTCGGCGGTGAAAGCGTGATGGCGCTGATGCTGACACACACGCCGCTGGGCATCGGCGCGCTGCCGTTTTATTTCATGGAATTGTTTGTGGCGGTGGTGCAGGCGCTGGTGTTCGCGCTGCTGACCATCGCCTTTGTCGGCACGATGTGCGGTCATGCGGACGAGGAGCATGGTCATTGATTTTTGAATTTGCAGGCGGAACCGCATGGAACGCGGACGGCTGTAACAACCAAACGGAAAGACAAAACATATGATAATCGCAGAAGCTGTAGGTAATATTCATATCGGCCTGGCCAGCGCCGGCGCCGCCATCGGCATTGGCATCGCCGCCGCGGGCGCGGAAGTCGCCATCGGGCGCAACCCGGGCACATTCGGCAAGGTTTTCACCACCATGCTCATCGGCATGGCGCTGGCCGAAGGGCTGGCGATTCTCGCTTACTTCCTCATTCCCCACAGCGGTCTATGACCCAGACGCTTCACGATCTCGGCATTAACTGGCAGGAGTTGATCGCGCAGTTGATCAACTTCAGCATTGTCATGCTGGTGCTTTGGAAATGGGCCTACAAACCCGTCTTCAGCATCCTGGCCGCGCGGCGGGAAAAAATCGCCGACGGCATCGCCAACGCCGAGAAGATTGCAACGCAACTGGCCAAGACCGAGGTGGATCGCAAGGCGATCCTGACCCAGGCCGGCGACCAGGCGAACAAGATGATTGAGGAAGCGCGGGTGGCCGCCTTGCGGGTGCGCGAGGTGGAAACCCAGAAGGCCATTTCCGCCGCGGAACAGATCCTGATCAAGGCGCGCGAAGCCGCCGCCCAGGACCGCGACCGGATGCTGCGGGAATTGAAACGCGAGGTCGGCCGGCTGGTGGTGCAAACCACGACAACCGTCACCGGCAAGATTCTGACGGCGGAGGACCAGCGCCGGCTTGTCGAGGAAACCGAAAAACAACTGGCCTCATAAAAACCGGTGGGACCGTCCTGCCGATCAAACGGATACGCGGCGGCGCAACCCCACCAAAAACCAGGAATGAAGATTTCCAAACAGGCGCAACGCGCCGCCCGGCAACTGTTCCGCGGTTGCCAGACGGACGGTTTGCTGGACCAGGGGCGCATGCGCCAGGCCATTGCCATGGTGCTGGCGCAAAAGCCGCACCGCTACCTCCAAATCCTGTCGCGCCTCCACCGGCTGGTGAAGCTGGACGTGGAGCGCCACGCTGCGCGCGTTGAAAGTGCGGTGCCGCTCTCCGCCGATTTGCGGAATGATCTGGCAGCCCGGATCAAAAAAAATTACGGCGCGGGTGTGGACATTTCATTCAGCCAGAACCCGGCGTTGCTGGGCGGCCTCCGCGTCAAAATCGGCAGCGACCTTTATGACGGCAGCGTCCGGACCCGGTTGGAACAATTGGAACAGAGTTTTAATCAGAGCCTATGAAGAATTTGTTGCAGGAAATTGAATCCCAGATCGCGGGGGCCAAGGCCGCGACGGCCAAACAAAATGTCGGCGTCGTCCGCGAAATCGGCGACGGCGTGGCGAAGATTGAAGGCCTGACCGACGCCATGCTCAACGAGATGCTCGACTTCGGCAATGGCATCACCGGGATCGCGCTCAACCTTGAGGAGACCGAGGTCGGCGCCATCATTCTCGGCGATTACACGGAGATCAAGGAAGGCCGCGAAGTCTGCACAACCGGCAAGTTGTTGCAGGTGCCCGTTGGCAAAGGGTTGCTCGGCCGCGTGGTCAACGTGCTCGGCCAGCCGCTGGACGGCAAGGGACCGATCAAGGAAAGCGCGTTTTATCCGGTGGAAAAAATCGCGCCGGGCATCGTCAGACGCAAGCCGGTCAGCCAGCCGGTTCAAACCGGCATCATGGCGATTGACGCCATGATTCCCATCGGCCGCGGCCAGCGCGAATTGATCATTGGCGACCGTTCGACGGGCAAAACCACCATCGGCGTGGACACCATGATCAACCAGGCGCGCATCAACAAGGCCGCCGAAGCCGCCGGCGACAAGGACAGCCGTCCGATTTACAACATTTATGTCGCCATCGGTCAGAAGCAATCGAACATCGCGCGCGTCATCGGGGTTTTGGAGGAAGCCGGCGCGATGCCGTACACCATTGTCGTCGTGGCGTCGGCGTCGGATTCGGCCACGAACCAATACCTCGCCCCGTTTGCCGGAGCGGCGATCGGCGAATGGTTCATGGACAACGGCATGGACGCGCTGATCATTTTTGATGATTTATCCAAGCACGCCGTCGCTTACCGCCAGGTTTCGCTCGTGCTCAAGCGTCCGTCCGGCCGCGAAGCATATCCCGGCGACGTGTTTTATCTGCACAGCCGCCTGCTCGAACGCAGCGCGCGCGTTTCCGAAAAATACGGCAACGGTTCGCTCACGGCGCTGCCGATCATCGAGACCCAGGCCGGCGACGTTTCGGCCTATATTCCGACGAACGTGATTTCGATCACCGACGGACAGATTTACCTGGAGACGGATTTGTTTTATCAGGGTGTGCGCCCGGCGATTTCCGTCGGCTTGTCCGTGAGCCGTGTCGGATCGGCGGCCCAAATCAAGGCGATGAAGCAGGTGGCCGGCCGGATCAAGGGCGATCTGGCACAGTTCCGGGAACTGGCGGCCTTCGCGCAGTTCGGTTCCGACCTCGACGTCAAGACCCAGGGCATTCTCGAACGGGGCAAACGCATCATCGAAATTTTCAAACAGCAGCAATACGATCCGATTTCCGTCGAGGCGCAGGCGGCCGTGCTCTGGGCGGCCCAGAACAATTATTTCGATGACGTGCCGGTGGAAAAAGTGAAGGATTTTCAGCAGAAATTCTCGCAGTTCATGCACACGCGCAAAACCGAATTGCTGGCGCGGATCCTGAAGGAAAAAGCCATCAGCGACGGCATTGCGGCGGAGCTGAAGGCGGCGGCGACGGAGTTCAAGCAATCGTATCGCTAACCCATGCCCAGCACGCGCGACATACGCCGACGCATCAAGTCGGTCCGGAACACCGCCCAGATCACCAAGGCGATGCAGATGGTGGCGGCGGCCAAGATGCGCCGGGCGCAGCAGGCCGCGCTGGCGGGGCGGCCGTACGCGGCGTTGATGAATGAAGTGCTGGCGGAAGCCGCGTCGCGCATGACGGGCTTCATCCATCCGTTTTTGCAGGCGCGTCCGGTGAAGCAACGGGCCGTCATCGTGGTCAGCACGGACCGCGGGTTGTGCGGGGCGCTCAACAGCAATCTGCTGCGCGAAACGGCGAAATTTGACAAGGCGACGACCACCTACATCACCGCCGGCCGCAAGGCGTCGCAGTTCATCGCGCGGACGAAACGTCCGCTGGCCGCGGAGTTCACCTACAAGGACACGCCGCTGTTCGCCGAGGCGCGCGCCGTTTCCAAATTTGCGCAGGATCAGTTCCTCAGCCGTGAGGTGGATGCGGTGGACATCCTGTTCACCAGTTTCATTTCCACGCTGGACCAGCGGCCGCAGGTCGTGCCGTTCCTGCCGGTGGCGAAGGTCCAATCGGTCGCCGCCGGAATGCAAAGCCACGCCCAGTCGAAGGATCTGCCCGGTGGCGCGGACGTTCCGTTCTTTTTTGAGCCGGACGAGGAAACCGTGCTGGGCGAATTGCTGCCGCACAGCCTGAATTTCCGGATTTATCAGATTTTGCTGGAGGCCAAGGCCAGCGAACACAGCGCCCGCATGGTCGCGATGAAAAATGCGACGGACAATGCGCAGCAGCTGATCAAGGATCTGACGCTTGAATACAACAAATTGCGTCAGTCAAACATCACCAAGGAACTGTTGGAAATTGCCAGCGCCCAGATGGCGGTGGGCTAGCCCCGCGATGCTGAATTGCAAATCTCAAATTTTAAATTGGAAACCAAATTCATGAACAAAGGTAAAATCGTTCAAATCATCGGCCCGGTCGTGGACGTGGAATTTTCCGGCCCGCTGCCCGCCATTTATAACGCGCTGACGGTTGACTACGACCTGCCCGGCGGCAGCAAAACCAAATTGACGCTCGAGGTGCAGCAGCATCTCGGTGACAACTGGGTGCGCACCGTCGCCATGTCCACCACCGAGGGGCTCAAGCGCGGGTATGAAGTCACCGATGCCGGTGCACCGATTTCCATGCCCGTGGGCGAGGCCGTGATGGGCCGCGTATTCAACGTGACCGGCAACCCCGTGGACGAGCAGGGCCCGGTGAAGGCCGATAAATACCTGCCGATTCATCGCGCCGCGCCCGCGCTCGTGGACCAATCCACCAGCCCGCAAATTTTGACGACCGGCATCAAGGTCATTGACCTCATCTGCCCGTTTTTGAAGGGTGGCAAGGTCGGCGCTTTCGGTGGCGCCGGCGTCGGCAAAACCGTCGTCATCATGGAATTGATCAACAACATCGCGAAACTGCACGGCGGCATCTCGATGTTCGCGGGAGTCGGCGAACGCACGCGCGAAGGCAACGACCTTTACAACGAAATGATCGAGGCCGGCGTCATCAAGGTGGAAAAGGACGAGCAAGGCCACCCGTTGAAAGGTGAGAACGGCCTGCCGATCATCAAGCCCGGGTCGAAAATCGGCCTCGTCTATGGCCAGATGAACGAACCGCCTGGCGCGCGTCTGCGCGTGGCATTGTCCGCCCTCGCGGTTACCGAATATTTTCGCGACGAAAAGAACCAGGACGTGCTCCTGTTTGTGGACAACATTTTCCGTTTCTCGCAGGCAGGTTCTGAAGTGTCCGCCCTCCTGGGCCGTACACCCAGCGCCGTCGGCTATCAACCGACTCTCGCCGCCGAAATGGGCGACCTGCAGGAGCGCATTACCTCGACCAAAAAAGGTTCCATCACCTCGTTCCAGGCGGTATATGTGCCGGCGGACGATTTGACCGATCCCGCGCCCGCAACGACGTTTGCGCACCTGGATGCCACCATTGTGCTGGAACGTTCCATCGCGGAACTGGGCATTTTCCCGGCCGTGGATCCGCTCGCTTCGAATTCCCGCGCGCTGGCGCCGGAAATCGTCGGGCAGGAGCACTACGAAGTGGCCCGCGGCGTGCAAAAGGTCTTGCAGCGCTACAAGGATTTGCAGGACATCATCTCGATTCTGGGCATGGACGAGCTTTCGCCCGATGACAAGCTGGCCGTGTTTCGGGCGCGCAAAATCCAGCGTTTCCTGAGCCAGCCGTTCACCGTCGCCCAGGTCTTTACTGGCCGCGAAGGCAAGCAGGTGCCCGTGGCCGAAACCGTCCGCGGCTTCAAGGAAATCCTGGAAGGCAAGCACGACGACGTGTCCGAACAGAATTTCTACATGAAGGGCGGTATTGACGAGGTGGAGAAAGGTTGACGGTTCCTTTTCACGTATGACGCTTCACGTTTCCCGTGAGGCGATGAGGCGTGAACCGTGAGGCGTGAAACACGAATTGAAAAATGGCAGCGACTCTGAAACTTGAAATCGTCACACCGGAGGCAAAGGTTTTCTCCGATGACGTGGACATGGTCACGTTGACCGGCATCGAAGGCGAAATGGGCATTTTGCCGGAGCACATGCCGTTGATGACCCAGCTCGTTGCGGGCGAAGTCGTCGCGCGCAAGGGCGATGAAACGTATTTCCTCGCTGTCGGCGACGGCTTTGTGCAGATCACCGGCGAGCGCGTGGCGGTGCTCACCGACATGGCCATCAATGCCGACAACATTGACGAGGCCCAGTGCCAGGAGGCGGTGCGCCGCGCCGAAGCGCGCATGGCGGAAAAGCTTAGCGACGCGGAGGCCGCGCTGGTTCAGGCCGCGCTCATCCATGCCACGACCCAGCTCAGGGTCAAACGCCAGCGCCGGAAATAAAGGAGCAGGGGATTGTAGGTTGGCCGGTTGGCTCGCTGATTCGCAGTCCCGTCAAAAAAGCGGCGGAGGGCCGCCGCAGTCCAAGACCGTTCGGATATTTCAACGGCTTTCGGATGCGCGCCAGCGTCTTGGAGTGCGCCAGCCCTCTCTTTGCATTACCCACAAGTCGAACCGGATTTCGGCAATCCCAACGGGATTGTGTCCTCCAGCCCAGGGTTGCGAGGCACGAGCTACCCTGGGTTATGCCAGGTGGAACGTTCAATCCCAACGGGGTTGCGGCATTCCCTCAGCCGGCAGACTCAACCCCGGTGGGGTTGAAGGGAGGTTTTGGGGCCTTTCCCAGGGTAGCTCGTGCCTCGCAACCCTGGGCTTAGTGACGGAATCCCTTTGGGATTCACGGAATGCTGTCGGGAATTTGTGGGTAATGCAAAGAGCCCTCTGGCACTTTTGGTTCATCGGGCGGAAAAAGCTTAACTTTCAATCACGCTGATTTCCACCGGCTCGACGTTCACGCCCTGTTTCTCCAGCCATTTGATGGCGGCGTTCACCTCGCTGCGCGGGCCATCAAGTTCCAGGCAGACAATGCCAATCTCATCCGTCACGCTGGCCTGCCGGATGTTGGTGACGACCTTGAATTTGTGGCCGACCTCCCAGATGAACGGCTTCTTGATGAGCTTGGGCGGATACATCAGCCACAGGCGCTGTTGCGACGGTGAATGCGGCGACGTGCCGTGCGGCGTTTTCTTTAATGCTTTGGCCATAACAATTAAAAACTAAAAATTAAAAATGAAAAAACAAATGGGCACGGCAAGAATTGCTGTCGACCATTCTTAATTTTGCATTTTTCATTTTAAATTGGCTTTAGCCACCCGCGATGGCGGGAATGATGCTGATTTCGTCGCCGTCTTTCAACGGCGTTTCCCGGTTTTTCAGGAAGCGGATGTCTTCCTCGTTCACATAGACGTTCACGAAGCGGCGCACCTCGCCTTTTTCATCCACGAGCCGTTCCTGGATGCCGGGGAAGCGCGTCTGCAGTTCGACAATCGCTTCGCCGATGGTGGCGGCGTTGACTTCGATCAACTCCTCGTTGTTGGTCAACTTGCGGAGCGGGGTTGGGATCCGTACTTTTTTTGGCATAATAAAAATTGGGTTCTTTGGTTGCTGGAGTAATGGATTGGTGGAAGGCCAGCGTTGATCCAGCGATTCACTCATCCAATAATCCGGCTTGGTTTTTACGCATTCACTTTGCCCTCATGCGCCAGCAGGGCTTCGAATTCGCGCAGGCTGGGCTTGATTTCGCGCGGCTTGCCCAGGTAACCATCCACTGCGTCAAGCGTTTTCAAACCGTTGCCGGTGACACAAAGGACCGCGGAATCATCCCGCGGAATTTTGCCCGAGGCAATGAGTTTCTTCGCTACACCCACCGTGACACCGCCGGCCGTCTCGGCAAAAATGCCTTCCGTCTCCGCCAACAGCTTGATCGCGTCGCGGATTTCGTCGTCGGTCACGTCGTCCGCGGCCGCGCCGGTGTCCTTCATCACCTTGAGCGCATAAAAACCGTCGGCCGGTGTGCCGATGGCCAGTGACTTGGCAATCGTGTCCGGCTTGACCGGCTTGAAGAAATCCAGGCCCGCCTTTTGTGCGGTGGAAATAGGCGAACAGCCGGTCGCCTGCGCGCCGTGAATGGCCGTTTCAGTATCCGTCACGAGGCCCAGCTTCACAAATTCCTGGTAACCTTTCTGGATTTTTGTCAGCAACGAGCCGGACGCCATCGGCACGACGGTGTGCCGGGGCAGGCGCCAGCCGAGTTGTTCGGCGATTTCATACGCCATGCTCTTGGAGCCTTCCGCGTAATACGGCCGCATGTTCACATTCACAAACGCCCAGCCGAATTTGCCGGCGATCTCCGCGCACAGGCGGTTCACCTCGTCGTAATGGCCTTTAATGCCGATGACGTGCGCGCCATAAACCAGCGAGTTGAGAATCTTGCCATGTTCTAGATCCGAGGGGATGAACACGTAGGCTTTCAAACCGGCGGCCGCGGCGTTGGCGGCGACGGAATTCGCCAGATTGCCGGTCGAGGCGCAGGCGACGGTGTCGAAGCCCAGCTCGCGTGCCCGGCTCAAGGCCACGCTGACCACGCGGTCCTTGAACGACAGGGTGGGGTAGTTGACCGTGTCGTTCTTGACCCAGAGTTCGCGGATGCCGAGTTTTTTGGCGAGCCGGTCGGCCTTGACGAGCGGGGTGAAGCCGACCTGCAAACCAACGGTCGGGTCTTTCGCGACCGGCAACAGTTCGCGGTAACGCCACATGGATTTTGGGCGCGATTGAATGGCCGTCTTGGTCAGCGATTTTTTGATGTGGTCATAATCATAAACCACCTCGAGCGGACCGAAGTCGAATTCGCAGACGTGCGTCGCGGTGAGCGGATATTCCCGTCCACACTCGCGGCACTTGAGCGCCTTCATGAAACCATCATGTTCTTTCATAAAAATGCTTCGTGGCTGCGGTCGTGAGACCGCGGCAATTTTACTCGCAATTGCTCAATCAGCGGCGTTCTCACGAGACGCCGCCACTGCCAAAACAAGGGCCAAACAAAAAGCCCCAACTCAAGATGAGAAGGGGCCGACAAAACGTGCGTGCTCTTCTCATTTTCCCCCGACACCGTGTCGGGGCTGGATTTGGCACCTGGTCGTTGAACCTGCACTTCAACCGGTTGCCGTGGCGTCATCGGGCCAGTCCCTCAACCACTCGTTATGAGTCCGTTGTATCAACGGATGCGGATAGATTGATTCAACGGTGATAGTCTGTCAACTGATTTTTCAATGCAGAAAAACTATTGACCAAATCCCCTGACGGTCGTATAAAAGCAGAGTAGTTAGACAGACAGTTTGAAAGAGTGGTTAGTGGCACAAAGCAAACCTAGGTTCCTCACCAATTAGTTGTGCCACAAGTGGTATTGTGTGCTTTATATTGTGGTTTTTTCTTTACTTAAACCGGCAATTTTGGTTGCTTAGACGAAATTCTAGATCATGTATCTTAAAAATCTTACGGTTTTTGGCTTTAAGTCCTTTGCGGACAAAACCGCACTCAATTTCCAGCCGGGCGTCACCGCCATCGTGGGTCCCAACGGCTGCGGGAAATCGAATGTTTCAGATGCGATCCGCTGGGTTCTGGGTGAACAGTCGGCCAAGGCGCTGCGGGGCGGCGAAATGGCGGACGTGATTTTCACCGGAACCGACGGTCGCAAGCCAATGGGTATGGCCGAGGTATCGCTGACGCTCGGTGACATGGATGAGGAGCATCTGCGGGCGGCCGGGGTTGAGGTGGCGTACAACGAGGTCACCGTCACACGCCGGATATTCCGCGACGGCAACAGCGAATATTTCATCAACCGCACCAACTGCCGGCTCAAGGACATCCAGCAATTGTTCATGGGCACGGGCGTGGGCCGCACCAGTTACAGCATCCTGGCGCAGGGCCACATCACGCAAATTCTTTCCAGCAAGCCCGAGGATCGCCGGATGATTTTCGAGGAAGCCGCCGGCATCACCAAATACAAGAGTCAGAAACGGGAAGCGCTCCGCAAACTCGAGTACACCGACCAGAACTTGCTGCGCATCGCCGACCTCATCCGCGAAGTGAAACGACAGATCGGGTCGCTTCAGCGCCAGGCCGGCAAGGCGCGCCGGTTCAAACAAATTTCCATGGAACTGCAACATCTTGACACGCAGCTCGCGCGTCATCAGTTCGACGTGTTGCAGGGAGAGATCGCCGAAAGACAGGACGCCGCCGAAAAATTGCGCGACGAAATTGAAACCGGTTCCGCCGACGTGCTGCGTTGTGAGGATGAAATAAAACAATTGCGCGACCGGCTGTCCGAACTCGAACACGAGGTGGCTGGAAAACAACAGCGCGGTCTGGAATTAAAGGGCGAAGCGGACCGGCATGAAAGCCGGATTCAATTCAACGAGGAACGTTTGCGCGAGCTGGCGTCGCAAAATGCCAAGGCCCTGGCGGACATCACCCAGGCCGAGGAGCGTTGCCACGTTGCATCGGATGAATTGAAGTCGGTGGTGGAACGTCTGACAACCTCGGAAAATGCACTCCTGCAACATCGCGCGACGCTGGAACAAAAACAGTGGACGTTGAATACGGTCGAAGAAGATTTGCGCCAGCGGCAGGAGGCCTTGCGCCAGGCCCAGGCCGGGGCATTTGCCGCGGCGCAGGATCTATCACAAATCCGCAACGAACTCAGCACGCTCGATCTGCAAAAACAGGGCAACAGCATCCGGCTGGAAAAACTTTCCGCCGAAAAACTGCAACTGGAGGAGGAACGCACCCGGCTCGAGGCGCGCCTGCAGGAATTTACCGCCAGCGTGGAGGTGGAAAAATTGAACGCGCAGACCAAGCGCGGCTCGGTCGAACAACGGCACAACCGGTTGCGCGAACTCCACGTGGAATTACAGGCGTCGGCGGCCGAACAGGACCAGTTTTTGCAGTCGCAGGCCGAGAAACGTTCACGCCTGAACGTGCTCGAGCAGCTCGAAGGATCGCACGAAGGTTTCAGTGTGGGTACCCAGGCCGCTCTGCGCCAGTCGCGCACGGTCATCGGCTCGCTGGCCGACCGCATCCGCGTCCCCGAACAATACGTCGTGGCGGTCGAAAACGCGCTCGGACATCACCTGCAACTGGTCCTGACCGAACAGCCGGAATCCGCGCAGGAAATCATCGCCGACCTCAGCGCGAACAAGGTCGGGCGGGCGAGCGTGGCTGCGTTGTCATTGGAATACACCAACGACAAGCAATTGGCATTTGACGGCGAAATGTCGCCGGGCGCCGGTCTCGATGCGATTCAAAACGGGTTGCAAAAAGGCCAGATCGTTCATGCCCTGGCAGTGGTCCAGGCTGAGCCATCGGTGGAGAAACTTCTGAAGGCGTTGCTGGGCCGCACGTTCATCGCGTCCGACCTGGTCACGGCAACGGCGCAGATTCAAAACGGCCACGCGGGCTGCGATTTCGTCACGTTGACCGGCGACCTGCTGAGCCGGCACGGTATTTACACCGGCGGTTATTTGAACGGCAGCGGCAACCCCAAGGCGCCGGCTTCGATTTTGGGACGCAAAAACCAGATATCCGAACTGCACGGGGAACTGACGGAAGTCCAGATGCGGGTGGCCGACATGAGCCGCAAACGCGGCGCGCTCCTTGGCGAACAGACGGAATTGCAGGCCAGCTTGCAACAGGCGCAGACGGAATTGCGCGAGCAGGAAGTCGCCATCGCCACGCGTGAAGGCGAGTTCAATGCCCTGCAAAATTCCAACCGGTTGCTGCACCAGAAAATCGAGACAGTGATTTTTGAAATCCAGAACCTGGCGGCACAGGAGCAGGAAGGCTCGCAGAAACGCAATACGTTGACGGTCCAGTTGAACGAACTGGAGATGCGTGAACTTGCCGGGCGGGAAAAAGTTGCCGCACTCACGGCGGAACTGGAGAACTTACGCCAGCAACGCGATGCGGCCACGGCGGCGCTTACCGAAAGCAAGGTGGCGCTGGCGGCAGAGGAGCAGATGCTGGCGTCGTTCCGCCAGCAGCAGCAATCATTGGAGCAGCGCATTCGTGAACTGACCCAAGCGGTCGAACAGCGGCGCAGCGAGGTTTCATCCTTTATCGGCCGCAAGGAGCAGGCCGAGTCGGAAATCCAGGATTCACGGTTGCAAATTGAACGTTTGCAGCACGAACGCGAACAGGTGGGCGCCCAAACCGCGGAATTGCTGGCGCGGAAGCAGTCACAGGAAAACGACGTGATCGTGCGCGACGGGCAGTTGCGCGAACAACGGCGGCAATTGACCCAGTTGCAGGAACTGCGCGGCGCCCTGGACGTGGAACTGGCGCAGAAAAGCATGTCCGTCCAGAACCTGCGCGAACGGATTCAGCAGAAATATCACGTCAAACTTGACGACGTGCGCAGCGAATGCATCACCATCACGCTGGCCGACGAAGGTCCGGCCAAGGTGCATGTGATGACGCCGGAAGAAATGGCGACCAGCGGCGCGGCCACGGATTGGATCGCCGTGGGGCAGCAGATCGAAGCTTTGCAGCAGAAGCTGGATGAAATCGGCCCGGTGAACCTCGTGGCCATCGAGGAATACGAGGAAACCGAGCAACGTTATCAGTTTCTTAGCAAGCAAAATGACGATCTGGTCTCAGCCAAGGCGCAACTGCTCGAAGTCATCAACCGCATCAATGTGCAGACACGGCAGATGTTCACCGAGACATTTGAAAAGATCCGCGACAATTTCCGGCTGATGTTCACCGAGGTCTTCGGCGGCGGCAAGGCGGACCTGATTTTGTCGGACCAGAACGACGTGCTGGAGAGCGGCATCGAGATCATGGCGCGACCCCCGGGCAAACAATTGCAAAGCATCTCGCTGCTATCCGGCGGCGAGCAGACGATGACCGCCGTGTCGCTGTTGTTCTCTATTTACCAGGTCAAGCCGAGTCCGTTCTGCGTGCTGGACGAGCTGGACGCGCCGCTCGACGAATCGAACATCAACCGTTTCGTTCGTGTGCTGCAGCGGTTTATCACTGATTCGCAATTCATCATCATCACTCACAACAAGCGCACCATCGGCATGGCCGACGTGCTGTACGGCGTGACGATGGAGGAACGCGGCGTGAGCAAGATTGTCAGCGTAAAATTTCACAAGACCAACGAGACCGTGCCTGTGGTGGAAACCACCCCGCCTGCCCTAGAAATGGCGTTGGTGAAATAATTTTTTCGACGAACGGTTCCGAAAGCTTTCGAGGTTGGTTGCCAGTTCAAGTTGTGAAGTGAAACCTTGTTCAATTCGCAACCATATTTGTTGGTGGCTGGTTCCGAACAAGTTGGCCGGTATGCCGCTTCCATGGGTTAGCGAGCAGCGAAGCAAGAGACCCGATGCTGTAGCCAAGACGTTTCATGACGACGTTGATTTTCTTGCCGAAATCGGCGTGCGATCGATTGTTGCGGCGTTGGACCTTCCGGCACACCGAAAAATATTTGAGGACTGTAGGTTACATTATCTTTCCCTACAAATTCCCGATGGCGGGGCACCGACGTTGGAAGAGACAGACTACTTGTTGGCATTCTATAATGCTTCCCCGAGACTTTTGGCGGTCCACTGTGAGGGTGGGGTTGGGCGGACGGGAACACTCCTCGCTATCATTCTTCTGCACCGCGGTTTGTCGGCAGCCGCAGCCATCCGTAATGTAAAGAACGTGATGCCTCCGGCTCTCGAGATTCCCGGCCAAATTTGACTTTATTTTCCGCTGCGAGAAACACCTCAGGTTACCGAAACAGGAACGGTGAACGGCAGGGTGAACTGCACGGAGAGCCGGAACTTGTGCACCAGCAGTCAAAAGGAACACTTCATCTTCACTGCGGCGAACAGGTGCAGTGGGTGTTCGCGGCGTGGGATTTCTAGCGCGTGCGGCGGATTGGTGGCCGGAGCCATCCTGTTTGATTCCATCCGGGGAACCGCACTGGGAAAGTGCTTTTAGGGAAGTAACAAATCAGCGGACACGCTAAAATGTTTTGCCAGTGTTCGGACGTGCGCCAGCGACGATTGGCGTTCGCCGCGCAGAATCATCGCGCCCAGGTTGCGGCTGGCGCCCAAAATGCGCGACAAATCCGCCGCACTCATTCCGTTTTCTTCCAACAGGTATTTGAGCGAGTCCAAGCCGCTGATTTTCCGCCAGCGGATTATTTTATCCTTTGTCATATTCGTGCACAAATTCCGTCAGCACGTCGAGATAATCTTGTTGCTCCGAGTTGAGCCGGGTGAAGCCCGCGCGCGCGAGAATCAACGCAGGTGAAGAATACTTCTCTGGCCGGTCGGCAACGGTCGCTATTTAGTGAGCAGGATTGATCCGGTTTCATCCGCTTTACGCCTTCGCGTCTTTTTGCATTGCGATCCGTCAGAATCGTCGAAACCACGAGGATTATTTGCTGCGCGTTTTTCCGCTGGTCCGGCCAGGAATCCGACGTCAGAGGACGTGCAACCCTGTGTTGCATATGCAATAAAAGGTTGTCATGGGTTTGGTTGCGGCTTTGCCGTGTTGTGTCTTTGCGTTAATTTCATCTCCCCTAATGAATGGATACGGCTAAGACGCATGGAATTCCGCACACCCGTTTGACAATCTTGGCTGCTGCGGGGTTGAGACAACCGGCGCCCCGTTCCATTTGGGCAGCATTGCGGGAAGCGGAGCGTCGGCTTCCAGCACGGCGCCATGGTGAAACAAACCTCAACGAGCTGAATCGGTGCTCGGCGTTTCGGGAGCGTCAAAATGAACACTTCATTTTTACGGCGGCGGACAGACGCTGCAGGTATTCGCGGCGCGGGATTTCGGTGGCGCCCAGTGGTTTGGTGGCGGGTGTGACTATCTGGATGTCAAACAATGCGAAGCCTTGCTTGCGTAGGTGTCCGACCAGGTGATGGAGCGCCACCTTGGAAGCGTCGTTGACACGGTGGAACATGGATTCGCCGGCGAAAAGACCACCGATGGACACGCCGTAGATTCCGCCCACCAGTTCACCTTTGAGCCGGCACTCGACGCTGTGAGCGTGTCCCTGCTGGTGCAGCCGGCCGTAGGCTTCGATGAATTCCTTTGTGATCCAGACTCCGCCGCGTTCCGGTGCCGGTGCGGCACAACCTTCCATCACGGCTTGGAACGACTGGTCCAAGGTGATTTCAAACCGGCCCTGTCGGATGACCCGGGCCAGGCTTTGGGGAATGTGAAAACGGTCCAATTCAAAAATCGCCCGTGGATCGGGCGACCACCAAGTGATGGGATCCGCCGTCCACGGAAAAATTCCCTTCCGGTAAGCCGCCAACAGCCGGTGGGCGCTGAAGTCACCACCAATCGCCACCAAGCCGTCCGGCCCGGCCAGGTTTGGATCGGGGAAGGCGGTGTTTTGTTTGAGCAAGATTGGCATCTAACTGAATATACGATTCACGATTGACGAGCCACTCCATCGGCGTGAGTAGTGTATCACTTTCGGCGGGGCGAGGCTACTGGCGAGCCGGCTCGCGAGGACGCTCGCCCCACCAAAAAAACAAAGTGCATCGCTACCCTGACGCGCGGCCGGTCAGGGCGTCGAGAAAAACCATTTCAAACTCACCAGCAAGTTCCATCATGCGAAAATGCGGCAGCAACTTTTTATTGAACGCAATTTTCTTGTCCTGATCCG
>Ga0265320_10000642_pt1 | contig 26746 bp, 24 predicted proteins | sample 4827metaG_FD_202087 | JGI IMG/M metagenome (GOLD analysis project Ga0265320, IMG submission 202087) | Rhizosphere microbial communities from Carex aquatilis grown in University of Washington, Seatle, WA, United States - 4-8-27 metaG | ecosystem: Host-associated > Plants > Roots > Rhizosphere >...
GCGCGATGCACGGCGGCGTTCGGCGGCTCGGTCGACGTCGATCGAATCGCGCTCGCCGACTACGACGGATCGATCTCGGAGATGGCCGCCCGTCTTCGCGCGGCGGAGGGGTTGCTCGTCGGCACCGGGACGTACTGGGGCTCGTGGGGCTCGCCGCTCCAGCGATTTCTCGAAGTGATGACCGCCTACGAAGCGACCGACGTCTTTCTCGGCAAACCCGCGAGCGCGGTCGTCACCATGGACTCGACCGGCGGCAGTGAGGTCGCGATGCGGCTCTCCGCGACGTTCGTGTGTCTCGGCTGCGCGACTCCGCCGTTCGGGTGGATGGCGCTGTCTCGAATCGGCGTGGAGCTCGGCGAACGCGACCCCGGCGCGACGCGAGACGTCTGGTTGCTCGACGATCTTGCGGTGCTCGCCGAGAATCTGCTCATCGCAGCCCGGGCGGCGCGACCACCGTTTCGCGCGTGGTCCGTCGAGCGCGCCCCAGTGACGGACGGGCCCTGGCCGCGGTCGCTTCGCTCTCCTCCGGCCGCTCCAGATTTCCCTTGAGCCCGCATTTTCGCCCGTAGCGAGAGCTCGACGTTCGATTTCGATCCTCGACGCCGAAGTGGGCGCGCGGTCGCGACGCCCGTTCGGCGAGCGCGGCAAGTGGCGTGATTTGCGCCTCTTCGAGCCGTTCCGAAAACCGTCCGACACACTGGTATTCGACGTCGGAGCGCGTCTCGCTGCTTGGGGGTCGCATGGTCATGCGATGGCCCTCAGCGTCGAATGACGAGACCCTCACATCGAAAGGAACGTCGATGATGGGGCGGAACGCTTTGAGAACGGGTTTAGCGGAACGGTTCGGGGTCCAGGAGTCGGAGTTCCATCGCGGCGATGACGGCCTCGACCTTGGTGCTCGCTCCGAGTCGGTCGTAGATCGTTCGCACGTGGGTGCGCACGGTGTTCACGCTGAGGCTCAGCGCCCGCGCGATGTCCTCGTAACTGTGCCCGCCAGCGAGGAGCTTCAGGATCTCTCGCTGCCGGCTCGTGATGAAGTCGGGGCCTGCGGGCTCGCCGAGCTTCACGGCACGCATGTTTCCCGAGCTTCGGCGCGCTCGTCCGAGGACCAGGCGCGACACGGAGTAGGACATGGGGACTCCGCCACGCAAGAGCTCACGGATCGAGTCCGCCAGTCGCGCGGCGTCGGTGGTGAACAAGTACCCGCCGATCCCCGTCTTGATCATGTCGGTGACCGGACGCTCGGACGCGGGCTGGGAGAGCACCAGAATCGGCCCGACCATGGCTCGAACGAGCGCTCCGATATCGGCAGCGTATCGAGCGGTGGGTTGCTCGAGGGCGACCACGACCGCGTCGGCGGCGGCTTTGGACAGCGCGCTCCTTACGCGGGCGAGGTCGTCGATGACTCGAATTTCGAGCGTGCCGTCGCGGGCCAGGATTTGCTCCCCGACGCCGCCGTCCAAGCTCACGAGAAGCACGACGGGCTTCGGCCGCTCCTTCGAAATCAAGACGCAGTCTCCAGGGCTGGGCGACGGGTCAAGGCCGCTTCACCCAACGGGTTTTCCACCCTACGCCGATCCGCCAGCCGCTCACAAGCGCTCATGACGTGCTTCGAGCTCGACACGAACCGTCGCCCCGAAGCGTTTCGAATCCACCGGCTACGACGGCTGCCGGGAGTCGAACTGTGGTCGATCAAGGACGCCACATCGCGATGCATCCTTTCAGACGCGTTCACAGCCTGCCTCGTCCTGGGTGGCATTGACCGCGCGTTGGGCACCTGCTTCTTGCGGGGCGAACGCTCGTTCGGCGCGGGCGACGTCATGTTGACGGAGCCCGGCGAGATTCAGCAGATTTCGTCCGCGCCCGAACCTGTCGCGCTCTTCATGATGCGGTGGGAGACGTCGGTCTTGCAGCGGGTCGCCAATGAGCTCGGGGCCACGGGGCCACTCCGTTTCAAGGAACCGATGCTCGAGCCAGGGCCGCATTCCGAGGCGATGGCTCGATTGAACACGCTCCTGACCGACGGCGCCGAGGCCGACGTCGTGGAGGCTGCCTACGTGGAAGCGACGGCGCGCATCGTCGAACGTGCGCTCCGTTCGGATGCCGGCCCACGCGCTCGCGCGACGCACGCCGGAGTGCGCCGCGTCATCGAACGTCTGCGAACGGATTTCGACGGAACGGAGCCGCTCGACGAATTTGCCAAAGAGGCGCGACTCTCGAAGTTTCATTTCGCTCGCTGCTTCCGGCAAGCGACCGGCGTCGCGCCGCTCCGGTACCGAAAGCTCCTCCGCCTGCTGGCGGCAAAGCGGCGCCTCGAAGGAGGCATGACCGTCGTTCAGACCGCTGAAGAATCGGGCTTCGCGGATGCATCGCATTTGAACCGCGCATTTCGCGAATGGTTGGGCGTGACTCCGTGGGCGTGGGGAAGCGCGTGGCGCGCGAGCGATCCGTGGCCGACGTCGCGACCACAAACGATCGCGCCCCCCGCGATCTGAGCGATCGCGGGCGCGCCCTCGATTCGAAAAAGAGGGGCGAACTCTGTCGCCGCCCGCCGCGAGAAGTCCATAGTCAAGAGCACGGGATCGCTTCGGGAGCGATGGCGCGCCTACAAGCGCTTGCCGAACGGGTCCCAGGCCGACGCCGATGCTGGCGCCGGTACTCGTCGCTCCGTCGCATCCGGTGGGACGCGAAAAACGGCTCTCTTGAGTTCCTCGCTCGCCCCGAGAACCGGAACGCTGGGTCGAGATTCTGTCCGCGGCGACGTCGGAACGGTCCCCGAACGGAGAGCACCGGGCGCCGCGCGCCTCGTCGGGGTCGACGGCCGCGGGGCGTCGAGAGCCTGCGCGGTTGCACTCGGCGGTGGGGCGGGTCCGGTGTCGAGCGCGGGAGACGACGTCTCTGGCGCGGCAGTGGGTTCCGACACCTGGGACGGTCTCGTCGCCAGGACCGATGTGACCTCGGCTCTGGTCGCTTCGCCGTTTCGTTCATTCCCTCCTCGCGCGTGGAAAGAAAGCCACGCGACGAGCGCCACGACGAACGTGATCGCCGCGAAAGGCCGACGATGCGGGTGCGGTCTGCGCGCGGGTCGCGGCGCGGAGCTGCTGAGGAGCGTGCGCGTGTAAGGTTCGGGCGGTCTCTGCGAATGGCCGCTTCGAAGATCGGCGCGCGTTCGCCGGAGTGCTTCCTGCATTGCTCGCGGATCCGGCCAGCGCTCGGACTTCTCGTAAGCGAGCGCGCGATCGACCAGCGCGGTGACGCGGGGATCGATCGACGGGAGAACCGCTTCGAGTGAACGCGCCCGCGCGGTGACGGCGAGGGCGACCGACTCGTTCAAGGTGCGCGCGTCGTGAACGAGCTCGCCGCTGAGCAAGTTGAACATCGTCGCGCCGATCGCAAAGACGTCGGTTCGGCCGTCGACGTCTTCCCAGGTGCCGCGCGCCTGCTCCGGCGCCATGAACGCCGGCGTTCCGAGCACCACGCCGTCCGCGGTCGTCGACCAACCCCGCCGTGCCTCCTTGTGAACGCGCGCGATCCCGAAGTCGAGCACTTTGACGGCCCCGTCTCGAGTCAGGATGACGTTCTCGGGTTTCAGATCTCGATGAATGATCCCTTTTTCGTGAGCGGCCTGGATCACGTCGAGCACTCGGTCCGAAAGGTCGAGCACCTCGTCGACCTCGAGACGACCTTTGCGCTCGAGACGGGCGTCGAGCGTTTCGCCGTCGAGCAGGTCCATGACCAAGAACGCCGAGCCGTCGTCGGTGACGACGTCGTCGTGCACGGTGACCACACCGCTGTGATTCACCTGATTCGCCGCGTAACCCTCGCGCAAAAATCGCTCTCGGATTTCGTCGTGTATCGAGAGCTCACGGTGCAAGATCTTGATGGCGGCGCGCTTCGAGTTGCGATGCGTCGCCGCATACACCGCGGCCATGCCGCCGACACCGACGAGCGCATCGAGCGTCCATTTTTCGGCGAGCAGCGTGCCCACGCGCGCTCTCGCTCGCTCGACCACCGAATCCGTGGCGTCCATGCCAGTCCGAAAATCTAGCACCGTCTCGAAAGTCGGTTTCGATACGAATCGTAGTGTGCGCTCGCGCACGTTGAGGCAATCCGCGACACGGTCGTCGTCGAGTGTCGTCGCTCTGTATTGGCTCTGACGACGACACTATGCTTTTCGCGTGGCGGTCGTCCGGCGGCGAAGATCGTTGTTCTGCTTCGCGGCGCTCTCTGCGCTGTCTCCAGGTGTCCATGCGGACCCGTCGTCACAGGCTGCCGCGGAATCGCTGTTTTCCGAGGGACGGGCAGCGATGGCGCGCGGCGAGTACGAGGAAGCGTGCGAGAAGTTCGAGGCGAGCAATCAACTCGATCCTGCGGTGGGAACCGTCTTCAATCTCGCCAATTGCAACGAGCGGCGCGGACGACGCGCGCTCGCGCTCGAGCAGTTTCGAGAAGTCGTGGCGCGGCTGCCCGCGAGCGATCCTCGTGAGCCCGTCGCGTCCGCGCGAGTTTCGGAGCTGGAAGCTCATGTTCCGATGATCGCGCTTCGACTCGGGCACGCCGCTCCGGCAGGCGCGATTGTCGTCCTCGACGCCCGCCCGCTGCCTCCGCAATCGCTGAACGCGGCTCTGCCCGTCGATGCGGGCGAGCACATCGTGATCGTGCGCGCGGCGGCACACGTGGACCGTGAGTACCGCGTGAGCCTCGTCGACGGACAGCACGTCGAACTCGCCGTCGACGCGGGTGAAACGGCCGCGCAAGGCGACCATCCCCTCGATCAACGGCAGGGTCGCCCGCCTGCGATTCGAGCCGCTCCTCGTCGAGTCGTCCTCGGCATCGTCGGCGTCGGCGTCGGCGTCGCGACGCTCGGCGCGAGCGTCATCACGGGGATCGTCGCGCTCTCGAAGGAGCATTCGCTCGACGGCAGCTGCCAAGACAAGCCCGGCGGAGGCGGTCGATATTGCAACGCGACGGGTCTCCACGCCGCAGATTCCGGGCGAACCCTCGCGACCGTGAGCGACGTGACGCTCGGAGTCGGTCTCGCCGCCGCGGCGGTCGGCGCGTGGCTCGTGTTCTTCCCTGGGAGTCGCCACGAAGTCGAAGCAACCGCCGGCGCGATTCCGGGTGGCGCGAGTCTCGGCGTCCGTGGAGCGCTGTGAGGGGTCATTCAGTGCGCGCGCTCCACGCAAGTTTCAGGACCGGGGCGTCGTTCGTCGCGTGCACCGCGCTCGTCGCGTGCACCGCGCTCGTCGACTTCGACGGGATCCAGCCGTACCCCGATGGAGGCGACGGCGGCCGACAGAACGAGACCTCGTTCGACGGCGGTCCATCGAGTGGGGGTGCGCCCACCGAAGCGAGTGGAGGCTCCGTGAGCAGCGGCGCTTCGCCGTCGAACGGCGGAGTGACGTCGTCGGGCAACGGCGGCGCTCACGGCGGAGGGGCCCCGAGCGTCGGCTCCGGTGGAGCAGCGACGTCAAACGGCGGAGTGACGGGCGCCGGCGCAACGGCGTTCGGAGGCACGATGAATTCCGGTGGCGCGACGAGCTCCGGTGGAACGACGCACTCCGGTGGAACGACGAGCTCCGGCGGCACGACGAGCTCCGGCGGAGGAGGGCAAGCGGGCAGCACCGGCTGCTCCAATCCGAGCAAATGGTACTTGGACTCCGACGGCGATCACTATGGAGACGACACGATGACCACTGCTGCCTGCGCAGCACCGGGCAACGACTGGGTGCAAATCGGTGGCGACTGCCAGGACCACAATTCCGCCGTGCATCCCGCGACGTCTTCGGCGCCCATGCCGTTCCAGGGAACCGGGTACACCGACAATGCCGGGCAAGAATCGTTCGACTACGATTGCAACGGAGCCGAAGAAGGCGATCCGTCCCAAGACGAAGTCGGGGCGTGTTCCGGGCTCACGAGTTGCGACCAGGGCGCAGCGGGATACTTGCCGAGAACCGATCGCTCGGGGCCCGGTGTGGATTCGTTCTGCGGGAGCACGACCACGGTGACCTGCACCGAGCTCTTGAACCTGCTCTTGTGCAGCGAGGCATCGAGAGCGACGTCCCAACCGCCGCGTCGGTGCCGTTAGTCAGACCCCAGCGCGGCGCGGCCGGAGCGCGCCCGATGAGGATGACGGACGCCCTCGATTGGCCGCCGAGCCGCCACTCAATCGCGCGCCCAGACGAACCATCGGACGCTCGACGAGGTGATAGAGCATCACGGTCGAGACGGTGGTGACCGCCACGAACACCGTCCATTGAATGCCGGTAGGGAGCCGAAAAAAGTGACCGAACGCGAGCCACAACCCGAAGTCGTGCGTGAGGTAGATGCCGTACGAATACCGCGCGATGATCTTGAACGGCGGATGAAGCATTGCCGGTAGCTCTCGAAAGAACGAGACGGAAATGCCGAGAGCGAGGCACGCCAACCACCCGAACGTCTGTGCGGCGTGCGTGATCCGGTAGTGGACATAGAAAAACCCCGCGGTCGCGATGACGACGGGCCAGAGAAAGAACGGAAGGAGCGGCGTAACGGTTCGGTTCAGGCGATACGCCACCACGCCGGACAGAAAGCAGGGGACGAAGAACGCCATGTCCCACATGCCTAAACCGGACGTGGGGACGACCACGCAGGCGATGCTCATCGCGATCCACCCGGCGATGACCACGCCGCCGCTCCTCTTGCGAGTGAGCCAGTAGAGCCAAGGCAACACGCAGTACATCTGAAGCTCGTACGGCAAGCTCCAGAGCGGACCCAGGACCGACTCGGTGTGAGTGAGGTTCTGGACGAGAAGCAGGTTCGACAAGAAGACGCGCTCGTCGATGACGGTGCCGACGAAGTGCCCAGCGACGAAGTTTCGCAGTGGCAGATTGAACCCGCATGCGACGAGCGTCGCGACGATGCTCGCCGGGTAGATGCGGAACACCCGACGAACCAAGAACCGCCCCGAGTGGACGATCTTGGACGTCCTTGGATCGTCGTCGCCGATCTGCCGCTCGAGCGAGAAGAGGAGGACGAGGCTCGTGTGGACGAAGAAGATCAATACTCCCCAGATCCCGAGCCCCCCGAGGTATCGAATCGCAACGCCTCGCACCGTCAACACGTGACTGGCCAGCACGCATGACACGGCTACCGTGCGAAGGAGGTCCAGATTCGGGCTATCGGACCGGGAACTCACAGGGATCCAAACCGGCCAAGTCGGGGATTCGACCTCGCATCGCCGAGGACCGATTGTAGCGGAACGTGAGGTCGATCGCCCGGGCGGGTGCTATTCCGCCTCGTTCGGCCCGGCGTTTTCGCCGGCCCGTCCGACCACTCCGGATGTCGTGTTCACCGTGTACGCGTGGGCGCCGTCGAGAACCAACGTGGCCATCTCGGGTGACCCGAACGTCAGTTCCGCGGTCATGTCGAAAGTGGCTTCGACGGTCGTCTCATCGCGCAGCGCCATCCGGCGAGCGGTGATGACGTAGTGAATCGCGCCACCGACGGGTCGATGCATGGATTTCTGCATCGCCACCGAGTCGTAGCCGGCCGTGTAGTCGAGGGAGTAGTTCACCCAGACCGGGCGGAAGGCGGACCGAAACTGCGAGTCGAAGGCGAAGGTACCATCCCCCGCGAATCGAACGGTATCGGTGGGGATCCCGGAGAGTGACCAGTCGGCTTGCCGTTTCAGGGAAGCCGAGAAGGCCGGAAGTCCGAGATATCCCGACCAGTCGACCCTGGCTTCCGCCGTTTCGGCGGGTCGGCCGCACGCAGCCAGCGCGGCGCCCGCCGCATCCTTGCAGCGGAGCTGGTATTGGTAGTCGAGGCCGAGACGATTCGCCGCGAAGTCGCCCGAGGTCTCACTGGACACGCCGGACGGCATCACGCCTTCGGCGAGGTCGGCGGAATCCGAGAGCGACCCCACTTCGCCGCCGCCGTCGGTCGTCGCGACGACGGAAGCGAGGGCTTGAGCGACGTCGTCGTAGTCGTTCGAGTCCGCCGGTCGCGAATAGGCGCTGACTCCGCCCGAACACGCCGCGGTCGACAGAAGTACGGAAGCGATTGCACTGAGAAGGTTGCTCTGCTTCACGACGACCGCCTGCGAGTTCGTCAGAGCAAGCGGTGCACAATCTCAATGAACGACCGCGTTCGTGCGGGACCGCTCCGTTGCTCGGCGTCGTTCGTTACAATTCGAGACAAATTTACCGACGCGCCCGTGGCCACGTGGCTTCCGACCTCAGAAACCGAGACGAACGGGTGAGCATCCGGTGAGTGCTCCGTTCGCTGAGTCCGTCGGTGCCTCGATGCGCCAAGTCATTGAGATCACGGCCTTCGGTCCGTCGGTTGACGCGCCGCCGAGCCCGATGGAGCGTCCCTTCACTAGGTTGGCAACGTCGAGTGAACGGACCATCCCGCGGGGCATACCGTGAGCGCCCCCGTTCAGGAGGGCGATGTCCTCGCGGGAAAATACCGCGTCGATCGCGTCATGGGAGTCGGGGGAATGGGGGTGGTCGTGGCAGCCCACCATCTCCAGCTCGACGAACGCGTCGCCATCAAGTTCCTCGCTGCCTCGATGCTCGGGAGAGTGGACGCCGTGGCGCGATTTGCTCGCGAAGCGCGCGCTGCAGTGAAGATCAAGAGCGAACACGTCGCGCGGGTGTCGGACGTCGGCACGCTGGACAACGGCGCTCCCTACATGGTGATGGAGTACCTCGACGGGCTGGATCTCCACGCTTGGATCCAGCGCGAGGGCCCCTTGTCCGTCGAACAGGCGGCGGAGTTCGTGCTTCAAGCTTGCGAGGCGATCGCGGAGGCGCACGCACTCGGCATCGTCCACCGCGACATCAAGCCGTCGAACCTTTTCCTGGTCAACCTTCCGGACGGCTCGCCCTCGATCAAGGTCCTGGACTTCGGCATCTCGAAGATCACCGGTGCAGGGTCTCTGAGCGCCGACGATGCTCTGACGCAAACCGCCGCGCTCATGGGGTCGCCGCTCTACATGTCGCCGGAACAAGTTCGTTCCTCGCGCGACGTGGACACCAGAACCGATATTTGGTCGCTCGGCGTCATCTTGTACGAGCTCGTCGCGGGGCACAGTCCGTTCACCGCGGAGTCGATGCCGAAGCTCATCTACAAGATCATTTCCGACGGCCCGCGACCGTTGCGCGATTTCTGTCCGCACGCGCCGCCCGGCTTCGAGGACATCATCTTGAAGTGTCTCGAGAAAGACGCGGACGCACGCTTTCAGTCGGTGGGCGAGCTCGCGCTCTCGTTGATCGATTTCGCTCCGAGGCGATCCCGTCGATCGGTCGAGCGCATCTCGGGTGTCATGAAGGCGGCAGGTCTCGCGGGCGGCGAATCGTCGGGACGGCTCGCCTTCGATCGCACCGAAGTGAGCGCGAACTCGACGGCTTGGGGGCGAACCACGCCCGGAGCCGTCGGCGGACCGATCGCGCTGCTCCTTCTGTCAATCCTGGTGGTCGCATGCGGGGTCGGGGCGTTCTTTTATTTCAAGCGCACCGCGGCCGTCGATGCTTCGTCGAGGAGCGTCTCCTCTCCGGTTCCGGACACCGCATTTCCCGTGGGCGCAGAACCCTCTGCTGCCGGGCTTCCCGTGGCGACTGCCGCTGACCCTCGTGGGGCGGCGTCGGTAACGGTACCGAGCGTTGGGGGACCCGTCACGCCGTCGGGATCGTCGACGGCGTTGCCGGCGAAACGGATTGCGCCCCACCCGGATACCCCGTTGCGCGACCGCGCCGGGGAACCGAGCGAAGCAAAAGGAGCCGTCGCGCCGCCAAACCGGTCTCCCGCGAACCCTTCGAACGACGTATACGACGACAGGAAATGAGCTTGTTCCGGACCATCCAGCGAGTTTCGAAAGTGGCAGGCATGTTCGTCGCGTTGTCGGCGTTTGGCGGTGTCGCACAGGCCCAGGCCGGCAACGCCACGGTCGCGCAAGCGCTCTACGATCAAGCCAAGGGGCTCATGGCCAAGGGCAATTACGCCGAGGCGTGTCCGAAGCTCGAGGAGAGCCAGCGGCTCGACCCCGGGAGCGGTACGCTCATCAATCTGGGCGATTGCTACGAGCACGAGGGTCGCACCGCGTCGGCGTGGAGCGCGTTTCTGGAGGCAGCCGCGGCCGCGAAAAACGTTGGAAATACCGCGCGGGAACGGGCGGCTCGCGATCGGGCGGCCCAAGTCGTCGGCAAGCTATCGAACATCGAGATCGACGTTGCCCCGTCGAGCGCGGCGCCCGGTCTCGAGGTGGTCCGCGACGGCCTCGTCGTCGACGAACCTCAGCGGAATACGCCGATTCCGGTCGACCCGGGGACGCACACCATTTCCGCACGCGCCGAAGGTCGTGTTCCGTGGAGCACGGAGGTCGTCGTGAAAGCGGACCACCAGACGACGACGGTCGCGATTCCGACGCTGGCGGCAGCAGCGCCGACCGCTGCCACAGCGGCGCCGCCTGCGCTCCCTCCGCAAGCCCCCGCGGCTCCGCCCGTCATGCCGGCTCCTTCTTCTTCACCCGAGCCACTCAACGAAGCTCACGGCGGACTCGGCACTCAGCGGGTCTTGGCCCTCGTCGCGGGCGGCGTCGGTGTCGTGGCGCTCGGCATCGGCACCGCGTTCGGCGTCGAATCGAAATCGAAGCACGACGATGCCGACAAGCATTGCGACGGCGCGGCGTGTCGCGATCAGACCGGCGTCGATCTGAGTAAGGACGCGACGCGAGATGGCAACGTCGCGACGGTCGGGTTGATCGTCGGGCTCGCCGGGCTCGGAGGCGCTGCCGTGCTTTGGTTCACGGGCGGGAATTCCAGCGGACCGAGCACGCAGGTTGGTCTCGGCATGGGTACGGTTTCGATCAAAGGAGCGTTCTGATGGACGGCCGGGTGAGAGGGGTCGTCGCGCTGGGCGTCCTGACGACGGCGCTCGCTTGCAATGCGATCTTCGGAAATGAAACGCGGCATCTCGCCGTCGAGACGGGGGGCGCCTCGAACGAAGCCGGCCCGAAGACCTGCGTGCTCAACACGGATTGCTCGATCAAGGACGTTTGTATTTTCGGCGTTTGTAGTCCCCCTTGTGTGGGTGATCGCGATTGCGACACGGGCTTTCGTTGCTTGAAGACGAGCAAAGGCGTCGCCTGTGTCTCGTCCGATCAGCCCACTTGCAACGACAGCTCGTGCCCGTCGGGAACGAGCTGCATCGATGGATCGTGTCGAGACCAATGCTCGGCTGCCGACGCGGGCGGTTGTGCCAAGGATCAAACCTGCTCGGCGAACGGCGTTTGCATCGGCGTTCTCCGGTGCCACGACCCCAACTCGACGGGACCCGTCGAAGACTGCGGAGCGGGCGGCACGACAGGGACGGGCGGCGTGTCCGGGAGCGGCGGCACGATGAGCACCGGCGGCACGACGAGCACTGGCGGCAACCCGAACAGCGGCGGCACGATGAGCACCGGCGGCACGACGAGCACTGGCGGCAACCCGAACACCGGCGGCAACCCGAACACTGGCGGCAACCCGAACACCGGCGGCAACCCGAACACCGGCGGCAACCCGAACACCGGCGGCAACCCGAACACCGGCGGCAACCCAAACACCGGCGGCAGCGGTGGGTTCCCCGTCGACAGCGGCGTTCCCGGGTCGAGTTGTCAGGGCCTGACGGACTCGTGCGGCTCCGCGCATGAGTCGTGCTGCAAGTCGCTTCCCGTCAAAGGCACGACGGGCACCCAGACGTTCTATCGCGGCTACGACAACGTGACGTACACGGACATGTCGGCACCCGCGACGGTGAGCGATTTTCAGCTCGACAAGTTCGAGGTCACCGTCGGCCGTTTTCGAAATTTCGAGAAGGCGTGGGACGACGGATGGCGACCGAGCGCGGGAGACGGAAAGCACAAGCACCTGAACGGTGGCAAAGGGCTCACCGTTCCGAGCGCCACCTTCGAAACGGGTTGGAACACGGCGTGGGTGTCGCTCATCCCCGACACCGCTTCGGGGTGGGACACCGAGCTCACGTGCGACGCGCCGAACTACACGTGGTCGCCGACTGCGTCGGGGAAGGAGACCGATCCCGTCAATTGCGAGACCTGGTACGAGGCCTACGCATTTTGCATTTGGGACGGCGGGTTTCTCCCGAGCGAAACCGAATGGGACTACACGGCCGCCGGGGGGATCAAGCAGCTCCCCTATCCTTGGGGAACCAGCGCGCCCGGCGCGAACACGGATCTGGCCAACTATGGGTGTCACTACGGCAACGACGCCAGCGTCCACTGCCATGGCGCCGATAGCATCGCGCCCGTTGGGTTGATCGACGCCGGCAAGGGCACCTACGGTCAGGAAGACCTCGCCGGAAACCTGTCGGAGTGGACCTTGGACGGGTTCGCCGCTTACGCGACTCCGTGCGCCGATTGCGCTCAACTGACGGCGATCTCGACCCGCGTGGTTCGCGGCGGAAACTTCCACATCAACGCGGCGTCGCTGATCACGTCCTTTCGGGACAAGTACATGCCGCAGAACGGCTTCTACTTCGTCGGCGCCAGGTGCGCGCGTGCGCCGCAATGAGTCGTGCCGCGTGAAACTCGGCGGAATGCGCCGATGGTTCGTGGCTCTGGCTCTCGGATCGTTGACCCTTGCGTGCGGGTCATCGCCGCTGCCTCTGGCGAGTGGCGCGTCCGTCGGCGTCTCCACCGCGCCCAGGGCCGCGCCCGATCGCTCCTCGACGGCTCCGTCGACCTCTGCGTCGCCGCCCGACGGCGAGGGTGCCCCCAAAAAAACAGCGGCGATCATGACGCCCGGAAACTCCGGCGGCCCCCCGACGGGCGCGACGATCGGGGCTGAACCGCCCGACGGACGAACCCTCATCGCGGACGATTTTCCGGCGGGCACACACTCCTTGAAAGTTCGCGAAGTGGCGCACGTGTTCGGCGCCCCGTCCGACCGTGCTCGGTACATCGGAAAAATCATGGGGGGAACTCGCGTCGCGTGGCGGCGCGTCGTGGCCCCGGACGTCGACGAATCCCGATCGAGTCATCGGCCGCCGCGGTGCGCGGCGTGGGTCGAAATTCTCCCGAACGGGTGGCTCTGCAAGACGCTTCTCGTTCCCTCTCCCGAGGAGCCCAAAGGCGTTCGTCAACCGGTCGTGAAGGTCGGACAGCCGACCCCCGACGACTATTTCAAGGTCATGGTCGACGACACGAAAGCGTTCAAGAGCGAGGATGACGTGCGCGCGGACGTCGTCGACAAGCTCGTGTCCACGAAGGTGATGCTCGTCGGAACCAGCGTCGTGCACGTCGACGACACGCCGTATCTGAAGACCGATCACGGCCTCATCGAAGCCGCGAGCCTCGCGAAATTCTGGCCCTCGGATTTCGAGGGGATCGTGCTCGCCGCGCACCCCGCGGTCGCGTTTCCGTTCGCCTGGGTCTTTTTCGAACGCGGCGCGCGAAAGGCTCCCGTCTATGCCGTGCCCGATTCGAGTGGGGGCCCCGTTCGCGCCGCGTCGCGGCGCGAGATCGTCTCGTTCGGCGAAGAGCAAAACGGCTTCGTGCACATCGGCGACGGCGAGTGGGTCGAGCGGAAATACGTTCGAGTCGCGCGGCTCACCGCGCCGCCGCCGGGCGTGACCGAGTCGGCGCAGTGGATCGACGTCGATCGCGACGAGCAAGTGCTGGTCGCTTACCAGGGCACGAAACCGGTGTTCGTGACTCTGGTGTCGACCGGCGGCAGGAAAGATCCGACGCCGCTCGCGACGTATCAAGTAAGAGCCAAGGCAGCGACCACCCCGATGGACGGAGATCCGTCGATTCCCAATCACTACGAAGTGTCGGCGGTGCCCTGGGCGGTGCGATTCGCCAAGGGCTTTTTCATCCACGGCGCGTACTGGCACGATGGCTTCGGCGGCGCGCGGAGTCACGGTTGCGTCAACGTATCGCCGAAGGACGCCGCGTTTCTCTTCGACTGGATCGCCCCTCCAGTGCCCGACGGATGGAGCGAAGTGGAAGTGCCGCTCGGGTCCGGAGCGGTCGTTCGCATCCGCGACCGCGAGCACCCGACCCCGCCGCTCTTCGACTACTCGCGCGAAGAACCGTGGAACGTCGCGCTCGCACAATGAGCCCGAAAACGGCCGACATGGCCGGCGAGGCAGGGTAGTTTCCGGCGCGTGAGCGTCCGATCGAAGTCGAGGCTGCACGCCGCGCGACTCGCCGTGGCTGGTGCGGGGCTCTTCGTCGCCTGCCGGCCACCGGGCGCGCACTCCGCAGCGCTCCCGGAGACACCCGAGGCGTGCCGAGCGCGAAAGGACGACTTCGGACGATTCGTGGGATCGTTGTCCGAGCAATCCGTCGCGCTGCCGACGCGCGTCGAACTTCCGTCCTCCATTCTCGGCGCGGTTCCCGGAGACGGTCCGCTCGTCGAAATTTCGCCGACGGAAATTGCGATGAGCGGCCAGATCGCGAACGACGCGACGCTTCGAGACCGTGTCGCACGATTTCGTTCGTGGCTCGGCGCGGCGCCAGCGACGTCCGTCCTCTACGTCGCCGCGGCAGCCGAAACCGACGTACAGACGGTGCGCGCCGTCGTGACCGCAGTGCCGGACACCACCGAGCTTCGTTTGCTCGTCCGCTCACCGCCGCCCGTGCAAGGTGCGGCGAGAGAGGTCTCCGAAACCGCACGCGAGTTGACGAGTCGTTTGCTCACCGAGCGAGACCCGGCGGCGCGAGCGCGCGTCGAGCAACAGGGATTTTCCGAGCTTTCACGCTGCGATGCCCTCGCGCACGCGGTGGCCCAGACCACGACCGTGGATCCGGCGAGTCGATGGAAGGCGCTGAAGCCCGCCATCGTTCAGGCCCTTCCGTCGTGCGACTGCGGCGCACTCGACACCGCGGGCTTGCGTCTCTTCGTGGGCGCCGAGCGCCGCGCGGGCGCCGGATCGCTCGCGTGGCTTCCGCTCGAGTTCATTCGCGACGAGCGCTGCGACGCCGCGATGCCGCTCAGGTCCATCAAGAAACTGATCACGCAGATCGAGTCCTTCGACGCCGAGTTCTCGGGAGTCATCACCGACGACGCGATGAAGTTCGGCGACGTGGTCGTGAACGATCGCCTCCGCGTCTATTTTTGCGACGCGCTTCCCGGCGAAACCCTGGCCGCCGAAGAGCGCGCCCGGGCGACCCTGTTCGTGAAAGCCGAAAACGGCTGTCAGGCCTGGACGTTCGTCCCGCTCGCGCCAGGCTCGCCCTTCGGCGACTTCCGTCGCCCCGCCGCTGCCGGGACGCCGCCGCTCACGTTTCACTACCGGCAAGCGGCGGAAGAGATCCGGATTTTCGGCCCAGTCGATCCCTCGTCGCCGAGCTTCGCCACCGACGACCGCGAGTTTCCCTGCGATGAAACCTTTCGCATCACGACCGTCGACCAGACCGCGATCGGCCTCGAAAAGGGCCACTGGTTTTACAGTGAGGCCGACTGCACGCACTCGTCCGAGCCGGCCTTCGGCGGTTCGGGTTGCGTCGCCACGCGCGCGTCGGGTTCGTAGCCAACCCACGGCTTCGGGGGGCGCCGGTGTTCATCGTCTCATGCGCTCACCGTGCCACTTTCCGATGCGTGCGATCTTCGGGGCAGGGATCTTTTTCGTCGTTGCCTGCAAGCAGCCCTCACCGCCGAGTCAGGTCGCTCCGCCGCCGCGACTTCCGGGATGGAGCATCGAACACACGAAACTCTGCACGTGTACGGCGTGTCCCGTATGTTGCGACTCCGCCGGAGCAGCCCCGTCCGAATCGAACGACGAGCTCGGCCTCGCCGTCACCAGTTGTCAGGCCGGGTGCACGCGCGAAGCGTGGCGCCTCTCCGAGGAAGCGAGCTGCGACGAGCATCGACCGCGGGCGTGCTGCGACGGTTGATCAGAGCGTCTGGACCGACACCAGGAGCTCGGGGACGAACGACGCGCGCGGGCGGATGAGCAGGCTCCGCTCGCTGCCGGCTCTTCGACGGATCCAGTCGCTGTAGGGGCTCCACTCCCCGGATTGAACGGATTCGTCGATGAAGCTGTACTCGTAGCCGGCGTCGGAAGCGGAGACGAGCAACGACGTCGCTCGTCCCGCTTTCGGCTCGGCTTCCGCCGTCTTGGTCACGACGCTGATCGTAAGCGCGACGAGCGCGATGATGCGAATGGTCACGTGCGAACCTCCGATGAGCTTCGACCCGTGAGGATCCATCGCCTTGGGTGAAAATAGTCCGCGACCCTCGAGGTCGCGCGGGCGCCCGCTCAGCGGGACTTGCCCGCTTGCTTCGCCGCTTGCGGAGGTTTGGTCACCAGCACCGCACAGGACGACAGTCGCATCACCTTCTCCGCGACCGACCCGAAGACGAACGTGTTCCACCCGGTCATTCCGTGGGTGGCGATGACGATCAGGTCCGCGCCCTGATGCTCGCTGATCCGGACGATCTCCATGCCGACGTCATTCGCGACGCCGACCTCGGATCGTACTGAAAGGCCGTTCCGCGCATGCGTGTTCGTGAGCTCGGCCATTCGGACGACGGCATCTGCGCGGAGCTGTTTTTCGTACTCACCGTCGTGAAAGAGCGAAACGGTGGCGGGCAGCTTCGGCAGCGCCGGGACGACATGAACGAGCAGCAAGACGGCGCCGTATTTCGACGCAATGCTGGCAGCAGTCTCCGTCGCGTCCGTGGCCGGCTCGCTGAAATCCGTTGGTGCCAGCACGACTTTGGGGTGAAGCATCTTCGGCGACCTCTCTCCGTGCCGACCGTAGTCGTGCGCTTTCCGCACCGGACGACGTTTCGGCGTCGCGAGGGTGACGAATTCGGTGAAGCACGACCGCCGGGCGGGTGCCGCGGTTGGTTCGGTTACCCACCCGAAACCGGCGGAATGAGCGCCACGGTGTCGCCGTTCGCGAGCCCGTGAGCGGCGTCCACGAAGCCCTCGTTCACGGCACATCGCACTCCCGCGAGCCTCCCTGCGAGCGCGGGATGCCGGAGTTCGAGGTAGGGGTAGAGCTCCCTGACGTCGCGGACGTCGGCGGGAAGCGTGAGCGTCTCTTCTCTGGACCCGACGAGGTCGGCGATGGCCGCGAAGTAGAGGAGCGTCACTCGGCGTTCCATCGTGCTTCCGGCGAATCATTGCGGCAAAGAGCCGAAAAGCCAGCGAGATTTGGCGCGGCCCGGCAAAAGCCGTTCAATTTTACGGTCCTCGGCGGTAAAATGAAAAGAGCGCCCGGCGCTCCGCGCGAGACGCACTCGGGTTCGTCTTCCCCACGCTCGAAAGAAGGTCACGATGGCTGAGAAGCAACGGCTCGGACGCGACGTGTTCATCGCCCTGGCGGCGATCGGTTGGGCGGACGGCAAGCTCGACGCCGAAGAGGCAGACGCCATCGTGCGGACGGCATTGGAAGAGGGGCTCGAGCTCGACGAGATCGAGAGCATCGAAGAAGCGACGAAGAAACCGGTCGATGTCGGCTCCATCGACCTCGAAAAACTGACGAAGGAAGACCGGCTGTTCGTGTACGCGGTCGCCTCGTGGATGACGCGTCTCGATGGCACGACCGACGCGAAAGAAATCGAAGCGCTCGATCGCCTCGCCAAATCGCTGAAGCTCCCCGACGGCCCGCGCAAGGGCGCGGACGCCATCGCGCAAGAAATCGGGCTCATGGCAGAAGGCGACCGACCCGCGCGCTACGACTTGCCGCAGCTTCGCAAGGTGATCGCCCAACGGCTCGAAGTGGCCGAGCGCCGCCGCGCCGCGGCTCGCGACCAGTGACGTCACGCGGACGGTGAACGCCGCACGTCCGTGACGGTGGGCGACGACAGGCCGACGTCACTCGACGCGAAGGAGCAACCCCTTCAAGTATTCCCCTTCCGGAAAGCTCAGGAGCACCGGATGGTCCGGCGCCTGGGTGAGACGTCGGACGATCTGCGCGTCGCGCTTCGCTTCGACCGAGGCACTGAAGACGATTTTCTGGAACAGATCCGTCGACACGAGCCCGGAACACGAGAACGTCGCGAGAAAGCCGGTCGGGCGCACCAGTGCGAGAGCGACGCGATTCAAATCCTTGTAGGCGCGTGCCGCGCGATCGACCTGGCCGCTCGAGTGCGCGAACTTCGGAGGATCGAGGACGACGCCGTCGAACGTGCGGCCTTCGTCGCGGAAACGCCGGAGCGCGTCGAACGCGTCGGCGCGCACGTGCTCGATGCGATCGGAAAATCCGTTCTCGTTCGCGTTCCGCTCGGACAACGCGAGCGCATCCGCCGACGAATCGACGTTCACGACGCTCGTCGCGCCCGCCGCAACGGCGTGGAGCGAGAACGAGCCGGCGAAAGAAAACAGATTGAGCACTTCGCCGCCGTTCGACGCGCGGCCGACGATTTTTCGATTTTCGGATTGGTCGAGATAGGTGCCGGTCTTGTGCCCGCGCTTCACGTCGACCCAGACGCGAATGGACGCTCCCGCCGCGGTCGCTTCGTCGATCGCGACGAGCTCCGGCGGATCGTCGCCGAACAGCGTTCCCGTCTCGGGCGACAACGCTTCCTTGTCGCGGCCGTCGACGTCGCTGCGATCGTACACGCCGCGGACCCCGGCGAGCCCGGCGATGCGGTTCGCGAGGTCACGCTTCCGTCGATCCATTCCCAAGGTCGACGCCTGGAGCACCGCGAAGTCGGCGTATCGATCGACGATGAGCCCCGGGAGCCCGTCGGATTCGGCGTTCACGAGGCGCGTCGGACCCGGCGAGCGCGCGGCGATCGCCGCCGCAAGTCGTCGCGTGAAGAACGCGTCGTCGATCGGTTCGTCGGTGAACGTGAGCAGGCGAGTGACGATCTGCGAGCGTCGATTGACGTAACCGCGGGCGAGAAACTCGCCGTCCGAGCGAACGACGTCGGCGATGTCGCCGTCGACGATGTCGTCGCCGACGGACGCGATGGCGCCGGAGAACACCCACGGGTGTCGGTTGAGCACCGGCTTTTCGCGCCCCGGGTGGAGAGCGACGCGCCTCCCCGGGGCGCTCTTCGGGACGCTGGCCCGCGGCGACCTTGCCATGACGACGTCAGGCGAGCATTTCGGACTTCGCGACGGGATAACCGGCCGGCTTCCGAACGGCGTACGAGAGGGCGAGGATCTCGACGAGGACGAGCCGGTAGACGGAGTGGACGTCGTCGACGTCGACGTCTTCGGCGTGGGCTTCCAACGTCGCGTCGAGGTGCTCGTGCACGAAGACGAGCAGGTTCGGCTGCTCCATCCCGATGACGTCGTCGGTGTCGAGCGCTTCCGCGGGGTCTTTCTTGCGGAGCTGTTCGTCGAGGTCGAGCAATTCTTCCGTCGCTTGAATCGACTCCGCCGTCACTTCCTCGAGATAGCTGCCGTGCGCCCGCTCGAAGCTCATCCAAACGACCAGCGTCAGAAAGTATCCGAGGGCGAGGGCCGTTTCGTCGAGGGGGCTCGACAGCACGTCGCCGACGTGGGCAGCGAGGGCGGCTTGCTCACGCTCGAAGCGATCGAACGCCTCGTCGAGCTGACCGCGGACCGCCTCGTCGTCGTCCGACAAGCTGCGCCGCACGGCGTCGAGCGCCGACTCCGCGACCTTCGCGTAGCTCGGCACCGGACGAATTGCTGTTCCACGAACCCACACGCCAAGGACCCTAGCACGGGTATTCAGCGCGTCACCGCAAGAAGACGAAGCTGGCCGAGCGAGAGAAAACCGTCGAGCGTGCCCCATTCGACGTGCGCAAGTGTACCCCTGCGCTCGCCGACCTCGACTTCCGCACCCTCTGGAACGATGCTTCCGGGGCCATTGATTGTCACGCCGTTGTCGTCGAGCAAACGCGCTTCTTCGACGACGACGACCGCGGGTCGATAGTCGAGACGATCTTTCCGCGCAGCGAAGGTCATCCCGGTCGCGACGAAGAAGACGAGCGCGCCGAGGCTCGCGGCGACGGCGCCGGTGAGTCGCGCATTGGGCGACGCGACGAACAGACGGAGCACGAGTCCGATCGACAAGGCGACCGACCCGACGATCGCGAGCCAGGCCCAGGTGTTCTCGTCGAGCACGCCGATGATCGCGCGGCCGAGCGACGGGCGAACGTCGACGTCTTTCGCCGACCCGCGCGCGCGGCGTCGCACGATTTCTTGTCGGACGCGATCGAGGCCCCGCTCGGCATCGGCGTCGTTCGGGCGCGCGAGCACCGCCTCGCTGAACGCGGCGGCGGCTCGGCCGAGATCACCGGCTTTCGCGCGGGACGACTGCGCGCGTTTCACGTAGGCGAGAGCGCGATCGTAGCTCGCGTCGGGGTGCGAAAATCCGCGATCGGCCAGGAGCTCGAAGCGATCGATCGAGTCGTCGATCGCGCCTCGATCCATGGCCGCGACTGCCTCGGAAAACAGTGCTTCGTTCGAGTCTGCCCGCGCGACGCTTCCGAACGCGACGAGGAGCAGGAAGGCGAGACTCGCCAGAACAGCGGGCTTCATGCCGCCCGATCCCGACTGGGCGGTCGTGCCCGATCGAGCCGCGCCACGACGGACGTCGCGAGCGTGACGAGCTCGCTTGGTCCGAGCCCCGTTCCCTCGGCGAAGCGGAGGCGATCGCAATCGTCGAGCACGGTGACGATGTCTTTCGCGAGCTCGTCATCGGCGCCTCGAAGGACGAGCTCGCCGCGGAGTCGATCGCGCAACGTCGCGCGTCCCTTGAGCCCGAGGCGCGCTTCGACGCTGGCGTACACGGCGCGCTCGAGCGCGCCCGCGACCGGACCCACGTTTTTCGCGCTCGCCGCCGTGCGCGCCTCGGCGAGTGCCTTCTTCACGAGCGTCGACGTGGAGCGCGCGCGCGACTCGAATCGCCGCCGCGCGCGCCGCGACAATTCGACGACGCCGCGGAGACCGAGCACCGAGAGCGGTCCGAACGCCACGAGCAGCCAGAAGCTCCGCGTGTCGGTCAGGTGCCGTTCGGACGCCGTCATGGTGCCGAGTTGTTTCCGTGGCGGCCCGAGCCCGTCGAGCGGATCCTTCGCGGCGGACGCCGCAGCGGCGGCGTTCGGCGTCACTGCCGCTTTCTGACTCGGCGCGACCTCGACGTTGCCGAGACGGACGCGCGCGACGCGATATCGAGCTGCGGCCGGGTCGTAAAACGGCAACGTCACTTCGCCGAGGTCGACGTTGCCCGGGTTCTCGATGCGCACGACGTAGTTGAAGTCGCGCCAGCCGGTGACGGCCGACGACGTCGGCGTGATGGCTTCCTTCGTCGTCGGCGCGGGCCAGTCGACGCCGTTTTGTTCCGGCAACTTGACGGTGTGCGGAAGGTTGCCGCTTCCCTCGACGCGAATCTTGACCGAGACCGCGTCGCCCGCGTCGATGCGGCGCGGATCGACGTTCGCAGACAAGTTGAAGTTACCGACGTCGCCGAGCTCGTACCCGGGTGGACGCCCCGCGAGCGGCGGATCGGTGACCACGACGCTGAGCTCGGGGCTGTAGCGGACGAGCCCTTGAAGTGGACCGTCTTCCGGGTACCCCGGGCCTCGCATCCCGACCTTCATGGATCCCACCTTGAGCACGCCGGAGTGGAGCGGGAAGATCGCGACCTCGCGGAGCTTCACCACCGACCAATCGGTGCCGTCGATCGGCACGACGTAGCGCGGCTGGCGATACGAGCTGTCGACCACGACCTGCGAGAGGAAATCGGCGCGGCTCGGCTCCGAGGAGTTGATCTCGTCGAAAGGCCCGCGGCTCCCATACGCGTAGATGCGGAGCCGCACCTCTTGCCCGACCACGGCGTGGGTCGGCGTGACCGTCGCGCGCACGAAGGCCATGGGATCGGCGGCGTGGGCGGCGGTGTACTCATCGGGTGCCGAGGGGCGACCGCCGGCTTGCGCCTCGAGATCGTCCAGGCCCGGGAAGTTCGGCATCCGTCGCAGCAAGCCGAACGGGTCGAAGGGGTTCGACGGATCGAAACCCCGGTTCCGTTGAAGGAACCCGCCAGCGACCACCTCGATGGTCACGGCGTCGCTTTGGAGCGAGGCGTTTCCGACGTCGACCGTGGCCGGACCAACCGTGAAGCGTCCGGGCTTCGTACCGGTGACGATCCACGTGACCTCGATGCCGCGCCGCCGTTCGAAGTGTCCGTTCGTGAACGAAATCTGTTGAGACGTCGAGATGTTCGGGCCCTGCACGGAGAGCCCTGGGGAAACGTGGAGGCGCGCGTTCGTCGGATTGTCGTCGGAATCGCTGAGTGCGCTGACCTCGACTTGGAACGATTCGCCGACCGCGGCGTGATCCTGCCCGACGGTCAAGTGAACCGACGTCGCGGCCCGAGCGCCGACGCTGAACGTCAAGAGCGCCGCGGCGACCGCGAGGTGGCGTTTCACTTGTCCTCCATGCCCGAAACCTGCGATCGCGTCGCGTTCTTCTTCGCCGCCTCCTGCTGAACGGTCGGTGCTTGTTCGAGCTGGTCGAGCATTCGCTCGTCTTGGCTCAAGGAGGGCTGATTCTTCTGCCCTTGCGGCTTCGGCTCCGAGCCCTTGTCCTTCGCGTCGTCCTTCTTCTTGTCCTGGTCGCCCTGGTTCTTGTCGTTCTTTTTTGGATCCTGGGGCTTCTTCTTGTCGTCGTTCTTCTTGTCGTCGTTCTTCTTGTCGTCGTTCTTCTTGTCGTCGTTCTTCTTGTCGTCGTTCTTCGGCTGACCGGCGTCAGGGGACTCGTTGTCTTTCGGCTTTCCGCCGTCCTGATCCTGATTTCCTCCGTCCGGGTGATTGTCGGGGGGCTTGCCGGCGTCGGGTTTCTTCTGCTCCTCGATGCGACGGAGCGCGATGGCGCGGTTCCAAGCGGCGCGGCCGCCGACCGAGTCGTCCTTCTCCGAGCTCGCCGGCGAAAGCTTCAAGGCGGCGTCGTAGCCGGTCACCGCGTCTTCGTACTTGGCGCGGAGAAATTCGAGATTGCCGGTGAGGTACTCCGCGTTCGCGCGAAGTTCGACGGTCGCGGCGGGATCGGTGGCGACCATGCGCACGATGCGTAGCGCGCAGTCGACGCCCGGGCTGCGTTGGTCGTTCGTGGACGGCGCGGCTGCGGCAGCTTGCGTGTCGTCGCCGAAGCGCGCGCCGTACCGCTCGGCGACCTTGAAGAGCGCGAGACCGAGGTCGATGCTCGCGTTCGGGAGCTTTCGAACCGAGTCCGGCACGCCGATTTCGCCGGCCTTGCATTCTCCCGTCGACAGATACGTCTCGAGGAGTTTCGCCGCCTCCGGCGCCTTGCCTGCGTCGTAGCTTTTCAATGCGTCGTCGACGGCGGGGGAGTGACGGATGAACGCGCCGTCATTGCACCCGAAGAGAAGGAGGACGAGCGCCGTGACGCCCGCACCCACGGCCGCCAGGCGCAACGCCTTCTTGGCGCGCGCGCGCGACGGCGACTCGGGGACGAACGCTTCGACGACGAGGAGGAGCACGGCGAGCAGGGTCGGGTAAAAGTACACGTCGGCGTAGACGGTTTCGACGCGCTCCGAGAGCTCCTCGGTCATCATCGTCTTCATCGCGGCGGCGATGTCGCTGATGCCCGTCGAGCCGCGCTCGCTCCGGACGATGTTGCCGCCCGTCGTTTGCGCGATCTTGGCGAGCTGCTCTTCGCCGCTCGCCGAGAGCGACGTGGTGAGCGGGGCGCCGTCGTCGCCCTTGCGAATGCCGTGGACGTTGCCGTTGTCGTCGACGTCGGGAATCGGCTCCGGCGTCCGTCCGCCGATCTGCACGACGTGGATCGTCACGTGCTCCTTGGCGGCGGCCTCGGCGACCTGGACGGGGTCGCCTTCGAGATCCTCGCCGTCGGTGACCAGCACGATCACCCGGCGATGCCGCGGCGACAGGGGATCTCGATGCAGCAAATCGAGCGCTGCTTCGAGAGCTCGAGCGATGGCCGTCCCTCCGACGGGCATGTCGATCGGAGCGAGCTGCGTGAAAAACTGCGCGATCGCTCCGCCGTCGCTGGTCAGAGGGAAGCTCACCGGTTCGCCGGCGAACGCGACGGCGCCGAAGCGCGCCCCCGGCAGATCGCCGATGAGCCGGCTCACCTCGGTCTTCGCGCGCAACGTCCGCGACGGCGTCACGTCGCGCGCGTACATGCTCTTCGAGTAGTCGAGGACGACGACGACATCGAGATTCGTCGCCGGCACGAGCCGCGTTCCACGCCCGTATTGCGGTTGCGCGAGCGCGACGAACGCGATGGCCACCGCGAGCACGAGGAGCACTCCCTTGAACGCGCGACGCCCCGCGGCGTTGTCGGTCACCAACGCCTTCACGCGTTCGTCGTCGCCGAAGCGTCGTGACGCGCGGATGAGGAGCAGCGCGCCGACGACCAGGGCCGCGCCGACGATCGCGGCAAGGGCCGTTCCGGCGAGCCACCAGGGGTGCGAAAATCTCACGGGAACCTCCGCTGCACGAATGCGCGCAGGAACGCCTCGATCGCCACCAAGAAGACCCCGGGAAGGAGCAAGTAACGATAGAGATCCTCGAAGCTCGCGATCGTCGACTCGAACTTGGTCTTCTCGAGCTGGTTCAACACGTCGTGGAGGCTCGCCTGGAGCGCGCGCGCGTCCGTCGCGATGTAGGTGCGACCGCCCGTCTGTTGAGCGATCTTCTTCAAGAGCTCGGGGTTCGTCGGATAGTTCTTGGTGACGTAGTGCGGTTGACCGAAGAGATCGAACCCCTCGAGTGCCTGAGCGAGCTCGCCGGACCCGATCTGCACCGTGTACACCCGCGCGCCGACGACGCTCGCGAGGTGGGCCGAGTATTCGGGTGCGAGCCGCCCCGCGTTGTTGTCCCCGTCGGTGAGGAGCACGATGGCCTTGCTCGCCGCGTGGCTGCGACGGAGCCGCGCTACGGCCACGCCCAGCGCGTCGCCGATCGCCGTCGCGCTCCCGTCGATGAGATTCAGCTCCATCCGGGAAACGAGCGCGTCGAGGAGCTGGTAGTCGAGCGTCGGCGGCGAGAGGACGTAAGCGTCCTTGCCGAATACGACGACGCCGATGCGATCCGTTTTTCGTCGCGAAATGAAGTCGCGAATCACGGCCTTCGCGGCGTCGAGGCGCGTCGGCTGGAGCCCTTGCTGGCGCTCCGGCGCGAGCCGTTTCAAGTCTTCCGGCAGGTTCTCGATGACCGCTTCCATCGATCCCGATAGATCGAGCACGAGAACGACGTCGATGCCTTCTTCTTCGCTGGTCTCCGGTTGGATCGTGTTGACCGGTCGGGCCGTCGACAAGATGAGGAGCGCGAGCGCGACCGTGCGAAGCACGCCGGGCACGTCGCGCACCCACACGCGGAAACCGACCGGACCGCGGAGGAGCGGGCTGACCGTGCCCAGGCGCAGGCGCGGGACGCGTCGGTCGGCGCCCAAGGTGGTTCGATAAAAGACGAACGGGATCACGACCAGGCCGACGAGCAGCCACGGGTTCTCCCATCTCGCCGTGAACCAGAGCGGGCCTTTCACCGCGAGCGGATACGACAGGCCGACGACGACCGCGACGATCGTCGCCGCGACCAAGACGCCGATGCGCGCCGCTCGTTTTCCGGGGTCACTCATGGCGCGCGGTCTCCTTTCGGAGTCGACGCCCCACGGTCCGTCTCTACCGGCACGTCACGCATGCCGGCCATCGCCGGCATGGTGCTCCTCACGATATGCTCGGCCTGCGAGAGCGCCTGGTAGCACTCCGGCTCGCTCGGCACGAGCTTCGCGAATTTCACGAGATCCGCGTCGCGGAGAAACGCTTCGACGTCGCCGAGCGCGCCGAGGGTCGGCAAGATCCGGCGCAGCGCGGACATGGCCTCGTGGGTGGTCGTTTCGAGCCCGTCGAAGCCGTAGCGCGCGCCGAGGTACCGCCGCACCGCGTCCGAGACGCGATCGAAATGCTCGGCGTAGCGGCCGTCGCGCACGAGCTCGGCCGTGCGCACGCCGAAGAGCTCTTCGAGCGCGACGTCCCAGGGGGGGCGCGGCGGCGGGGGAGGGGGGAGCACCTTGGGGCGCTTGTTCCACCAACGAAACGCCGCGAACGCGAGCGCCGCGACGACGAGCGCGGCGGCGGCGCCGATGGCCGCTTGCTTCGCCGCGGTCCACTCTTCGTACTGCCGGCTTGGTTTTAGGTTTCCCTTGGGCTTCGCGTCCGGCGTGTTCGCCGTCGGATCTTCGATGACGATGGTGTGCGGCTTGGTGCACAGCGTTCGGACTTCGCCGCTCGCTCGCGCGAGCGAGATGGGCAGCGACGGCAGCTCGAGCTCGTGACGCCCCGGCTTGGGAGGCAGCGCGACGAACGGCAACGAGAGATGGCTCTTCGTCCGATCCCCGGTCGTTTGTGCATCGAGTTTCGGCGCGACCTTGCCGGCCGGGTTCGGAATGAAGAAACCCGCCCGCTCGAGCGCGCGTTCGTCGTCGCCGCCGGAGCGCGAGCCGAGGCCGCCGGGGAGAAGCGAGTCCCCTTTCGGATGATCGACGACCACTTCGAGCATCAGCGCATGTCCGCTTTGGCCGTGAAGCGGGAACGTCTCGGTCACCTTCGGCCGTTCGCTGCCCTGAGGAAAATCTTCGTGGCAAAAGCCGGACGGTTCGTCGTCGGGGGCCGCCGCGCCGTTCGCCCCGGTGCCCGGAGGCGTGATGACGGCGTGCGCCGGAACCGCGGCCAAGATCGCCGCGGCGATCGCCGAGATCGCGAAGCGCCGGCTCTGTTCGTTCGTCGCGCTCATCGACGGATCCTGCGTGCCCTCCGCGAGAACAATTGCCGCAGCGGGTCGACGAACGG
>Ga0265320_10000645_pt1 | contig 26614 bp, 18 predicted proteins | sample 4827metaG_FD_202087 | JGI IMG/M metagenome (GOLD analysis project Ga0265320, IMG submission 202087) | Rhizosphere microbial communities from Carex aquatilis grown in University of Washington, Seatle, WA, United States - 4-8-27 metaG | ecosystem: Host-associated > Plants > Roots > Rhizosphere >...
CATCGCCGCCGCCTCGCTGCCGTGCAGCGCCTCGCGCTGCACCTCGAGCACCGCGACCAGGCGCGCCCAGGCGCCACCCGATTCGTAGAGCGGCTCCAGGATGCGCGCCACGCGCAGGCGCTGATCGGGCACGCTCAGCAGCTTCTCGAGCAGGCGCCGCGCCCCCTCGTGCCCCGGCACGGTGCGCACGATCGACTCGACCAGGTTGAGCGCGCCGTCGACGTCGTCGAGGCGCGACGCGCGCAGCTCGGCGCGCCGGTGGGTGATGTCGGGCAGCTCGGCGGGCGACGCGAAGCTCCCGCGCGTGCCCAGCAGCTCTTCCAGGTCGCGCCAGCGCTCGCGCGCGGCGTAGTGCCGCTCCAGCGCGCGGTAGGCGCGCAGGTCGGCCGGGTTGACGCCGAGCATGCGCTCGTAGCAGCCGATGGCGTGATCGGGATCGTCGAGCAGCGTCTCGTCGATCTCCGCCATCTGCGCCAGCAGGTCCAGGCGCTCGGCCGGCTCCTTGACCAGCTCCTGGCGCGCGTCGATGAGCGCGCGCAGGTCGGCCCAGCGCTCGCCCTCGCGGAAGATGCGCATCAACGCCTTGAACGCGCCCTGGTGCAGCGGCTCGACCGAGAGGATCTCGGCGTAGACCTTCTCCGCGTCGCCCGTGCGGCCCAGGCGCTGCTCGTGCAGCTCGGCGATCTGCGCCAACAAATCTCGGCGCAGCGACGGCTCGACGCCGGAGTTGGCGATCGCGCGCATGCGCTCGGTCAAATCCGCCAGCGCTTGCGTCTCGGCGGCGAAGTGAATCGCCAGATCGCGGTTGTTGCGATCGGCGGGATCGTCCTCGAACAGCTTCAGCGCGGTCGCGTAGGCGGCGGCGTTGTTCTTCAGCGGGCCGCCGTAGAGCATGCGCAGCTTCTCGAGGCGCGTGCGACGCAGCTCGGGGTCGTGCGTCTCCGGCAACAGCGTCTCGAGCGCTCCCGCGGTGCGGGCGGCGCTGTCGGTGCGTTCGTAAAACGGCAGCGCGAGGCGCGCGATCTCGACTGCCTTGTCGAGACCGGCCATCAAGAGCCGCTCGAGGCCGGCGACCGCCGCCGCGCTCTGTGGATTTGCCTCCAGGATCGTGCTGTAGGTGTCGAAGGTCGCGCTCGCGTCCTTGATCCGCGTCTCCTGGATCTGTCCGATGCGCAGCAGCAGCTCCTCGCGCGCGTCGCGCGGGCCGGCGTCGATCTCGCGCCTGAGCGCGCCGACCAGTCCGACCCAGTCCTGGCGCGCTTCGAGCACGCGCGTGAGCTGGCGGACGGCACGCTCGTTGGTCGCCTTGTCGCCGATCGCTGGCGCGATCTCGATGATGGCCTCCAGCGTGCGGCCGGCCGCGCCCAGGTCAGCGACCTTCTCCTCCTCGAACTGCGCGATGCGGAACAGCATCTTCGCGCGCTCCGCCAGGTCGGTCGTGCGGTCGGCGCGCGCGTGCAGCAGCTTGGCCAGATCCGGCCACGACTTGGTCTGGGTGAGGATCTGCTCGAGCGCCGCCTCCGCCTCCTCGTCGCGGCCCGCCGACTCGGCGAGGATCTGCTCGGCGAACTTGCGCGCCTCCTGGGGACGATAGAGGCGACCCATCGCCACGCGCAGCGACCGGCGCAGCAGCCAGAGCCGCTCCTCGGCCGAGACCTCGCCGGGCTTCGCGGCGCCGGCTTCCAGGCGGCCCGCGAACAACGCCGCCAGCGCGCCCCACTCGTCGGCCTCGGCGGCGAGCCGCTCGAGATCCGCCGTGACCTCCGCGTCGGTGGGCGCCAGCGCATAAGCCCGCGCGCACCACTGGAACGCCAGCGACTTCGACGCCAGCCGCTGCTCGCAGATGCGCCGCGCTTCCTTCAAGAGCTGCAGCTGCTCGGCGACGGTCGGGCCCTCCGCCGTCTGACCGGCGGGAGCCGGGCCGACGAGGACCTCGTACGTCGCGAGCAGCCGCGGCCACTTCTGCGCCGCGCGATAGAGCGGAATCAGCGCCATCGCCGCGCGCCGGTTCTGCGGGTCGGTGGCCAGGACACGTTCGTACGCCTTGAGCGCGCGCTCCGGCTGGTTGAGCTTCTCCAGCGCCAGCGTCGCCACGCGCTCGAGCATGCGCGTGCGCGCGGTCATGTCGCCGGTGCGATCGGCGAGCGCGGTCAGCTGATCGCACAGATCGCCGAACGCTCCCTGCTCGACGTACAGCGCCTCGAGGGCGCTGAAATCGCCCGATTGCGCGTAGATCTCGCGCAGAGCCCGCACGGCGCGCGCGTGGGTCGGCTGCAGCACCTGGATGCGGCGGAACACCTCGCCCGCCGCCCGTCCGGCACCGAGCTTTTCGTAGAGCAGCGTGCCCTGCCGCTCCAGCAGCGGCAGCTCGACCGCGGGATCGCCGGCGGCGTTCTGGCGCTGGCGATCGAGGATCTCGATCAGCGACGGCCAGCGCCGCTCGCGCTCGTAAAGGCTGGCGAGGCCGGCCAGCGTCTCGGGGTCGCGCTCCGAGATCTCGAGCGCCTGGTTCCACAGGTGGATCGCCTCGCGCGTCTCGTTGAGGCGCTCCGACGCCAGACGCGCCATCTCGGCGAGACGATCGCGCCGCTTTTCGCGAGGGACGTGCGGGAACTCTTTCTTGTAGACCTCGAGCAGCGCCTTCCACGACCGGCTGCGGGTGTAGAGCTCCTTGAGCCGCTCGCAGGTCTCGAGATCCGACGGGTCCGTCTCGAGGATCTTCTCCAGGCTCGCGACCGCGTTCTGGTGCTTGCCCAGCTTCTCGGCCCACAGCGTGGCCACGCGCCGGTGCAACGCCAGGCGCTGCGCCGTGTCGGTCGCCGCCTCCGCCTGCCGCGTCAGGATCTGGATGAGATCGGTCCAGCGGCCCTGCGCCTCGTAGCGCGCGGCCAGCGCCGCCAGCGCCTGCGGATGGTCGGGCTTGAGCGCGACGATGCTCAAGTAGGTATTGACCACCATGACGTCCAGGTTCAAGCGATCTCGATAGATCGCGACGATGTCGAGGAGACGATTGACCTTTTCGTCGACGGCCTCGGCGGCGACCGTCTCGAGATCCTCTTTCAGCAGCTCGAGCAGCGCATTCCATTTCTCGGTGCGCGTGTAGAGGCGCTTCAGCGAATCGACCGCCTCGGGCAGGTGAGGCTGCAGGCGCAGCAATCCCTTCCAGATGTCGATCGCCTTCTCGGCGTTCTTCTCGCCCTTGCCTTCAGCGCGCCCCTCGCGCTGCTCGACGGCGTGCGCCATCTCGATCCCCATCGCGACCTGGCGGGCGACGTCGCCTTCCATCTTCTGCGCCTGCGCCAGCAGCGACACCAGCTGCGGGATCTCGTTCCGGCCGGTGAAATACTCGCGATAGAAGTCGACCATCGCGTGGTTGCCCGGGTCGAGCTTGCGCACGCGGCGGAAGGTCGCCTCCGCCTCCTTCACCTGGCCGAGCTGCTTCCAGAGCAGCGTGGCGAGCTCGACCAGCAGGGCCACGTCTTGCTCGCCACGCTTCGAGCGGGCCGCCGTATCGAGGATCTTCGACAGCTCGGTCCAGCTCTGCTGCGCGCTCAGCGCCGCGATCACCGCGCGCAGCGCGCGATGCTCGACCGGGTTCGACTCGAGCGCCTTCTTGTAGTGGGCCAGCGCCTGATCGGGGCGGCCCAGCTTGTCCGACAGCTCGCCCGCGGCCAACTCGGCCACGGCGCGATCTTCCTTGGTCGCCGCTTGCTCGGCGCGACGGCTATAGACATCCAGCAGCTCGTCCTGCTTGCCGGACCCGCGCAGCAGGCGCTCGAGGTGCTGGCTCGAACGCCGGTTGCGCGGATCGAGCTCGAGGCTCTTGCGCAGAAAGCGCTCGCCCTCGGCGACTCCGGGCGCGCCGCCGTACTTGAGCTGAAACTCCGAGACCGAAAGATAGAGGCTCGACGCCAGCGCGGGATCGGTCGCGGACTCGGCCTGCTGCAGGTAGCGCTTCGAGATGGGTTCCCAGTTGCTCTGGACCAGGCTCATCTGCGACTGCGACTCGAGCGATGCCGCGTGATCCGGCACGGCCTCGAGCGCCTGGCGCACGCACTCCTGCCCTTCACGATCGCGCAGGAGCTCATCGCTGAGGATGCGCCCCTTCTCGTGCAGGAGGTCGGCGCGCTTCGGCGCCTCGACGGTCCACGCCAGCTCCGAATCGATGAGCTGGACGCAGAGCTCGAAGTCACCTCGCTCGCGGTGGAAGCGCCGCGCGTCGGTGAGAGCATGTGCGAGCGCGGCCCGATCGACCCCACTCCCGTTGCCGGGATGGAGCGATGCCAGCGCGTTGAGCGCCTGCTTGTTATCGGGGTCGAGCTGAAGGGTTTCGAGGGCGCTTGAAACGTCGGTGGTCATTGAGAAATCCTGTTGTGGCTCCGCCACGGTGCTCGACAGGACGCCGACTATAAACCTTCCGCTTTCCACGGTTCAATGATGAAAGTCCCCGCGGCTGTCGATGCGGGGCCGCCGCGCGCACATCTCCATGCTAGTCAATACACCGCCGCGTGCGCGCCAGAGCTGATTCACCCGCTTCACCGTCGTCGTCGTCCGCTTCGTCCGCGCCGGCGGCGCTCACGCTGTTCGGCCGCCTGCGCACCGAGGGGCGTGGGTTCGTGCTCGGGTGCGTCTGCCTGGCCGCGAGCAACATCTTCGGGTCGGCGATTCCCTGGCTGCTCAAGGTCGCGATCGACGTCCTTCGCGCGGCGCACGGCACCCAGGCGCTGGACGCCGCGCGCCGGACGGTCACGCACACGGCGCTGGCCATCGTCGGCTGCGCGGTGCTGCAGGCGCTCATCCGCACCTGGTCGCGCATGGCGATCTTCAACACCGGCCGCGACATCGAGTACGGCCTCCGGCGCGATCTCTTCGGCCACCTCGTGCGGATGGATCCGGCGTTCTACCGGCGGCACCCCACGGGTGACCTGATGTCGCGCCTGACCAATGACCTCGGCGCCGTCCGGATGTTGTTCGGCCCCGGAATCCTCTATCCGATCAACACGCTGTGCATCTACATCACCACGCTGACGCCGATGCTGTGGATCAGCCCGCGGCTCACGCTGTACGCGCTCTTGCCCTATCCGGCGCTGATCATCGGCGCGCGCGCGTTCACCCGCACGATGTACCGCGCCAGCCGCGATCTGCAGGAGCAGATCGGGCGCATGTCGACCGCGGTGCAAGAGGATCTCGCCGGCGCGGCGGTGATCAAGCAGTACGCGCTCGAACCGCTTCGCCGCGCCGCCTTCTCGCGCCAGAACGACCAGTACCTCGACCGCGCGCTCCGCCTCGTGCGCGCCCGCGGCACGCTGGGGCCCCTGTTCGCGATGTTCGGCGGCGTCGGCACGCTGGTCGTCCTCTGGCTCGGCGGGCGCGAGGTGATTCGCGGGCGGCTCAGCGTCGGCGGCTTCGTGGCGTTCAACACCTACCTGGTCGCGCTGTCCTGGCCGACGATCGCGCTCGGCTGGGTCATCTCGATGTGGCAGCGGGGCCAGGTCGGCTGGCGGCGCGTGCACGAGATCCTCGCGACGCCGCCGGGCATCGCCGACGTCGGCGACGGGGGTCAGGCAACCGCGGGAGCCCCCGCGCTCGTGCCCTCGATCGAGGTGCGCGACCTCACCGTGGAGCGCGACGGGCGCAAGATCCTCGACCGCGTGTCGTTCTCGCTGGCCGCGGGCGACACGCTGGCGATCGTCGGGCCGACCGGCTCGGGCAAGACCACGCTGGTCGACGCGATCCCCCGGCTGACCGACGTCGCGCCCGGGACGATCTTCGTGGGCGGCGTCGACGTCACGGCGATCCCGCTGCGCGCCCTGCGCTCGCTCATCGGCTACGCGCCGCAGGAGGCGTTCCTGTTTTCGGCGACGATCGCGGAGAACATCGCGTTCGGCGCCGCCGGTGACCGCGTGGGTCGCGCGGCGATCGAGCGCGCCGCGCAGGCGGCAGGGCTCACGCGCGACATCGCCGCCTTTCACGACGGCTACGACACCGTGGTCGGCGAGCGCGGCATCACCTTGTCGGGCGGGCAGCGGCAGCGCGTGGCGCTGGCGCGCGCTCTGTGCGCCGACCCGCGCATCCTGATCCTCGACGACTCGCTGTCGTCGGTCGACGCCGAGACCGAGCGAGAGATCCTGAGCCGGCTGCGCCCGATCCTGGGCGGGCGCACCTCGATCCTGGTCTCGCACCGCGTGGCTGCGGTCAAGGACGCGAGCCAGATCCTGGTCGTCGACGGCGGCCGCATCGCCGAGCGCGGCACGCACAGCGAGCTGCTCGGCTCTGGCGGCGTCTACGCCGCGCTCTACCGCGAACAGCTCGCCGCCGACGCGGAGCGAGCGCAGGAGACCGCGGCATGAGCATCGGCGAAGGCATCTCATGAGCGAGGACGTCCTCGGCAAGGCGCTCGACCGCACGCTGCTGCGCCGGATCTTCGCCTACGTCTGGCCGTACAAGATCCAGATCGCCGTCGCGGTGCTGTTGCTGCCGGTCACGTCGGTGATGGAGATCGCGCAGCCGTTCTTGCTGAAGAAGGCCATCGACGAGCACATCGCTCGCGGCAAGCTGCCCGGGCTCGATCGCCTGGGGTTGCTCTACCTGCTGGCCCTGCTCGGACAGTACGGCGCGAGCTTTGGCCAGACGTATCTCACGCAGCTCGTGGGCCAGCGCGCGATGAACGATCTGCGCCTGCGCTTGCACCAGCACGTCCTGTCGCTGGCGTCGTCGTTCTTCGACCGCACGCCGCTCGGGCGCCTGATGACCCGCATCACCAGCGACGTCGAGGCGCTGAACGAGATGTTCGCGTCCGGCCTGGTCAGTCTCCTCGGCGACGTGATCCGTCTGGGCGCGATCCTGATCGCCATCTTCGGCATCGACTGGAAGCTGGCCCTGTTCTCGATGGGGGCGGCGCCGGTGCTGTTCGCGATCGCCGCGATTTTTCGCCGTTTCGTGCGCGATGCCTTCCGCGACATCCGCACCAAGCTCGCACGACTGAACGCGTTCTTGCAGGAGCACATCTCGGGCATGAAGGTGGTGCAGGCGTTCGCGCGCGAAGAGCGTGTCGCCGCGCGCTTCGACGAGATCAATCATGACTACCGGCAGGCCAACTATCGCGCGATCGCCGCCGACGCCGCGCTCTACTCGATCATCGAGGCGCTCGCGTCGATCGCCATCGCCGGCTTGATCTGGCACGGCGGCCGACGCATCGCCGGCGGGACGCTGACCTTCGGCGTGCTGGTGGCGTTCATCGAGTACCTGACCAAGTTCTTCGGCCCGATCCGCGATCTGTCGGCCAAGTACACGATCATGCAGCAGGCCATGGCGGCGGCCGAGCGCGTCTTCGGCCTGCTCGATACCCACGAGCCCGACGCACCGGCGCGCGACGCCGCGGCCATCCCGCCCGCGCCTCCGGCGGTCGCTGGGGCCAAGGCGCCGCTCATCGAGATCGATGACGTCACCTTCGGATACCGCGCGGGCCAGCCGGTGCTGAACCAGGTGTCGTTGCCGATCTGGGCCGGCGAGACCATCGCCGTCGTCGGTTCGACCGGCTCGGGCAAGTCGACGCTGATCAAGCTGCTCCCGCGCCTGTACGAACCCTGGTCGGGCGCGATCCGACTCGGCGGCACCGACGTGCGCGACCAGGATCGGCGCGCGCTGCGCCGGCGCATCGTCGTGGTGAGCCAGGACGTCTTCCTGTTCGCCGGAACGCTGGCCGAGAACATCGGCCTCGGCGACCCGAGCCTGTCGCGCGACGCGATCCTCGAAGCGGCGCGACGGGTCGGCGCCGACCGCGTGATCGCGCGCCGGCCCGAGGGGCTCGACGCGCCGGTGCTCGAGCGCGGCGCCAACTTCTCCGCGGGCGAGCGCCAGCTAATCTCGTTCGCGCGCGCCCTCGCCCGCGATCCCGAGATCCTCATCCTCGACGAGGCCACCGCCAGCGTCGACCCGGAGACCGAACGTCTGATCGAGCGTGGCACGGAAGAGCTGATGCGCGGCCGCACGTCGATCGTGATCGCGCACCGCCTCTCGACGATCCGGCGCGCGACGCGCATCGTCGCCGTGCATCAGGGCCGCATCGCCGAGGAGGGCAACCACGACGAGCTACTGGCCCGAGACGGCATCTACGCGCGGCTCTACCGCCTGCAAATGCGTGGCGAGACCGCGCCACCGGGCGCGCCCGCGGGGCCCGGCCCGATGCCCGACGCCGCGGAGTGACGGCTGCGACGGACGCGGTCGCGAATCACCGGAGCACCGGAAATCCGCATCGCAGCAAAGCCGCGGAAGAGTTAATCTAGCCCGGCTGGAAATCGAGACGGTTGTCGATGCGCGGCGACGCCGCATCGCTGCGCAAATGAAACCTTCGAGGAATTTCCTTGACGGAGAGCACAGGGATTGTGCCTCTTACATGAAAGAGGGGTTGCGACATGCACACACTTATCGGCGTCTCGTTGGTGTCACTTCTGCTTTCGGCGGGTCCGGGCGTTCCGCCCACCGGCCCGATCACGCCCGACGAGACCGATCAGGTCCACGAGTGGCCCGCGGTGAAGCAAGGTGTCTGGTCGATCGAAGGGACGCTCAAGCCCAAGAAGGGCAAGGCCAAGAAGTGGAAGGCAACGACCAAGCGCTGCGAGGACCCGGCGACGCTGTTCCAGGGCTACTGGGGCCGCGGCAGGGCCGACAAGGACAGCTGCCTCTTTCAATCGACCAAGATGTCGAACGGCAAGTTCGAGATCGTCGGTGAGTGTCTGGTCGAGCAGTACGACGTCGTGAAGAGCGAGTCGATGGTCACCACCAAGGGCCAGGACGCGTTCGAGATGCAGGTGCACTTCTCCGCGGGGAAGATCGACGCGAAAGCAACGGAAAAGGGCCACTGGGTCTCTGCCTGCACCGAGGCCGAGAAGGCCGCTGCGGCGCCGGCCACGGCTTCGTCGACGGGCGGATCATCGCCGTCGCCCTCGAAGCCCGAGGCCAACGCGTCCTTCTAACGCTGTCTGACGCTGCGACCTTTCGGTTCGTGGCCGCACGTGAGAAAGTCCCACCCGGGAGGCGTGCGCATGGGCATCAGTGTCCGGGTCGAGTCAGAGGGAGGCGAGATCGAAGCCGAGGTGGCCGATCCGTCGGAGCTGACGCGCACCTTGCTGCCCGAGCCGTCGGACGCAAGCTGGAGCTGCCTGCGCTTCGTCGATCCCGGCGGCGTGACGGTCTTCAACCGCCTCCAGATTTCAGCGCTGATTGGCGAGCTGCAGCGGCGCCTCGGCGAGCTCGACGACCCCGACGTCAAGGAGCACGCGGGCGAGATCCTGCAGCTGGTGGAGAGCGCCGAGGGGCAAGGACGGACGTTCGTTCGTTTCGTCGGTGAGTGACGGCGCGGGTCAGGTGCGCCCGGCGAGCGTGGTCTCGAGCCGGCGGCGCACGCCGGCGATGTGATCGCGCAGCACGTAGAGCTGGTCCGCGAACGATGGCGGCGTCCGCATGTCGTTGACGGCGAGCGCGATGTCGTCGACGCGCCGCATGGCGGCCGCTCCGTCGACCGGGGATTGCGGGCGCATGACGTCGTGCTCGATCGCCATCAGCAGGCCGTACCAGCGATAGATGCGCGAGCGGGCGCGCCAGCGATAGAGCCAGGGCACGATGCGGCTGGCCGGCAGCAGCACGACCAGCAGCGGGAGGACCAGCACGAGCAGGCGATCGACCAGGCTCGCGAGCCAGAAGGGCAGCCGCTTGTAGAGAAACTGCTCGCCCGATTTGTAGTAGCGCTCGGCGTCGGCGCTGATGCGGAAGTCGCGCGCCAGCGGCGCTGGGTACTCGCCGGCGTTACGGAACATGCCGGCGCCGCCGTGCACCTCGCGCGCGGCGCTGATCAGGAGATCCGACAACGCCGGGTGCAGGTCCTGCTTCGCGACCAGCTCGACGGTCGGCCCGACCAGCTGCAGCGTGCGCGGTGGATAATTTTTAGCCAGATCCATCGCGCCCTCGGGCAGGGTCAGCTTCGAGAGAAACCGGAATTTGCGCAGATACGCGTCCGCCTGCCGGAACGTGGTCAGCTCGATCCCGGGAACGCCGCGCAGGCTGCGTATGACCTGCGGCGTCGCCGAATCGCCCATCAGGAAGACCGCGTCAATCGCCCCGGCGAGCAACGCTTTGGACGCTTCCTCGCCGCCGAGGTCGAGCAGCTCCGTGGGCGGCCCGTCGATCTCGTTGGCCTTGAGCAGCTTCATCGCGAGCACGCGCGTTCCGCTCCCCTCGGGGCCGACCGCCAGGCGTCTGCCACCGAGCGGGGCCAGCGTCTCCAGCGGATCGTCACTGTGCGCGTAGATCATCAGCGGCTGCGCGAAGACGCTGCCCAGCGACATCAGGCGGCCGGTATCGATCCCATCGGAGAGCCCGCCCTGTACGAACCCCACGTCGATCTTGTTCTTCGGGTCGGCCAGCTTCTGCAGATTCTCGAGCGCGCCGCGCGAGGGGATCACCTCGACCTCGACGCCGTAGCCTTCGATGATCTTCTTGTAGCGATCGGCCTGCGTCCGGTAGCTGCTGCCGTCGGGGCCGCTGATGAAGCGGATCTTGTCGGGCGGCGCGAGGCGCGCCGACTTGACAGCCACCCACACCGTCAGCGCCAGCACGATGAGCCCCGGAAGGCTGATCAGCGTCAGCTCGCCCCAGGAAGCGGCCCGGATGCGATCGACCCAGCGAGGCGGCGCGATTCGAAAGTTGTCCACGGCGCTATTGTCTCCGGCGCGGGGCGCGGTTTCAAACCGGGTCTTGGTCGTGGCAGGATGCGCCGCCGTGCCAGCATTCCCAAACCTGCCTCCCGCCGACGGTCTCAAGAGCGAACCCTTGCGCGTCGCGCTCGCCGCCGCCCTCGCCGGGCGGCCCAAGGATCTCGAGACCTGGCTCTGTCGCTACGGTCTCGGCGCCGAGCCGCGCCCCAACCTCAAGCTGGCGGCGGCGCTGGGCGTCGAGCTGGCGTCCGCGCCGGGTGCGCCTCGCCTGCTCGCCCGCTTCGCCGCCAACGACGCCGCGCCCGACACACCGGAGGTCTTCCTGCCGATCGCCGCGGCCCATGGTTGGGCGGCACGCATCGCCGCCGGCAAGGATCGGCGAGATGCCTGGAGCGCGCTCGGCGACCTCGCCGGCGACGAGCGAGGACCGGTGCGCGTCGGCACGCGCGAAGCGCTGCTGGCGCTGGCGTTGCGGCCCCGGGGCGCCACCGAGCTCCTGACGACCGCGATGGACTGGTTGCAGGTCGAGGACCGCGAGATCCGCTACGGCGCGACCGGCGTCATGCTGGAGGTGCTGGGCGACCGGCGCGTGGTGGCGGCGATCGGATCGCCGCAGACGCTGCTCGACTACCTGACGGCGGTGATCGACGAGGTCGCCGCCGCGCCCCGCTCCGCGGAGCGCTCCGAGGCGCGCCGGCGCTTGCTGGTGTCGCTGCCGGCCGCCTGTGACGCAGCCGTCGTCGCCTTGCGCGGCGGCGATCTCGGGGCGACCTGGCTCGAGGCCGAGTGCATACGCGCGCGCCAACCCGACGTGCGCGGCGCGCTCTCCGACGCGATCCTCGGGCTGCGCCAGGGCGCGCCCGGGCCGGGGGCGGAGACGATCCAACGCCTGCGCCGGTCGCTGGAGGGGAGCGCCAAACCGCTGCGCGATCCGACGCGCCTGCGCCCCGGCACCGGCCGGGGCCGCGAGTCGCGCCGCATGAAGTAGCGCACAGGCTCCAACCGATCGTCGACGGGCGCGGCGCTGCGCTTGACTCGCCGGGCGCGCCGTCGGCAAATGGCCGCATGCCGAACTACCGATACCTGCTGGTCGCAGCGATCTCCGCGGGAGCTGGCGCCGCGGCGGTCGCCGCCGACGTGCCCTCGAAGACGATCATGCGGTCGCACGTCTACGATTCGGTGCACATCAAAGCCGAGGCGACCAAGACCGGCGAGCGACGAGAGGTCTTCGACGCACCGACGGTGACCCTCGAGCGTTTTGCCTCGCACATCACGACGCTCAACCCGGGTGAAGCGCCCCACCCCGCGCACCGGCACCCCGAAGAGGAGCTGATGATCGTGAAGGAAGGCTCGCTCGAGGTGATGCTCAACGGACAGCCGACGCGCGCCGACGCCGGCGGCATGATCTTCTGCGCCTCGAACGAGCTGCACGGCATCCGTAACGTCGGCACGACACGCGCGATCTACTACGTGGTCAAGTGGTTCCCGCACGACATGCCGAAGACCGCGGCCGCGACGCCGGCGCCCGCGCCGGCGAAGTAGGAACGTCGGCGCCCGCGCGGCGGTGGAACCGGAATGAAGGGCGCCCCGGGTGTACGTCCCGCCGGAGAGATGAGCATGAGCGACTCCTTTCGAATCGCTCATCTAGTGTCGGCGCGCGTCGACCTCTTGCTCAGGATTCGCGACGCCGGTCGTCGACCGGCGGTGCCCTAATACTCGAACAGCGCGCCCAGCGACGAGTGGAACGCGATCGTGTTGGCGACGCTGCTGCGAAAGTCGGGCTCGCGCGTCGATTCCAGCAGCCAGTCGCGCGTCGCCTCGATCTCGGCCAGCAGCTGCACGCGCGGCCAGACCGTCACTCGCACGCCGGTGTGCGCGCGCAGGTTGGCGCTGGGCACGAACGGCGCGCGCGGCTTGTCGACCTGGGCGGCGGCGTCCAGGTTGTCGGTGAGCAGCAGCTGGCTGCCCGCGGCCATCCCCACGAACGGACGCCAGCGTGCCTGCGCCGGAGCGAACGCGTACTGCATGCCAACCGCGGCGCCGAACGTCCAGACGCGAACGTCGGTCGTGTTCGGCCCCAGCGCACTGCCCATGAACGGCCACATCGCCTGGGCGCGCACCGCGACCCGCGCGCTCACGGGGATGAACCACAGGAACTCCAGGTGCCCCATCGGCGCACCCAGCGTGTGGTCGAGATCGAGCGTCGTCCCGACGCCCATGACCCAGGGCTCGCGCGGGTACACCGGTGACAGCGCCGGCGCCTCCGGCGCGGGCGCGGCCGATCGCGCGCGCGTCGTCGCCGTCGCCGCGGGTGCGGAAGCGAGCGCGATCGGCCCAGGCGCCGCCCCGCTTCTCGTCGGCGCGGCCTCGGACAACGGCGCCGGCGTCGACGGTGGCCTCCATACGGCGTCGGACGCAAGAGGAGGCGGCGGCTGGGTCTCGCCGAGCGCGCGCAACCCCTCGACAGCGGCCAGGCAAGCACGGCGGCGCGCCGGGCGATCGTTGGGATCGAAGCTGAGCTCGAGGCGCACCTCGACGCGACCGGTGGTCACGCCGCGCGAAAAGATGATCATTCGTCCGTCGTTCGAGCCGACGACCACGCCCTGCAGATAGGGAATCGACACGAGGTCGATCATCTCCGAGGGCCAGTCGCGATCGCTGGTCACCATCGACACCGACACCAGGTTGGCGGCGCTGAGCTCGCGCTTGAGCTCGCCCGCCAGGCGCGATCCCGCGGGCGCGATCACGCCAATCGGCTGCGGCGACGCGTTGGCCGCCGATTGCACGGCGACGCAGGCGGCTCCCACCGCCAGCAGCGACAGCCAGACCGCCGTCCTCCGCGCACGCCGGTCTGCGCGAACGATCGGGCGACGGCGCTGTCGGCAGCGCGCCGGACTCCGCTGGGCGGCGCCCGGCCCCGTCCCGGCGACATTCATGGGGACACGCTGGCGGTTGGCGCCACCCCGTCGCGAAGGATCTGGCGAGCGAGCGGGGCGTGCGGACCACGCGGCGCGCGCGCCAGGTAGGCCCGCGCCGCGCCGCGCGCGGCATCGGCGTCATGCATGTGGATCGCGCACTCGACGAGGCGTCCGACCGCCTGATCGGCAAGCGGGCCGTGCGGCCAGTCGTCGACGTAGCGGCGAAACCAGCGCGCCGCGCGATCGGCTTCTCCCGATTCAAACGCGAGCCGGCCCAGGCTGAAGACGGCGTCGGCGGCCAGCGGATCGCGCGGAAAGCGCCTCACCAGCGCCTCGAACGCCTCGCGGGCGCGGGGGCGCGCCCCGGCGTAGCGCGCCACGTCTCCCAACGTCAGCAGGCGGGGCGCGTCGAGCCGGTGGCAGAGCCGCGCCCACCCCACGCGCTTCGCGGCCGTGAATGCCTCGGCATACGCACCGTGCTTGGCCAGGGCGAACCAATCGTCGTCGACGGAGCGCGTGCGCGCGGGCGCCGAATCGTTCGCCGGTTGAGTGAGCAGCGAGCCGATCGCGCCCCCGGCGGGTGGATTGCTCGGCGTCGCGATGGTCGTACCCACTGCGGGCGGGCCCTCCGGTGCGACGCCTGCCCCGGGGACAGCCGGCGAGCCGGCAACCGATGTCCCACCCACGGCCGGCACCGGCACCGCCGACGCCGTCGTCGCAAGGCGCATCTCGTCGGCACGAAGCGGGTCCGTCCGCACGACACCGCGATCGACCGAAAGCCGCTGGCCCGCGCGCAGCGGAACGCCCGCGCCCAGCACCGCGCCGTCGATCACCACCGACCCCTCGAAGAGCGCGACGTCGAGGCGCGCCGACGACCAGACGACCGCGAAGCGCGTCCCGGTGACCCGCACGCGGTAGGGACCCGCGTGCACCAGCCAGAGCGTCGACGGCGTGTGAACCACGCGCGCCTCGAGCCGCCCCTGCTCGAGGAAGACCTCGGCGCCGTCGCCGCCCAGGCGGCGCAACCGCCCGCTCGACCCAGAACGGAACGTCAGGCTGGAACCGTCGGAGAAGCGCAGCGGTAGATCGCTGCGCGCGTCGGCGACCAGCACGCGGTCGACCTCGGCGGGCGCACTGCTGGCCCCGCCGCGCGCGCGCGGCGGCGCGCGGTGAACCAGCAGCGTGAACAGCGCCGCCGCCGCGCCCAGCGCCAGCAGCGCGACCCCGATCGGTCGCTTGCGCAGCCGCGGGCGGCCGGAGACTCGCGGCGCGGGCAGCGGCTCGCGCTGCATCGCCGCGTCCTGGGCCTGCGCCAGCTCGCGCCACAGACGATCGGCACGCAGGTGAGGCGGCGGAGTCTTCATCGTTCACCTCCGCTTTCGAGCCAGGGCGCGAGCGCCTCGTATTGCCGCGCGAGCTTGAAGAAGCGCCGCTCGGCGCGCACCAGCCGCCGGCGCACGGTCGCCAGCGACATGCCGCACGCGCGGGCCGTTGATTCCAGGTCCAGGTCTTCGAGCATGCGCAGCGAGAACGGGATCCGTTCGTCGACGGGGATCCGTTCCAGGATGCGGTACACACAGCGCGCGGCCTCCTGCATCTCGGGACCGGCCCAGGGCGCGCCGGCCGCCGGCTCGGGCACCTCGGCAAAGAACGTCAGCCAGCGCTTGCGGCGGCGCCGGCGAATCGCCTTGCGCGCGGTGAAGACCGCGATCTGAGTGAGCCAGGCCTTGAGCGCGCGCGGATCGGCCAGCTGATCGATGCGCTCCCAGGCGTGGGTGATCACCTCTTGAAACAGATCGCCGGATTCGCCGTCCTCGCCGCCCAGCACGCGGAACAGCACGCGGCGCACGTGGTTGCCGTAGCGCTCGACGAGATCGGTGGTCGCGCGCGGCGCACCCGCGCGCAGGCTGGCCACCAGCTGCAGGTCGTCCGCCGATTCGCCCCGCCCCTCGGGCGGGTCGGGAACGATACGTAACACTCGATCCACAGCCTCTAGTGTCCCCGAGCGCGGGGCCGCTGCTCAAGAAAAAGCGTCGCCGACGCGGTCGGTTACGTTCCTGGCAGGCGCGCGACCCGGCACGCCCCCTGATCCAGCCAGATCCGGGCCGGTTTTCCATGTAAATCGGCGGGGAGGTCGTCGGCGGCCAGATAGGCGGCGTCGACCCCGACCAGCTCCGCTTCGAGGCGCTGGCAAAAGACCTGGGCCGGCAGCCAGCCGCGCACGCCCGCGACCGCACGCCCGCGAAGCGGGCCGTAGACGTGGATGTGGCCGTCGGCCAGCAGCTGGGCGCCCGGGTTGACGGGGCCCAGAACCACGAGGTCGCGGCCCTCCGCATAGACGATCTGGCCCGAACGCACCGGCCGGTCGATCAGCAGCGGCGAATGCAGTGCCGGCGCGGGCGATGGCTCGGGGAACGAAGGAGCCGGCGGCGCCTTGGGCGACGGAGGCGGATCGGCCGGTGGTCGGGCGCCACTCAGGGCGCGGCCCTGGAGCTCGGCCAGCCGCCGCTCCCAGCGTTCGCGCCGATCGCCGGCGGCGCCGCCCGCGAGCAGCCGGTGGTAAATCGCAACCGCGTCGGCCGTGCGGCCCTGGCGCGCCGACAGCTCGGCCATGGTTTCCGTCACGAAGAGATCGCGCGCCGGCTCGGCGACGGCGCCGCCAGAACCATCCGTCTCATCGAAAAACGACCGCATGGCTCCGCCTGACGCGGATTGTGCGATCTCGGCTCCGAAGGTCAACTTTTCTGGGGACTCGACGGCCGGAGCCAACCGGGATATGGGAAGGGCGATGAACCGAGCCATCTTGCTTTTTGGCTATCCCGGGAGCGGCAAAGGGACGCAAGGGAAGATTCTCAGCGCCCTGCCCGGCTTCCAGCACGTCGCCATGGGGGACATCCTGCGCGGGCTCACGCCGGCGCATCCGCTCTACGCGGCGGTGCAGGACCAGATTCGCGCGGGAAACCTCGTACCCGATGAGCTGGTGTTGGAGCTGTTCGCGCATCACCTGGAGACGCTGAAGCTGCCGGCGACCGACTTCGTGATCGTCGACGGCATCCCACGCAACTTCAAGCAGGTCGAGCTGCTGAACCGCATCGTTCAGGTCATCAAGATCTTCAAGCTATCAATCTACGACGAGGCGGTCGTCATCGAGCGCCTGCGCCGGCGCGCGGTGGCCCAGGGCCGCGCCGACGACACCAGCGAGGCGGTGATCAAGCACCGGCTCGAGGTCTACCGCCGCGAAACCGAGTCGTGCATCACCGCCTATCCGGGCCCGATCCTGACGCGCATCCAGTCGAACCAGACGGTCTTCGACGTGCACCTCGACATCATCCACGCGCTCGGCAAGATGCGGCAGATTCAGTTCGTCTGAGCCGCGCCCAGCTCCGCGAGCCGGCGCAGCAGGAACCGACCTTCGGCGTCGTTGCCGACCAGCGCCAGCGCCTCGCGGTACGCGGCGGCGGCTTCGTCGACGCGGCCGAGGCGGCGCAGCAGATCGGCGCGGGCGGCCGGGAGCAAGTGATAACCCGTCAGCGTCCCCGCGGCGGCGAGCGCATCGAGGCGGCGCAGGCCTTCCGCCGGACCGTCAGCCATCGCGACGGCCGCGGCGTGGTTCAACGCCACGACCGGCGACGGGTGGCGCGCGACCAGCACCGCATAAAGAACGGCGATCTCGCGCCAGTCGGTGTCAGCGGCGCGCGCGGCGCGCGCGTGCACGCCGGCGATTGCCGCCTGAAGCGTGTAGGGGCCGAAGGGATCGGCGCGGAGCGCCTCGTCGACCAGCGCCAGCCCTTCAAAGATCGCGTCGGCGTGCCAGCGCGATCGATCTTGAGCCTCGAGCAGCACGACTTCGCCGTCCACGCCGACGCGCGCGTCGCGCCGCGCGTCGGTCAGCAGCATGAGCGCCAGCAGCGCGCGCGCCTCGGGCCGCGACGGCATCAACGCGACCAGCAAGCGGCCGAGGCGGATCGCCTCGGCGCACAGGTCGGCGCGCACCAGCTCCGCACCGGAGCTGGCGGCGTAGCCTTCATTGAAGATCAGATAGACGACCGCGAGCACCGGCTCGAGGCGTTCGGGGAGCTCGTCGGGATCGGGCACGCGATAGGGAATGCCGGCGTCGCGGATCTTCCCTTTGGCGCGCACCAGCCGCTGCGCCATCGTCGCGGGCGGCACCAGGAATGCGCGCGCGATCTCGTCGGTCTCGAGGCCGCCGAGCGTCCGCAGCGTCAGCGCCACCTGCACTTCGATGGCCAGCGACGGGTGGCAGCAGGTGAAGATCAACCGCAGCTGGTCGTCCTCGACCGTGCGCTCGTCCCCGAGGAACAGGCCGGGCGCGGTGGCCGCGTCGCCCTCGGCGGCGAGCTCGGCGTGCTTGGCCTCGTGCAACGTGGACTGGCGCCGCTGATCGATGGCTTTGTTGCGCGCGGTTCGAATCAACCACGCGCGCGGGTTGTCGGGAACGCCACCCTCGGCGGGCCACTGCGCCAGCGCCGCTTCGAAGGCCGCGGCCAGCGACTCTTCGGCGAGATCGATGTCGCCGAGGAGTCGAATCAGCGTCGCGAGGATCCGCCGCCGCTGCTCGCGGAACACGCGTTCGACCGCCGCGACCTCGATCCGCATGTCAGCACCGCAAGGATAACCAACGTCGGCGTCAGTGCACGTGCACGAACCTGCACACGTGCACCTCCGCAAGCGGCTAGCGTCCCGGCCGCGGATAGTCCGCCGGCAGCTGCATCACCGGCCGCACCTCGATGCCGCCGACCTGCGCGCCGGGGATGCGCGCGGCCAGCTTGGTCGCCTCGTCGAGGTCCCTCGCCTCGACCAGGTAGTAACCGCCGAGCTGCTCGCGCGTCTCGGCGAACGGGCCGTCGGTGGTCAGCGTCTTGCCGTCGCGCACGCGCACCGTGGTCGCGGTCGCGGTCGGCTGGAGCGCATCGCCGGCCTTCATGTTTCCGCTCTGGATGATGCTCTTGGTGTACTCGGCGTAGGCGCGGAACATCGCATCGCGGTCGGCCTGCGTCGCGGACTTCATGGCGGCTTCGTTTCCGTAGATCAGCAGCATGTATTGCATGGCGTCTCTCCTGTCTCTGGTGGTTGAAAGATTAGCGTCCGCCAGTGAGTCGATCCACGCGGCGGCGGATCGACAGCGCCTCGAACTTTTTTACGCCAGCAGCGCCAGCAGATCCTGCTTGGTCAGCCCAGCCGCCGCTGCGCCATCGCCGAGCGCCGCGTCCATCAGCGCGCGCTTGCTGTCCTGCAGCGCCAGGATGCGCTCCTCCACCGTGTTGGCCGCGACCAGACGATAGACGAAGACCGGCCGTTCCTGGCCGATGCGGTGCGTGCGGTCGGCCGCCTGTGCTTCCACCGCCGGGTTCCACCACGGATCGCACAGGAAGACGTGATCGGCGGCGGTCAGGTTCAGGCCGCTGCCGCCGGCCTTGAGCGACACCAGCATCACGGGCGGCCCGCCGGAGGCCTGGAATCCCGACACCACGGCCGCGCGATCGCGCGTGCTGCCGTCGAGCCGCGTGAACGGCAACTCGGCGCGCGCCAGCGCCGGCTCGATCAGGTCCAGCAGGCTGGTCCACTGCGAAAAGACCAGCGCCTTGTGTCCCTCCGACGCCGCGGTCTCCAGCGCCTCGACCAGCGTCTCGACCTTCGACGACGTCTCCGCCTTTTGTCCCGGCACCAATGACGGGTGGCAGGCCGCCTGGCGCAGGCGCAGCAGCGCCTCGAGCGCTTGCATCACGCCCTTGCCCTCGTCGAGCAGCGCCAGCAGATCCTTCCGCGTCGCCGCGCGAACCGCGTCGTAGACCGCGCGCTCGCTGTCGCCGAGCTCGACGCGCAGCACGGCGTCTGTGCGCGGCGGCAGCTCGGGCGCGACGTCCTGCTTCAATCGTCGCAGCAGGAACGGCTTCGTGCGCTGGCGCAGCGCCGCCGCCGCGCCCGGCTGCCCCTCGGCGATCGGCCGCGCGTGGCGCTCCGCGAACTCCGATCGACCGCCGAGCAAGCCGCGGTTCGCGAAGTGCATCAGGCTCCAGAGCTCGTCGAGCCGGTTCTCGACCGGCGTCCCCGTGAGCGCCAGGCGAAACGACGCCGACAGCGCATAGGCCGCGCGCGCGGTTTGACTGTCGGGGTTCTTGATCGCCTGCGCCTCGTCGAGCACCAACGCCTGCCACTTCACCGCCGACAGCGCTGTCGCGTCGAGGCGCAGGAGGGCGTAGCTGGTGAGCGTCACGTCGGCCTTGGCGTCGAGAGCGCGCGCGGCGCCGTGATAGACGCAGACGCGCAGGCCCGGCCGGAAGCGCGCGAGCTCGGCGGCCCAGTTGAAGATCACGCTCGTCGGGCAGACGACCAGCGTGCGCGCTCCGTCTCCGCTCGCAAACACGCACATCGCCTGCAGCGTCTTGCCGAGACCCATGTCGTCGGCGAGGATGCCGCCGAGGCCGGCGCTGCGGAGAAACGCGAGCCAGCTCAACCCCTGGCGCTGGTACGGCCGGAGCGTCGCGGTGAGATCCGCGGGCAGCGGCGCCTCGGGCAGGCGATCGAAGCCGGTGATGAGCGGCGCCAGGCGATCGAGACCGGGCGGCGGCGGATGCTCCAGCTCGGCGCACAGCACCGCCAGCGCTGGCAATGCATGGCGCGCCAGGCGCCCGTCGGCCTCGCGCGCCGCGAGGAGATCGGCGACCCGTTGACCGTGCTTCTGCAGCCAACCAGCCGGCAGCGACGCCCAGCCGCCATCAGAGAGCGGAACGATGGTCAGCCCCTCCTGCCAGGCGCGCACGACCGCCGCCGCGTCGACCGACGCGCCCGGCTTGGCGGCGTTGCTGCCGGCGCCGGCGCCGACCGCCGCGAACGTCAGCTCGAAGCGCACCGCCTCCGCTCCGTCGGCGCCCGGGCCCGCGGCCACCGACAGACGCGGTTGCAACGTCACCTGCGGCTTGACGATGCCGGCGGCGTCGCCGGAGAGGTCGCCGCGCCAGCGTTTCAGCTTGTCGATGAAGCGCGGCGCATCGGCACCGCTGTAGTTCGTGCGCCGCCCGGGCAGAAGGCCGAGCTCGCTGCGCAGCCGTTCCAGCGCGCGTTGCTCCGACGGTGCGTCGCGCACCGGCACCGGACCGCCCAGGTGGACCAGGCGGTCGGCGTCGATACGCGCCACCGGCGGCGACCCGTAGACCAGCGCCGGCAACACGCTGAGCCCGCCCGCGATCTGGTCGAGGCGCAGCACCACTCGCGGGGCGAGGTCGCGCACCACCGGCGGCAGGCGCCGGCTGCGCACGTCGAGCAGCGTGCGCCGCGCGAGGTCCGGTAGCCGCTTGGTGACCAGCTCGCCGAACTGCGTCTGACCGAACGACTCGCGCTTGGGCAACCCCTGCAGCCATAGACCGCCGGCGAGGTCGGTCTCCCCGAGGCGATAGAGCGCCGTGCGTCCGTCCTCCTCGCCGAGCGCCACGCCGGGGCTCACGACGGCGCGCACGCGCGGGTCCGCCGTGATGGTGAGCCGCACCTCGGGCGTGCCGCCCGGCCCGACGGCGTCGGTGAGCGTTGCTTGCGGCAGCAACTGCTCTTCGGACATCACGATGGGCCGGCCGTCGAGCGTCAGGCCCGGCGCGCCCGCGAGGATGTGCATCAGCCCGTCGAGCTTGCCGGGCGACAGCGCCGCGCGCGGGGCGCCGGTTCCGAGCAGGCGATCGGCGGTCAGATCGCGGTCCTCGATCTGCACGCGCGCCGCGCGCGACGGATCGGCGACCAGCGTGCCGAGCGAGCCTTCGAGCGGCGCTTCGCCCCCGTCGGGGCCGACGAGGACGCGCGCGAGCTTCAACCCGTCGGGCGCGCGCGTGAACCGGTAGCCGACGCGCGCGTAAGTGTTTGCCGACGCCAGCGCCGGGGTCGGAGGCGCCGCGGACGGCGCTTCGGATTCCCCGGCCGCCCTCCCATCGGGGCTCGCCGCTTCCGGGGCCTCCCCCGCCTCGTCCGGTGCCGTCAGGGCGATCGTGGCCGCCGCGACGTGCTCACAGGGGCTCACGCGCGACGGGCAGTCGCACTCCCACTCGATCTCCGTCGGATAGAGCACGACCGTCGGCGCGACGACGCGCCCGGGCGAGCGCACGCGCAGCACCACCTCTTCGTCGCTGCGCGACTCGACCGTGATACCGCCCGCCCGCGCCAGCGCCACGCCCTGCGACCAGAGGCCGGAGCGGCAGTTGCGGCGGATCGACGCGACGAGCGCGGTGAGGCTGGGACCGGCGGGGGACATGCGATGCGCTTTGTTACCACGCCGTACGACGATCAGCGTCGGACCGCGACCGCAGGGGCAGCGCCGGACGCGATCTTCCCGTATATTTCGCCCCCTCGATGATGTTGTCTCCCAGTCTCCCCACGGCTCCGGCGGCTCCGCCGGTTCCGACCGCACCGTCGGCGCCGCGGCGCGCCCGATGAGCGCGTTCTGGAGGATCCGCGAGAACCGGCTCGCCGCCGAGATCGGCACGCTGCGCAAGCAGGCCGACCTGACCTTCGCGCTCTGCTATCCGAGCCCTTACTTCGTCGGCATGTCCTCGCTGGGCTTCCAGACGATCTACCGCGGGCTGCACGCGCTCGACGGCGTGAGCGCCGAGCGCGCCTTCCTTCCCGACGACGCGCGCGCGGCGCGCCAGAACGGCGAAGGGCTCGCGACCTACGAGTCGGGGCGTCCCATCGGCGACTTCCCGGTGGTGGCGTTCTCGCTCGCCTACGAGCTCGAGCTCGCGGGCCTGGTCGATTGCCTCGACCTGGCCGGCATTCCGGCGCTGGCCAGCGACCGCGCCGCACGAGGCGGCCGCCTGCCCCTGATCGTGATCGGCGGCCCGCTCACCTTCTCGAACCCGCTGCCGGCGGGGCCGTTCGCCGACGTGATCGTCATGGGCGAGGCCGAAGAGCTGATCGCCACGCTCGCCGATGTCATCCGCGACCAGCCGGACCACGCGTCGCGGCTGGCGCACCTGGCCAAGCTGCCGGGTTTCTACGTTCCGTCGCTGCACGGCGAGCGGCTGCCGGCCATCGCCGCCGCGGGCAACGACAAGCTGCCGGCCTATTCGCAGATTCTCACCGCCGAGACCGAGCTCTCGGCGATGTTCCTGATCGAGCCCGAGCGCGGCTGCCACCGCGGCTGCACCTACTGTGTGATGCGCCGGTCGACCAACGGCGGAATGCGCACCGTCGCGCCGGCGCGCGTGCTCGGCCTCGTGCCCGCCGACGCCCGCCGCGTCGGGCTAGTCGGCGCCGCGGTCACCGATCACCCGGGGCTACCGGAGATCTTGCGCGCGCTGGTCGACTCGGGCCGCGAGGTCGGCATCTCCAGCCTGCGCGCAGACCGCCTGAACGACGAGATCGTCGGCCTGCTCAAGCGCGGCGGCTACCGCACGCTCACGACCGCCGCCGACGGGGCGTCGGAGCGCATGCGCACCGCGATCGATCGCAAGACCAAGGAACGCCACCTCCTGCGCGCCGCCGAGCTCTGCCGCACGCACGCGCTCAAGCAGCTCAAGCTCTACGTGATGCTGGGCTTGCCGGGCGAGACCATGGACGACGTCGACGAGCTCGGGCGCTTCAGCCTGGAGCTGGCGGCCATCGCGCCGCGGGTGGCGTTCGGCATCGCGCCGTTCGTCGCCAAGAAGAACACGCCGCTCGACGGCTCGCCGTTCGAGCCGATCGACGTGGTCGAGGCCAAGCTCTCCCGCTTGCGCGCGCATGTGCGCGGTCGCGTGACCCTGCGGCCCACGTCGCCGAAATGGGCCTTCATCGAGTACCGGCTGGCACAAGGCGGCTTCGCCGCGGGCCTGGCCGCCGCGGCGGCGACGCGCGCCGGCGGCCGCTACTCTGACTGGCGATCGGCCTTGGCGGAGGTGCCCGAACCGCCGGTCGTCGTGCCGTCGCCGCCGCCGCGCTCGTTGATGGCGCCCCTCGCGGGCTGATTGTCGTCGGCGGGCTGGTCGACCCGCTCGCGCTCGCCGACCGGCGACACGTCGACGGAGACCCGCAGGTCGTGGCGGCTGCCGCCGACGATCACGCCGCGCATCGGCGTCACGTCACCGAAGTCGCGCCCCCACGCGACCGTGATGTGCCTCTGGTCAGGCACGACGTCATTGGTCGGATCCGTCGGCACCCAGCCGATGCCGGGACAGTAGACGGCCAGCCAGGCGTGCGAGGCGTCGGCGCCGACGAGCCTCGGTTTTCCCGGGACCGGCAGCGTGACCAGGTAGCCGCTCACGTAGCGCGCGGGCAGGCCCATCGCGCGCAGGCACGCGATCTCGAGATGCGTGAAGTCCTGGCACACGCCGCGGCGCAGGCGCAGCACCTCGTCGACCGGCGTCGACACGCTGGTCGCGGCCTGGTCGTACGTCAGATCTTCGTAGATGCGGTGGGTGAGGTCGGCCACCACGTCGAGCAACGGCCGTCTCGGCGCAAACGACGGCCGCGCATAGGCGACCACGTCGTCGGAGATCCGGATGAACGGCGACGCATAGGTCATCTCGCACGCCTCGAGCAGCGCCGTGTCCGTCGGCTGGCGCACGCGATCGCGCACGGTTTCCCACGCCGGGCCGCCGCTCGACGGAGGCGCCGGAAGCGGCAGCAGCTCGACGTCGCGCCGCGACTCGACGGTCAGGTGCCGGTGCGGCTCCTGCATTTCGAAGTATGTCGTCCGGTTGCCGAAGTGATCCAGCCGTTCCGCGTGCGAGGCCGGCGTTGGCGCGACCGTCAGCTCATCGCACCGGCAGACCTGGCGTTCGGTGTCGCGCGGCGCCAAGTGCAACAGGTGATGCGACGTCGCCACCGGGTCGGTGTAGCCGTATTCGGTGACGTGAACCACGCGGTAGATCACGAGCGCGCCGCCTCGGCGAGCTGGCGCGACACCAGCGCGTGGCTCAGGTACTGGCCGCTGAGCGCGTCGGACAGCGCCGGCAGATCGCGCACGATCGAATCGAGCAGCGCCGTCAGCGCCGGCCGCCGCCCCTGCGCATCGGCCGCGCACACCGCGACCAGATCGACCTCGCGCAGCCGCGCGATCGCGGCTGCGATGATTCCGTCGGGCGTGCCGGCCGCCATGCGCGGCTCGACGCCCGTGCCCAAGGTCGGCGTCGGGAGCCTCGGCAGCTGCGGCAGGTGATCCGCCAGCGCCTGCAGCTGAAAGATCACCGAGCGCGGGTTCGATTCGTCGGTGACCAGCAGGTCGACCACCGGGACCACGTGCAGGCTCGCCAGGTAGCGGCGTCGATACGTCATCCCGCTGTCGGCCACGTCGAGCACCGACTCCAGCAGCTGCGCCTCCCGCTCCGACGTGCGCGTCACGGCCACGCGCAACGTCAGCACCAGATTCAGTGCGCGCTCGAGGCGGCGTCCCATGTCGAGAAATCGCCAGGCCTGGCCGCGCGTCATGCTCTCCATGACCACGCCGCCCACGGCCGCCAGGCGCATGATCACGCGATCGAGCCCGGTGGTCAGCGTGCCCAGCGTGCTGCCGCCGCTCGATCGCTCCGCGTCCATCTCGGCCAGCTCTTGCTGCAGCGACGTCAGGATGCGCCAGGTGTCGGTCGAGATGCGATCGCGTACGACGCGGCCGACCCGGTGGGTGGCGTCGATCGCCGAGCGCAGCGTGCCCGGATGGTCGGTCGCGAAGACCGCGTCCAGCAGCTCGCGCTCGATCGAGCGAAGAAACTGCGGATCGGTCGGTGCCACCGCGCCCGCCGCCGCGGCGTGCGTCTGCTGGCGCAGCGCCGCCAGCAACGGGCCGAGCTCGCCCTCACGCGCGCGATCGACGTCGGGCTGCTCGGCCAGCCGCGCGCTCACCGTGCGCGCGAGCCGCGCGATCGCATCGGCGCGCTCGGAGTACCGGCCGAGCCAGAACAGGTTGTCGGCCACTCGGCTCGGCAGATCGCCGCCGCCACGCGACAATACCGTCGGATGGCTGGTGCGCGGCAGCAGGCTGAACGTGCTGACCGGCCCGCCGCTCACCACCCAGGTGTCGTTGCTACCGGCGCCCCGCTGCATCGAGATCTCGCGCTCGGTCGGGCTGCCGCCGACCAGGCTGAGCGCGCCCGGCATGACGTCGTAGTCGGCGACAGCGTTCGTGCCCGCCCCGCCGCCGCCCTGACGGGCCACGAGGAAGCTGCGCAGCACGAGCTGTCGCGACCGCAGCTCGCCCCCGTCGATCACCGGCGTCGTCGACAGCGGCACGCGCGCCTGCGCGACCCACAGCCCCGGCGCCGCGCGCACGCGCGCCTTGACCTCGTCGCACGCCGCCGGCCCCAGCGCCTCGCCGAAGATCGGGTGCGACGCGCCGGTCGGATAGGCCGGCTTCAACACCATCTCGCTCAGGTTCGCGAGAACGTGCTCGCGCGCAACGGGATCGCCGCACCACCAGGTCTCGACCGACGGCAGCTTCAGCTCCTCGTCGAGCAAGCCGCGACAGATGCGCGGCAGAAACGGCACGATAGCCGCCGTCTGCAGCACGCCGCTGCCCAGCGTGTTGGCGACCGCGACCTGCCCGGCGCGCACCGCCTGCAGCAGGCCGGGGATGCCCAGCGTCGAGTCGTCGCGCAGCTCCAGCGGATCGCAGAAGTCGCCGTTGAGCCGGCGCAAGATCACGTCGACCGGATGGAGCCCGCCCAGCGTCTTCAAGTACACGCGGCTGTCGCGCACGGTCAGGTCGGCGCCGTCGACCAGCATGTAGCCGAGGTACTGCGCCAGGAACGCTTGCTCGAAGTAGGTGGCGTTGTACGGCCCCGGGCTGAGCAGCACGATGCGCGGGTTGTCGTGGCCGGCGGGTCCCAGCGACGCCAGCGTCTCGCGCATCGTCCGAAAGAATGTCGCCAGGCGCGCCACGTTGCAGTCGCGAAAGACATCCGGCAGGACGCGCGACATCACGATGCGGTTCTCGAGCGCGTAGCCGGCACCCGCGGGCGCCTGGGTGCGATCGGTGAGCACATGGAACATGCCCGTCGGCCGGCGAAC
>Ga0265320_10000646_pt1 | contig 26600 bp, 24 predicted proteins | sample 4827metaG_FD_202087 | JGI IMG/M metagenome (GOLD analysis project Ga0265320, IMG submission 202087) | Rhizosphere microbial communities from Carex aquatilis grown in University of Washington, Seatle, WA, United States - 4-8-27 metaG | ecosystem: Host-associated > Plants > Roots > Rhizosphere >...
GGCGTTCCTAGAAACCCGAGCGCGACGGCGCCAATAGCCAGGACCACAAGGGGGACGGTCATCACCTTCGGGCTCTCCTGGGCGTGGGCGGCCTCCGGCGAGCGCGGCGCGCCCCAGAACACCTCGCACAGCAGGCGCGTCATGTAGAAGGCGGTCAGGACGACGGCGGCCAGGCCGGCGTAGAGGGGCAGGCTCGAGACGCCCCAGTCGGACGCGGCGTGCAGGATGGCCTCCTTGCTCCAGAAGCCCGAGAAGAGGAACGGCACGCCGGCCAGCGCCATCATGCCCACGGCAAAGGTCGCGTAGGTCGTGCGCATGCGGCCGCTCAGGCCGCCGAGCCTGCGGATGTCCTGCTCATGGTGCGCGGCGTGGATGACGGAGCCGGCCGCGAGGAACAGGAGGGCCTTGAAGAAGGCGTGCGTCAGCAGGTGGAAGATCGCCGCGACCCATGAGCCTACCCCCAGGGCCAGCATCATGTAGCCGAGCTGCGAGATCGTGGAGAAGGCGAGGACCCGCTTCAGGTCGTTCTGGGCGACCGCTATCGCCGCCCCGAGGAGCGCGGTTATCGCGCCTATCGCCGCCACCACGGTGAGCGCGTGGACCGGGACGCCGGCCAGGGCCTGGTCGTACGAGACGAGGGGATAGATGCGGGCGATCAGGAACACGCCGGCCGCCACCATCGTGGCCGCGTGGATCAGCGCGCTGACGGGGGTGGGCCCCTCCATGGCGTCGGGGAGCCAGACGTGGAGCGGGAACTGGCCCGACTTGCCCGCGGCGCCGCAGAAGATGAGCAGGCTGATCGCCGTGGACGCCGCCATCCCGCCCGCGAGCGCCGTCGCGCCCAGGTGCCCGAGGGCGCCGGCCTCCAGGACGCCGCTGCCCCCGTCGTAGAGGAGCAGCGAGCCCGTGACGTCATAGAGCCAGACGAGCCCGAGGAGGAACCCGATGTCGCCGATCTTGGTCGTGATGAAGGCCTTCTTCGCGGCGGCGGCCGCCTCCGGCTTGTGGAACCAGAAGCCGATGAGGAGGTACGAGGCCAGCCCCACGAGCTCCCAGCTGATGAAGAGCAGCAGCAGGCTGTTGGCGATGACGACGCCCAGCATGGCCGCGGCGAAGAGGCTCATGAAGCAGAAGAATCGCGTGAAGTTCTCGTCGGCGTCCATGTAGCCCAGGCTGAAGATGAAGATCAGGAGCCCGACCAGGCTCACCATGACGCACATCAGGGCGCTCAGCGGGTCGAGGAGCCACCCGAGCTCCACGGCGCCGCCGCCGAGGTCAAACCAGCGGAAGTTGTGGAAGAGGTGCGCGGAGGGGACCGCGAGGGCGCCCCGGAGGGCAAGGCACGATAGGACGAGCGCCCCGGCCATGCCGGCGATCGCCGCGGCCGCCGAGAAACGCCTTCCCCCCCTGGGGGTCAGGGCCCCGAGGCCCGCCGCCAGGAGCGGGAGCGCGGGGATCAGCCAGAGATGTTCGATCGGGAGGCCCATGGCTCAGCCCTTCAGGCGGTTCGCCTCCGGCAGGCGGATGTTCTTCTGTTGGCGGTACACCGTGATGATGAGGGCGAGGCCGACCGCGGCCTCGGCGGCGGCGACGGCGATCGCGAAGATCGCGAAGACGACGCCTGTGGCCGGCGAGGCGGAGGGCCCGAAGCGCCAGAACGCGATGAAGTTGAGGTTCGCCGCGGTCAGCATGAGCTCGAGACCGAGGAGGACCAGGATGCTGTTGGAGCGCGCGAGCGCGCCGGCCAGGCCGACGGCGAAGAGCAAGCTCGAGAACACGAGGCAGAGCTGCAGGGGGCTCATGGCGGATCCCCCGGCTTCTCGGGCGGCCCTATGGCGGCCAGGACGACGGCGCCGATCAGCGCGACCGTGAGGAGGACGGCGACCGCGAGGAGCGAGGCCGCGTGCGCCCCCATGAGCTGGTCGCCGAGCTGGCGGACGGTCACGGTGGGCGCGGGGGCCGGCGCCGCCGCGAGCGGGGCGCGGGCGACGGCCGCGATGAGGACGCCCGCCACCGCGGCCCCCGCAAGGATGGCGTAGAGGGCTCGGCTCCTCGACGCAGGCGGTGCGGCCACGTCGTCGCGCGAGTGGCGCGTGAGCAGCACGGCGAAGAGGACGGCCATCGAGATGGCGCCGACGTAGACGAGGATCTGCGCGAAGGCGACGAACTCGGCGCCCGCCCAGAGGTAGAACGCCGCCACCCCGGCCCAGCAGACCGTGAGGAGCAGCACGCTGTGCAGGAGGTTGCGCCGGCTCATCGCCACGACAGCGGTCCCGATGGTCGCCAGCGCGATCGTTGCGAGGACGGCGTTCATGCGTAGCGGTACACCCGGGCGCCGAGCCCCGCCGAGAGCCGGCGGCCGAGGAGGAGGAACGGCACGATGACGAGCGCCAGGGAGACGGCCCACCGGAGCAGCTGGAGCGGGCCTGCCCACGGCAGGCTGAGCGACCAGAAGGCCGCCGTCCCGAGGTTGATGATCGCCAGCGGCACGAGGAACTTCCAGGCGAGGCGCGTCAGCTGGTCGATGCGCAGGCGCGGCATCGTCGCGCGCACCCATATGAACCCGGAGAGGAGCGCGAGGAGCTTCACGGAGAACCAGACGTAGGAGGGGACGAACTCGAGCTGGGGCAGCGGCGCGTGCCATCCGCCGAGGAAGAGCGTCACCGCCATGCCGCTCAGGGCGCACATCCCGAAGTACTCGGCCATGAAGAAGAGGGCGTACTTGAAGCCGGAGTACTCCGTGAGGTGCCCCGCGATCAGCTCGCTCTCCGCCTCCGGCAGGTCGAACGGCGAGCGGTTGGACTCCGCGAGGGAGGACACCATGAAGATGGCGAAGGCGGCCGCCCCCCAGGGCGTGAAGACGTGCCAGTGGGGGAGGAAGCCCCACTTCCAGCCGGACTGCGCGGCCACGACGCCCGCGGTCGAGAGCGCGCCCGCGGCCAGCACGACCGGCACGACGGACAGGAGCAGCGGCAGCTCGTAGCTGATGAGCTGCGCCAGGGCGCGCATCGCGGCGAACAGGGCGTACTTGTTGTGGCTCGACCAGCCGGCCATGAAGATGGAGAGCTCCGTCGCGGAGCTGGCCGCGAAGAAGAAGAGGATGGACGCGTCCATGTCGACCGGCAGCAGGAGGCGGCCGTACGGGATCACGGCGAACGTGAGGAAGGAGAACGCGATCACCGCGACCGGCGCCAGGAAGTGCAGCACGGGGTCCGCGGCGTGCGGGACGATGTCCTCCTTCGTCAGCATCTTTATCCCGTCGGCAAAGGGCTGCAGGAGGCCGAACCAGCCGGTGCGGTTGGGCCCGGGCCGGTTCTGGACGCGCCCGAGGACCTTGCGCTCGACCAGCGTCAGGAACGCGAAGAGGAGCCCGAACACCGCGAGGAGGGCCACGATCTTGATGAGGCCGTTCGCCGCCCAGCGGGCCGGCCCGGGGAGGAACCCGGTGAGCCCGTCGCGCAGCAGGAGGGGCGCGCGCTCGAGAAGGGACGAATCCGTCGTCGCCAGAAGGCTCATGCGGCGGGCTTGGGGGCCTGCGCGCTCGGCGCGGCGGGCGTTTGCGCCGGGGCGGCCGGCTTGGGGGCGGCCTTGGCCGCGGCGGCCTTGCGGGCGGACACGAGCCGCTCGTCCACCTCGGCGGCGTCGGTCGGGTGGATCCGGTGGTAGTAGTCGTTGGGCTTCGCGAGGGCGTTGCGGTCGAGCATGAGCCCTTTGAACCGGTCGGTGGCCGCGATCTCGAACACCTGGTCCATCTTGATCGCGTCGAACGGGCACACCTCCACGCAGATCTGGCAGCTCATGCACACCGCCGTGTCGATGTCGAAGACCGCCGGGTAGACCTGCATCTTCCCGTTCGCATCGGGCTTCTTGTCCTTGCTCTTCTCGATGTAGATGCACTGCGGGGGGCATTCCTTCTCGCAGATCTGGCAGGCGACGCAGCGCAGGGTGCCCATCGGGTCGTCGCCGCTCTCGCTGACCAGGAAGGGGAAGTTGCGGTAGGCCTCGGGCAGCTTCGTGCGCTCCTCGGGGTACTGCGTGGTCACGAACCTCTTCGGGTCGTGGAAGCTGCCCACGAGATTCCTGGCGGTGACCGCGAGGCCCTGGAGTAATCCTGTACCGAGCATGGGTGGATGCCGGGGGCTACCGGTCGACCTCCCCTAGGACGATGTCGATGCTGCCCAGGATGACGACCGTGTCGGCGATCGAGTGGCCGACGCAGAGATCCTCGAGGATGGTGAGGTTGATGAACGACGGCGGGCGGACGCGGTAGCGGTAGGGGTTGGGGCCGCCCTCGCTCACCAGGAAGAAGCCTATCTCGCCCTTCGGGCCCTCGATGCGGCTGTAGACCTCGCCGGGCTTCGCCCGGAAGCCGCGGAGCCTCGCCTTGGGGTCTATGATGGGCCCCCGCGGGAGGGTCCGCAGGGCCTGCTGGAGGATCTTTATCGACTCCCGCATCTCGAGCACGCGCACCATGTAGCGGTCATAGGTGTCGCCGTGGGCGCCCAGGGGGACCCGGAATTCAAAGCGGGGGTAGACTCCGTAGCCGTCGACCTTGCGCAGGTCGTAGCCCACGCCGGCGGCGCGCAGCATCGGCCCGGTGACCCCGGCGCTGACCGCGAGCTTCGCGGGGAGCCGCCCGATGCCCTGCGTGCGGGCCATGAGGATCTCGTTGCCGGTCAGCAGCTCCTCGAACTCGTCGAGGAACGCGCCGTAGCCGTCGGCCAGCTCGCGCGCCGCGTCGAGCCATTCTGGGGGCGCGTCGGTGCGGCACCCTCCGAACCGCTGGAAGTTGCACATCATCCGCGAGCCGCTGAGCGCCTCGAAGAGGTCCAGTATCTTCTCGCGCTCGCGGAAGGCGTACATGAGCGGCGTGCCGCTCGCGCCGCAGTCCTGCAGCAGGAAGCCCGCGAGGCACGTGTGGTTGAGGAGCCGGGTGAGCTCGGCGAGGATCACGCGCAGGTACTCCGCGCGCTCCGGAACGCCCTGGCCGGAGAGCCGCTCGACCGCGAGGGCGTAGGCCCAGTTGTTGGTCATCGAGCAGAGGTAGTCGAGGCGGTCGGTGTACGGCATCGACCCGAGGTACGAGGCGTTCTCGCCGATCTTCTCGTGGTTGCGGTGGAGGTAGCCGAACACGGGCTTGAGCCTCACGACGGTCTCGCCGTCGAGCGTGACGTTCATCCGGAACACGCCGTGGGTCGACGGGTGGTGGGGGCCCATCGACACCTCGAGAAGGTCCCCGTGGAACTCGTCGTGCACCGCGCGGATCTGCGGCCCGGGGGCGGACTCGAGCGGCGAGAGGTCGGAGAAGCTCACGGCTTGGGCTCCTCCTTGGGCGCGGCGGCGGCGGGCTCGGCGGCCGGGTAGTGGAGCTTCGCCTTGGCCAGCACGTCGCCGTGCGGCGTCGGCTCCCACTCGTAGTCGTCGGGCTCGGCGTAGTCCTTGCGCATGGGATGGTCCTTGAACTCGTCCCACATCAGGATGCGGCGCAGGTCGGGATGGCCGGAGAAGACGACGCCGTACAGGTCGAACACCTCGCGCTCCTGGAACTCGCACGAGCGCCAGACCGGCGTCAGCGAGGGGAGCGTGACCTTGTCGGAGCGGTTCCCGGTGCGCATGCGCAGGATCACGGGGCCGTGCCTCAGCTCCATCGAGAACAGGTGGTAGACGACCTCGAGGTACCCGGGCTGGAGGCGCTTGGTCTTCTGCTCGACCACCTTGGCGGGGCCGCCCGCGGGATCGGGCACCGTCGTGCTCGCCACGTCGGTGACCTCGCGGTCGAGCCAGTCGACCCCGGTCGCGTTGGAGCAGAAGTCAAGCCGGAGCGCGGGATCGTCGCGCAGGAACTCCGCGATGGCCCGCCCGTGGGCGCCGCCGACGAGAAGGGAGTGCTGCGCCGCCGGCCCCGGGTTTGCGACCACCGCGACCGCGGCGCCCGGGAAGCGGGCGAGCAGGCGGTCGCGGATCTGGTCGGGGGTCTCCATGGCCGATCGCTTCAGGCTCCCTCTTTTCGGACGAGGACGGGCGGCTGCCAGAGCTCGGGGTTCTTGGGCGGCTCGAGGTCGTGGGCCCCGAAGGCGGGCACGGGGTAGTCGCAGGCCGCACCCGGCTGCATGTGCGGCGGCGCCTCGGGCCCGGTGAGCCGCTGCCCGCGCATCTTTTCCTGCAGCTGCATGAGCCCGTGGAGCAGCGCCTCGGGCCTCGGGGGGCAGCCCGGGATGTAGATGTCGACGGGGATGTACCTGTCGATCCCCTTCAGGACGTTGTAACCCTGCTTGAAGGGCCCGCCCGAGATGGCGCACGCGCCCATCGCGATGCAGTACTTGGGCTCCGGCATCTGGTTCCAGAGGCGCACGACCTGCGGGGCCATCTTCTTGGTGACGGTCCCCGACACGATGATCAGGTCCGCCTGCCTGGGCGACGGGCGGAACACCTCGGATCCGAAGCGGGCGATGTCAAAGCGCGCCATCGAGGCGGCCATCATCTCGATCGCGCAGCAGGCGAGCCCGAAGTTGAGCGGCCACACGGAGCGGCTGCGCCCCCAGTTGTAGAGCTCCTCCATGCTCGTGAGCAGGATGCCCTGGCGGCGAAGCTCGTCCCTTTCGGCGTCCGTCGGGGTGGCTGGGGGGGGGCCCGGGTCGCTCATCTTATTTCCATTCCAGATGTCCGCGGTGCCACGCCCAGACGAGACCGTCGGCGAGCAGCAGGATGAACACGAGCATCGCGACCACGGCCCCCGCGGGCAGGGCGGTGAAGGCCACGGCAAAGGGGAGGAGGAACAGGACCTCCACGTCGAAGATCAGGAACAATATGGCGTACAGGTAGTAGTGGGCCTTGAACTGGATCCAGGAGTCCCCCGTCGACTCGATGCCGCACTCGTAGGTGTCGTTCTTGACCTTCCCGGGCTTCGAGGGCTGGAAGAACCGGAACCACAGCTGCGCCACCCCCAGCATCGCCAGGGGGAACGCCACCGCGACGGCCGCGTACAGGGCAAGAAAGGCGTAGGGGTGGGGGCTCATGGCAGGGTGAACAGCTTGGCAGGGGGGAGCCTATTTGTCACAATGCTTCTTGGCTAAAGCTGCGCATTATTTGTCCTGAGGGTTAGGGATTTGCCGATCATTGAAGCTTTTTCGGCGGAGGGCAACTTCGGGCCGAGGCGGCGCGATTTTAAGAGGTCCATTCTTGACAATTCCGATCGGAACATTGCGCGCTCGTTTTGGGATTGTCCATGGCTCCTTCGCGAACCAGCGTCGTTCCTCCGGGGTCCGCGCCCGCCAATTCGAAACGTCAGTGCCACATCCCGCCCGCCCAAAGACCCGAAGGCCGCCGGCCCGGCCCGACACCAAGCCCGCGAAAACCCTGCTCGCCACCCTCCTGGTCGCGGCCCTCGCGGCCGCTTCCGAGCTGCCTTGCGCCGAACCCGTGATCGCCAACCCCTACGCCCGCACCGCCCTCGCGCTCGACGGCGCATGGCGCACGATCGTCGATCCGTACGACAACGGCTACCTCGACTACCGGCTGCAGCCGTACGACGCCCAGGAGAAGCCGACCGGCGGCTATTTCCTCGACCGGAAGCCGGCCTCCCCCAGCGACTTGGTCGAGTACGACTTTGACACGAGCCCCGAGCTCACCGTGCCGGGCGACTGGAACTCGCAGTCGGAGAAGCTCCTCTACTACGAGGGGACCGTCTGGTACCGCCGCACGTTCGACCGCCCGGAGTCCCCCGCGGGCCGCCGGCAGTTCCTCTATTTCGGCGCGGCCAACTACGAGGCGGAGGTCTACCTGAACGGCCGAAAGCTCGGCAGGCACGTCGGCGGCTTCACCCCGTTCCAGTTCGAGGTGACCGGAGGGCTGCGGGACCGGGGCAATTCGCTGGTGGTGCGGGTGAACGACCAGCGGCGGCCCGAGGGGGTCCCGACCGTCAACACCGACTGGTGGAACTACGGCGGGCTGACCCGGGACGTGCTGCTGCTCGACGTGCCCGCGGCCTTCATAGGCGACTACTTCCTGCAGCTCAAGCCGGGCGACGCCTCGCGGGCGGCCGGATTCGTGCAGCTCGAGGGCGCCGCGCCCGCGGCGCCGGTCAGGATAGAGATCGCCGAGCTCGGCGTTTCGGCCGAGGCCGTGGCCGACGCCGGCGGCCGCGCGGCCTTTGACTTCGCCCTTCCCGGAGCCTCCCTCTGGGCGCCCGAGAACCCCCGGCTCTACGGCGTGTCGATCTCGGCCGCGGGCGACCGCGTCGCGGAGAAGATCGGCTTCCGCACGATCGCGGCCCGCGGGAGCGATCTGCTGCTCAACGGCCGGCCGGTCTTCCTGCGAGGCATAAGCCTCCACGAGGAGAACCCCCTGCGCGGGGCGCGGGCCACCTCGGAGGACGATGCGCGCCTGCTGCTCGGGTGGGCGAAGGAGCTCGGCTGCAACTTCGTGCGGCTCGCACACTACCCGCACAACGAGCACCTGGCCCGGACGGCCGACGAGCTGGGGCTGCTCCTGTGGGAGGAGATCCCGGTCTACTGGACGATCCACTGGGGCGATCCCTCCACGCTGGCCAACGCCCGGGACCAGATCACGGGCCTTGTCGAGCGCGACCGCAACCGCGCGAGCGTCGTGATCTGGTCGGTGGGCAACGAGACCCCGGTCTCGCCGGAGCGGACGGCGTTCATGACGAAGCTGATCGCGCGCGCGCGCCAGCTCGACCCCACGCGGCTCGTCTCCGCGGCGATGGAGGTCCGCCGCGACCCCTCGGACCCGAACCGGGCGGTTGTCGAGGATCCGCTGGCGGAGCTCGCGGACATCGTGAGCTTCAACGAATACATTGGGTGGTACGTCGGGCTGCCCGACGACTGCGCCAGGGTGAGCTGGGCGGTGAAATATGACAAGCCGGTGATAATCAGCGAATTCGGAGGTGACGCGCTGCAGGGGTTCCACGCGACCCCCCTCACGCGCTTCAGCGAGGAGTTCCAGGCGGACCTGTACCGAAAGACGCTCCCGATGCTCGAGAGGATCCCCCAATTGCGCGGCATGAGCCCCTGGATCCTCTGCGACTTCCGCTCGCCCAGGCGCCCGCTAGCGGGCATCCAGGACGGCTGGAACCGCAAGGGGCTGATCGGCGCCAACGGAAAGCGCAAGGAGGCGTTCTTCGTCCTGCGGCAGTTCTACGACGCCAAGGCGGCGGCGGAGAAGCCGCGCTAGGGCGCGCCCCTGGCGCGCACCCGAGTCATTTCCGCCCGTAGCAGGGCCTGCCCTCGGCGAGGCAGTCCCTGGGGCTCACCAGCCTGTCGTCCGGGCCGACCTCGGTCAGGGTGCGGTTGCACCAGTAGTTGACTGGAGGAGGGGCGGGGGGCGCGCCCTGGGGCGTTTCGCCCGGGGGCGGCCCGTCGACGTACATCGCCTTGGTGCGGAGGTAACGGCAGGGTTCGTTTGGCATGATCGCGGTCAGGCAACGAGTTTCTGGAGGGACCGGCGGATGAGGGCGCGCGCGATCGGGAGCTTGTAGCCGTTGCCCTCGAGCGGCGTCGCGTCGCGAAGGATCCGGTCGGCGGCCTTGCCGGCGAGCCCGTCGTCGAGGGTCCTGCCCTCGAGGAGCTGGTTTGCCTCGGCCACCTGCCAGGGGACGGGGGCGACGGCCCCGAGGACGATCCGCACGCGGCTGACCGACCGGCCGCTCACAAGGGCGGACGCGGCGCAGCTCACCAGGGCCCAGTCAAAGTCGCTCTTCTCGCTGACCTGCATATAGGTGCTGCGGCCCCCGGCCGGGATCGGGATCTCGACGCGCAAAATGAGGTCCGCCGGGCCGAGCGAATTGTGGGCCAAGGGGTTCGTCCATGCGCTCGCATAGAGCTCCTCGACCGTGAGCTTATCGACGCCGCGGCCCCGCAGGACGCAGACCCGCGCATCAAGCGCGGCGAGCGCGACCGCGAGGTTGGAGACGGCCGGGCTCACGCACATGCAGCCCGTGAAGAGCGAATGGTACTTGGCCTCGCCCGTGCGGGCGAAGCACTTCGCCCCGCCCTTCTTGCGGCAGTGGACGTCGCGGTGGCGGTAGTACCAGCACCTCGAGTGCTGGGCCAGGTTCCCGCCCACGGTCGCCATGTTGCGTATCTGCGGCGATCCGACCTCCGCCGCGGCCAGGGCGAGGCCGGGAAGGGCCCCGATGATCCGCGGGTGCGCCGCCAGGTCGGCCACCGTGACGTTGGCGCCCACCGTGCACTGCGCCGCGTCGAAGCCGATCTCGCCCGACCCGGGAAGCGCCTTCACGTTGACGAGCGTCCGCGGCGTCGCCAGGAACTCCTTCATCTCGCCGAGCAGGTCGACGCCGCCGGCGTAGAACCGCCCGTCGTCGCGGACGAGCTCCACCGCGGACTCGGGGCTCTGGGGGGTGACGTAGGCGAAGGCTTTCATGCGGGGATGGGCCTCTCGGCCCAGGAGGGCCTCAGGCCCGACACAAGCCCGAGGGCGGCCAGGACCCGGTCCGGCGTGATGGGCAGGTCGGAGACGCGCACCCCGAGGGCGTTCGCGACCGCGTTCGCGATCGCGCTCGCCGTCGGGATCGTGACGGGCTCCCCGATGCCGATGATGCCGCGCTCCGGCATGTCCAGGAGAATGACGTCGATGTCCGGCATGTCGGCCGGGCCGGGCAGCTTGTAGGTCTCGAAGTTGGGGTTGAGGACGACGCCGCTCGTGCGGTCCATCACGCGCTGCTCGTAGAGGGCGTAGCCGATCCCCATGATGATTCCGCCGTACACCTGGCTGCGGCAGGTGAGGGGATTGACGATGAGCCCGCAGTCCTGGACGCAGAGGATCCTGCGCAGCTTCACGAATCCGGTCTCGGTGTCGACGTCCACCTCGGCGAACTGCACGCCGCCGACGCCCTGCGAGGACAGGCCGGGCTGCCAGCGGCCGGAGGCCGTCAGCGGGTTGACGCCGATCTTCCGGCACGCCTCGAGCCAGCGGCCGCCGCGCGGCTCGGCGATCCCGGAGAGCCTGGCAAGCTCCGCCACCGCGTTCTCGCAGGCGTTGAAGACCGCCGGACCGATGTTCGCCGTCGTCGTGCTCCCGCCGCTCGATCCGTTCGGGGGCAGGAGGGAGTCGCCTATCCGGACCGCCACGCCGGAGGGCTCGACCTGGAGCATCTCCGCGGCGACCAGCCGTGCGACCGTCCGGGAGCCCGTCCCGAGGTCCTGCGTTCCGCAGCGCACCTCCACGGTGCCGTCGGGATTGACCTGGACCTCGGCCTGGCCCCGGCCGCCGCCGCCGCCCCACGTCGCGCCCGCGCACCCGATCCCGGTCTTGACCGGACCCGGCGAGGAGCCGGGCTTCCGGTACTTCTCCTTCCAGCCGAACTTCTCCGCGCCGATGCCGTACTCGCGCTGGCGGATCTCCATGGGGTCGTTGCGCAGCCTAAACTCAACCGGGTCGATGCCGAGCTTCGCGGCCAGGTCGTCCATGATGGACTCCATTCCGAAGGAGGCCTGGGGATGGCCCGGCGCGCGCATGGCCCTTGCGGAGCCGGCGTTGACGGCGACGTTCGCCTGGCGGACCCGCGCGCTCGGAACCTTGTAGATGAACGGGCTCGGGATGTCGGCCCCGCCGCCGCCGGCGGCGGTGGACACGCCGGCGGCGAACCCGGGCGAGCCGAGCGCGTCCATGTCGAAGGCCAGAAGCCGGCCGTCCTTGTCGGCGCCGAGCCTGATCTTCTGGAACGTCGAGGGCCGGTTGCCCACGCAGAGGGACTCCTCGAAGCGGGTGAGCATGAGCTGGACCGGCGCCCCGGCGGCCTTCGCCAGCCTCGCGCACAGCGCCCCCTCGACCCCGAAGCCGAGCTTCGAGCCGAATCCGCCGCCCATGTGGTCGCAGATCACGCGGACCTTGTTCTGCGGGATCCCGAAGCTCTCGGCCAGGCCGTCCCTCACGCTGAAGACCCCCTGCGTGGAGGCCCAGGCGTTGACCTGGTCGCCTTCCCAGGCGATCATGTTGCCGTGCGGCTCGAGGCAGTGATGGAGCTCGACCGCCGCGGAGTACGCGCCCGAGGCCACCGAGGCGGAGCGGGAGAACCCCTCGGAGACGTTCCCCGTCTCGCGCGCGGCGGGCCGCGTGAAATTGGGGCCGTCCTCGATCACCTGGGGCGCGCCGGCCTGGATGGCGTCCATCTCGTCGACGACAAAGGGCAGGGGCGTGGCGTCGACCTTAATGAGGCGCAGCGCGTCCTCCACCGCCTGCCGGCTCACGCCGGCGACGGCGGCGAGCTCCTCGCCGTAGTAGCGCGCCCGGCGGGGGCCCTCGCGGGCGACAACCGCGGCCCGGATCCCCGGGGCGGCCCTGGCCGCCGCCAGGTCGATCGAGTTGATCTTCGCGGCCGGCCAGCTCGAGCGGAAGATGCCGGCGAAGAGCATGCCCGCCGGCAGGACGTCCGTCGTGTACTTCGCGGCGCCCGTGACCTTGTCCGGCGCATCGACGCGCGGCATCGGCTTGCCGAGGTATTTTCTTTCCTTAGGCCAGGGCATCGGGGGATTGGAGGACGGTCACGGCGTCGTCGCCCGTCTTTCCCGCGGCCCTGAGGGCGGCAGCGAACACGTTGGGATAGCTTCCGCAGCGGCAGAGGTGCCCGGAGCACGCCTTGCGCACGTCGGCCTCGGTCGGGCTGGGGTTTGTCTCGGAGAGAGCGGTCAGGCTCATGACGAAGCCCGGGGTGCAGTACCCGCACTGCAGCCCGTCGAGCTCGACCATCGCCTTCTGCAGCGGAGTGAGCCCGTTGCGCGACAGCCCCTCGACGGTCGTGATCTCGCGGTGCTGGGCGTCGATCGCGAGGGTCGTGCAGGCGTACGCCGGCTTTCCGTCGAGCAGCACCGTGCACGCCCCGCATGTGGCGCGGCCGCAGGCCTCCTTCGCCCCGGTGAGCCCGGCCTGGGTCCGCAGGGCCTCCAGGAGCGTCACCCGCGGCTCGAGGACGAGCGCGCGGCGCTCGCCGTTGACCCGGAGCGTGACCGGAACGGGGCCCGGGCCCTGCGGCTCCTCCGCGCCCGAGCGGGCCAGATCCGCGGCGACCGCCCTGGCGCTCAGGGCCGCGGCCGAAACCGCCGTGGTGCCGAGGCCGATCAGGAAGTCGCGGCGCGTGAAGCCGGACGAGGGATTCTTAGGGCCACCGTTGCTTGGATCCTTTTTCATCGCCGCTGTGCGTATCGGATTTTTGCCGCGTCGCGCCGCGCGATCAACGGCAATTGCTGCGCGGAATTTGGCGTGTTTTTTGGCAAGAAATGACGCCTCGCCCCGGGGCGGGGCCGGCGCCGCCGCGGCCGCCGATGGGGAACTGTCTGGCCGAAAATAACTTGAAGCTGCGGTGCATTGGATTGTGACTGGTTCTGAGCGCCCGCCTCATGATCTTCACGACCTACTGGTTCCTGGCTTTCGCGGCCCTGGTCGTGACGGGCTATTGGCTTCTTCCCAGGGCCGGCTGGAGGCTCTGGTTCCTGGGCGTGGCGTGCGTGGTCTTTCACGCGCATTTCGCGGGACCTGCGGGTATGGCCCCGATCATTGTCCTGATGATCGTGACTTATTTCGCGGCCCTGACGCGGGACCGCCGGGCCTGCCTCGCCGTCATGGTGCTCTGCGTGGCGGCGCTCTGCTTCTACAAGTACGCGCTCTTCCTCATCGGGGCGGTGGTGAGCTCCTGGAGCCCGCTGCTGGCGTTCAAGCTGGGCGCCGGGGCCAAGAGCATCATGCCGGGCGCCCCGCCGCTCGGGATCAGCTTCTTCGCGTTCGAGTTCCTCCACTACCTCTTCGAGGTCAGGCGCGGCGGGGAGCCGATCCGCAACCCGCTCAAGTTCCTCCTCTTTGCCATCTTCTTCCCGAGCCTGGTCGCCGGGCCCATCAAGCGCTACACGCAGTTCATCCCGTCGCTCGAGAAGGGCTGCGTGCGCTTCCGGTTCGACAGCCTGGGCGAGGGCTTCCTGCGGATCGCGACCGGCTTCGCGAAGAAGGTGATCGTCGCCGACAACCTGACGCTCTACATCGACTCGACCCAGCCGCACTTCGCCGCGCTGGGCCTGGTCGGGCGGTGGCTCGTCCTTCTCGCGATGTCGGGCCGGATCCTCATGGATTTCTCGGGCTACAGCGACATCGCGATCGGGTTCGCGCGGCTGCTCGGCATAACGCTGCCCGAGAACTTCAACTGGCCGTACCTGGCGCACAGTCTCCAGGACTTCTGGCAGCGCTGGCACATCTCGCTCAGCCTCTGGATAAGGGACTACGTGTACATACCGCTGGGCGGCAGCCGGCACGGGCCGGTGCGGCGCATCGCGAGCGGCATGATCGCGTTCGGCCTCTGCGGCCTCTGGCACGGGCCCGCCTGGAACTTCGTCCTGTGGGGCCTCTACCACGGACTGGGGCTCTCGCTTTGCGCGGCCTACCGGAGGATTCCCGTCCTCGGCCCGATGCTCGGCGGGGGCTTTGAGCGGGAGCCCCTGGCGGCGCTCGCGCTCACGCAGCTCTACGCCTGCACCGGATGGCTGCTGTTCTTCTATCCCCTGCCTGAGGCCCTGCGGATGGCGCGGCTTCTCTACGGCCTATGAGCGAACATCCGCAACCTTCGACCGGGCTCGAGCGGTCGCAGTACTTCCGGCCCAGGGCCTTCCTGGCCGGTTTGGTCGGCGGGCTGATCCTGTGCTCGGCCCTCGCGCGGTTCGTGTCCCACCGCGGCTACCACGACGACTTCACCCGCTTTCACCAGAGCCTATCGCCGGAGGCGCAGTACTATCCCACGCTCGACGAGATGTGCGGCATCGTCCGCCCGCGCTGCCGGCCCGACCAGGTGCTGGTCATCGTGGGTGGGAACTCGGTCTTCAACGGCGTGGGGCAGCCCGCCGAGAAGATGTGGACCGTGGAGCTGCAGCGCAGGCTGGGCGATGGGTTCGTCGTGCTCAACTTCGCCTTCCGCGGCGCGCTCCCCACGGACGGCGGCGCCGTCGTCGCCGAGGTCTTGCGCAAGGAGTATCCGCGCCAGGTCTACGTGGCGAACACCGTGCCGTTCAGCCTTCCTGTCCCCTACGGCCAGGAGCCGTACAACTATCTGTTCTGGGAGGCGAGCCACTGGGGGCGCCTCGAGGGCTTCCCGCCGCGCGACGAGCTGGTGGCGGAGTACCTCGACAGGGAATTCACGTGGGGCCAGCGCTTCGACGTCTGGAGCCGGGACTGGCTCGACGGCGCCCTGCGCTTCAGGGACCTCTGGAACTGGGTGGGCTACGAGTATCTCTTCACGATCCAGAACCCGATCTCGCCGAATCTTCCGCAGGCCGTCTGGGCCCGCAGGCGGTTCGCCGACATTGAGCCTGATTTCGAGTCTATACCCGTGGGCGAGAGGTTCCGCCCCGAGTACCGCGCCGCGGAGATGAAGATCGTGCGCGGCTTCTCCGACAGCTACTACTTCAGGGAAAGGAGCGGGCAATGGCACCTGAAGCCCGCCATTCGCAGCGGATTCGAGCGGGTGGCGAAGGCGGCCTTTCCCGACGACCTGAAGGGCCGCACGCTCATAATGCTCAGCCGCAACAATCCCTACTACGTGAGGCTGCTCCCCGCCGACGACCTGATGAGGGAGAACGCCGCGTATCGCGACGCCGCGCAGGCGTGGCGCAACGCGGGATATGAATCCACCGACTACGGCTCGGACTACGAGGCGTCCGACTACGGCGACCGGACCCACCTGTCGGCCTCCGGGGGCCGCAGGCTCGCCAACAAGGTGGCCGACAAGGTCCTCGAGATCTCCCGCAAGCGCGGATACCTGCAGGGGGAGCCCCCCAGGCCATGAAATACCTGGACAACCTCATGAAGGCCCTGCCCGAGCGGTCCGCAAGGATCGCGTCACACGCCGGCTCCCTGCTGTTGGGACTGGTCCTGGCCGTGCTCCTTCACTATGTCCTTTATCGGCTGGGCCTGCCGAGCAAGCCATTCATCTATGTGGCCTTCTAACCCCGGGCGACCCTCACCGTTGAGGCAGCTCGCCCTGTTCCTGATAGGCGTGCCCCTGGCCGTGGCGGCGCAGCCCGACTTCCACGCGTGGGCCCCGACTCCGCCGATGGGCTGGAACAGCTGGGACTGCTTCGCGACCACGGTCACGGAGAGCCAGGTGAGGGCCGAGGCCGACTACATGGCCGCGCACCTGAAGGCCCACGGCTGGCAGTATGTCGTGGTCGACATCCAGTGGTACGAGCCCGCGGCGACGGGCTACGACTACAGGAAGGGAGCCGAACTGGCGATCGACGGCTTCGGCCGCCTGCAGCCGGCCGAGAACCGCTTCCCCTGCGCCGCCGGCGGCGCGGGCTTCGGGGCGCTTTCCGGCTACGTCCACGCGCTCGGGCTCAGGTTCGGGATCCATCTCATGCGCGGGATACCCCGCCAGGCGGTCGAGCGAAACCTGCCCGTCAAGGGAACGGGCCTCCGGGCCCGGGACATCGCGGACACCGGGAGCGTCTGTCCGTGGAACACGGACATGTACGGGGTCGACATGGCGAGGCCCGGGGCGCAAGCCTACTACGACTCCGTCTTCGCCCTCATCGCCTCATGGGGAGTCGACTACGTGAAGGTCGACGACATAAGCCGCCCCTACCACGAGCACCAGGGCGAGATTGAGGCGGTGCGGCTGGCGATCGACCGCAGCGGAAGGCCCATCGTGCTGAGCCTTTCCCCCGGCGAGACGGCCCTCGACGCCGCGGACCACGTGGGCCGGCACGCCAACCTCTGGCGCATCAGCGACGACTTCTGGGACAGCTGGAAGTCGCTCCGCGAGCAGTTTGCGCGCCTGGAGAACTGGAACCCGCACCGGCTGGCGGGCGCGTGGCCGGACGCCGACATGCTGCCGCTCGGCGTCCTCGAGCTCGGCCACCGGCCCACCCATTTCACCCCGGACGAGCAGCGGGTGGTGATGACCCTCTGGTCCATCGCGCGCTCGCCCCTCATGTTCGGCGGGGACATGGCGAGGATGGACGAGTTCACGCTCTCGCTCCTCACGAACGACGAGGTGCTCGCGGTGAACCAGCACAGCGCGAACAACCGGCCGGTGTTCGACCGCGGCGGCCTCGTGGCCTGGGCGGCCGACGTTCCCGGCTCCCCCGACAGATACCTGGCGCTCTTCAACGCCACCGACTCGGCGGCCCGCGTGGCGGTGGGCCTGGCCGAGCTCGGGCTCGGGGGCCAGGCGAGGGTGCGCGACCTGTGGCGGCACAGCGACCTCGGGCCCTGCGGCTCGGAGTTCTCGGCCCCCCTCCCTGCGCACGGGGCGGGCCTCTACCGCCTGGCGGGCGTGCCCGCGAACTGAGGGGGCCTATGAAGGGCGCGCGCCGCAAGGCATTCGGCATTGACCCGTGGGCGGCTTCCCTTCGGATGGCGGGTCCCAGCGCGATGACGACCGACCGATCCAGAGCGACCCACTGCACCCAATGAACCCGGCCATCCCGGCCATCGAATTCCTGGCCACCGCGTTCAACGGGCTCGGCGTCTGGCGCCGGGAGCAGCTCGTGTGGGGAAAGCGCATGAGCGCCCGGACGTTCGACCGCAGCCTGTACCTGTGGATGCACAGGCGCGGCCTCATGGGCGAGGCGGAGCGCAGGCTCCTCCGGGAGCTGGTCAGGCCCGGCATGACGGCCGTGGACGTCGGCGCCAACGTCGGACTGTACACGATGCTGATGGCCGAGCTCGTGGGGCCGTCGGGCCGCGTGATCTCGTTCGAGCCCGACCCGGACCTCGCGAGGCTCCTCGGGGAGAACTGCGCCGCGAACGGGGCGGCCAACGTCGAGGCGCACAACGTGGCCCTCGGCAGGGGCGCCGACCGCATGATGCTGCACCGGCTGACGCTCAACTCGGGCGAGAACCACCTGGGCCCGAACGGCAGGACCGCCTTCAGGCGGCTGCTGGAGGTGGAGGTCGCCGCGTTCGACGCGCTGGTGCCCGGTGTGCGCCCCGACTTCATCAAGGTGGACGTTCAGGGGTGGGAGCTCAACGTCCTGCGGGGCATGGAGGCGACGCTGAGGGGTTCGGACGCCACCATCTACCTTGAGTTCTGGCCGGTCGGCCTGGAGCGTGCGGGCAACGTCCCCGCGGAGCTGTTCTCCTTCCTGCGGGACCTGGGTCTGAACCTCTATTCATGCGGCGACCGCACGAGGCTGGAAGAGCCGGCGTTCCTTGCCATGGCGTCGAGGGTGAAGGGCATGAACTACGTGAACCTCATCGCGGCCCGCACGGACCCGAAGCGCCGCTGACGGGCGCCGGCGCCCATGTCGGCAACCCCCATGCCCCCGCCAGACGCCAGCCCCGGTGCCCCCGCGGCGCCGGGCGCGGTGCGCATGCTCCTCACGGTCGCCACCGCCGTCTCCTTTCTCCTGGTGCTCCAGAATTTCGGGCTGGATATCCTTCCCGACCGGCGCGTCCACATCCCGCCCGACCGGATCAGGCCCTATTCGGATGCGAGGACCTTCGCCTATGTCTTTGACTTCGGCGGCAGCGAGCCCGACCGGTGGCCGAGCGCCCGCAGCAGGGTGAGGCTCTTCGAGGACGGCCACGACTACCCATCGCGGCTCCCCAAGCCGGACGCGGTCCTGCAGGCCGGCGGGGGACGCTTCACGCACGAGCCCGGCAGGATCGTGTTCGCCGCCCTCGACAACACGGATCCGCGCACGAACGGCCGGAGCTATGATCTGTCGACCCCTGTCCTTTACAGCGAGGCGATCGGCGATGCGGCCATGCTGGCGTTCCTCTGCTGCGCGGGCGCCTGGCACATCCTGACCCGGCGCGGCCGGCGCCCGCCTCCGGGGCGGCCCGGCGCCTCACGCTGGAGCTGGCACCTCGCGGGGGCCGGGGCGCTCTTTGCCCTCGGCCTGTACTGCAACACGGGCACGCTGGCGCCCTATGCGATCACGACGTATCCCGTCGTCGACCACGCGACGGGCTACGCCTACAACCCCGACCACGTCCATTTCCGCGTGCTGTTCGACTTCGTCGACGGCCGGGACCGGTCGGTCTGGGACAAGGCGATCCTCCTGCGCAGGATCCTCCTGCCCGTCCTTGGCTGGCCTCTCATGAAGCTCCTCGGGTTCGAGCTCGGGGGGACGCTGACGGGCCTCCTCCTGAACATCGCGGCCTTCCTCGCGGCCCTGGGGCTCCTGCGGCGCCGGATCGGGGAGAGGGGCGCGGTGCTCGCGGGATGGCTCCTGGCGCTCTATCCCGGCGCCGCGTACTGGGCCGGGCTTCCGTATTCCTACGCGCTCATCTTCCCGGCCAGCCTGCTCCTGATGCTCGGGCTCATGCGGCTGGCCGATCCCGGGGGCCCGCGGGTCCTTGCGGCCGTCTCGCTCGCGATGGGCGTGGCCTACCTCGGCTACGACCTTGCGATCACGTTCGTCCCGGCGACGCTCCTCGTGCTCTGCTGGCGCAGGCGCCCCCTGGCGGCCGCGGCCTCGGCGGCGATCCAGCTGGCGCCGCTGGCCGCGTGGGTCTACGCGCTCGGCCGCGTCTTTCACCAGCCCCTGCAGAACGGCAACTCCGGCATCTACCTCTCGGTCCTCAGGGCGTTCCTCCACTCGCCGGATGCAGCCCTCTGGGGGAGGCAGGCCCTGCACGCCGCGGGCGTCGGATTCGACATCTTCTTCGCCTCGAACTTCATCTTCATCCCGGCCCTGTTCCTGCTCGCCGTGGCGCTCAACCCGCTGACCTCAAGGATCCGCTTTCACGCGGCCGAGGTCGCGCTCCTCGCCTCGGGCCTTGCGCTCTTCCTGGTGCTCAACCTGGCGCCCGGCGACACCGGGGGCTGGGAGATGAGGGGAACGTGGATATCGCGCATCTACCAGCCCGTCTTTCCCGCCCTCGTGCTCTTCCTCGCCAGGTGGTGGCAGTGCCTGCCGCCGCCGTCGCGGGCCATGCGGGCGCTCGTCGTGTCCGCGCTGGCCGCCGCCACGCTTGGCGACGCGCTGATCGTCTTCGGGCCGATCCTGTTCAATCCGCTCGGGGTGTCCGGGACGGCCTTCTACCGGTTCTACGACCACACGGACGCCCACTTCTTCTACGAGGGCAACCTCAGGGATCTCGGGCGCAGGCCGCTCGGGTTTCCCAGGAGGATGGCTGCCCCGACCGAGAAGGAGGTCTGGGATCAGAGGGAGGAGCAGCTGAAGACGGCGATCCGCGCCCTCGAGAGCGTGCGCTCCTCGGTCGCGGTGAACCGCGCGGCCCTCGCCGGCGTCAGGAGGGACTACCGCGAGGCGGGGCGCGCCCTTGCCGCGGCGCAGAGCCAGCTCTTCTCAAGGCAGCTTGAGCGCCGCCTGGCGAGGGGCGAGATCTCGGCCGACGAGGCGCGGCGCCAGGCCAGGACGGCCGACGATTTCACGGGGCCCCCGCTCAGGGCGGTGCTGGACGACCGGTCGCTCGACTCCCCGGAGGCTGGGAGCGGTGCGGAGCCCGTGCCGAGCGGCCTCGGGGACGTCCAGGCCGCCATCACCGCCGAATCGGAGAGGCTGAAGGCGCTCCAGCGCGACATCCTGCGGACGCAGGACGAACTCAGGGCGGCGGTTTCCGGCCTGACGGAGGCGCGGGAGGAACTCAGCCGGCCCGAGGGGCGGGAGAGCACGCCCGCGCCGCGTTAGCGGGCCTCGGGGTATTTCTTGCCAATTGCTGTCAATTCGGACAATCAGGCCTGCGTCCACCTCTGCGGGAAGTTCCTGATCTGGCAGCCGGTTACATGGCCCCTTGGGGCCGGCTGAGAGTTCCGGTCCCCTCTCTGCATCCGCAACAGCAACCACCCACGGTTCAGCCATGAAAAAATACGCCGTCATCGCACTCGCCGCCTCGTTGATCATGCCTTCGGTCGTCCTGGCCGACGGGCCCGCCGCTCCCGCGGACGCCGCGAGCGGAGGCCTCAGGTTCAGCATCGCGGTCACCAAGTTCGAGAATCACGCCAACTACAGCGGCCAGTTCGCGCTGGCCGACACCTGGGGCTCCATGCTGACGGACACGCTCCAGCAGTCGGGGCACTTCATCGTGCTCGGCGAGGCGGACATGCGCGACGCGGCGATGAAGGAGCAGGACTTCGCGAAGAGCGGGCGCGTGGCGGGCGGCGACAAGGCCCCGGCCACGGGCTTCATGACCCCGGCGCAGCTCCTGATAAAGGGCGAGATCACGAACTTCCAGACCACCTCGGGCCAGCACGGGGGCGTCGCCTTCGGGGGCATCCGGGTGGGAGGGGGCGGCGACGAGGCGGAGATCAACGCCGTGGTCTACGTCGTCGACTCGACCACGGGCCAGGTCGTGGCCTCCAAGAAGGTGCTGGGCAAGGTCAAGAGCAGCGGGCTGTCGGTCGGGTTCACGGACCGCAACTGGAGCGGCGACATGGGCGGCTTCAAGAAGACGAACGTGGGAACGGCGATGGAGCACGCGATCGACGACGCCGTGGCCTTCATCGTGACCCAGATCCCGAGCCTGCACTGGAGCGGCAACGTCATTCTGGTCAAGGGCACCCAGGTCTACGTCAACCGCGGCTCCCGCGAGGGCGTCGCCGCGGGCCAGGTCTTCAAGGTCGGCTCCTCGGAGACCCTGCGCGACCCCGCCACGGGCGAGACGCTCGACGTCGCCTTCACGGAGAAGGGCCGCATCCGCGTGGACTCGGTCAAGGAGAAGATCTCCATCTGCACCGTCATCGCGGGAGACGGCATCGAGAACGGCATGTCGGTGGTCCCGCCTACCCCCTGACTTTCCTGGCGGCCCCGGTGCCCTTCAGCACGAAGGGCTCCAGGAGCCCGGCCTGTGAGGGCGGGAAGCGCCCCGTGACGAGGACCCCGTCGTCGCGGTGCTCCTGCGTCTGGACGTGGCCCAGCGCATGCAGCTTGGCCACGATGTCATAGCGATCGTGGGGCACGAGGAGGCGCACGGTTCCCAGCCCGTGGGCGATCATCTCGCGGCAGCGCTCCTCCAGGGCCTCGATCCCCGCGCCCGTGCGCGCGCTGACGAGGAGCGCGTCGGGCACGCTGTGCTTCGCGGCCCGCTTCTCCAGCGCGTCGGCCAGGTCGACCTTGTTGAACACGTTGACGACCGGCCTGTCGCCCGCGCCCAGCTCGGCGAGCACCCCGAGGGTCGTGGCGCGGTGCTTCTCGAAGTGGGGGCTCGTGATGTCGACGACGTGGATGAGGAAGTCGGCCACCAGCACCTCCTCGAGCGTCGCCTTGAACGCCTCGACGAGCCCGTGCGGAAGGCGCCTGATGAAGCCGACCGTGTCGGTGAGGAGGAGCTTCTGGTTCCCCGGGAGGACCAGCTGGCGGGTCGTGGGATCGAGCGTCGCGAAGAGCTTGTCCTCCACCAGGACGGCCGAGCCCGTGAGCTTGTTCAGGAGCGACGACTTTCCCGCGTTCGTGTAGCCGACAATGGAGGCGGTGGGCAGGGGGACGCGCACCCTCCTCGTGCGCTGGACCCCGCGCTGGCGCACGACCTGGGCCAGCTCCTCCTTCAGGTGCGCGATCCGGTTTCGCACGACGCGGCGGTCCTGCTCGAGCTGCGTCTCGCCCTCTCCGCCCAGGGCGCCCTTGCCGCGCTGCCTTGAAAGGTGGGTCCAGGCCCGCGTCAGGCGCGGGAGCGAGTACTCCATCCGGGCGAGGGCCACTTGGAGCACGGCCTCGCGGGTGTGGGCCCTGTCCGCGAACACCTCGAGGATGACCTCCTGGCGGTCGATGACGGCGATTCCCGCAAGCTCCTCCCAGTTGCGCTGTTGCGCGGGGGAGAGGGCGGAGTCGAATATGATCACCTCGGCGTCGTCCGCCTTCGCGAGCTCCGTCAGCTCGCCGGCCTTGCCCTTGCCGACGAACAGGGCCGGCGAAGGGGCCCTGAGCTTGACCAGGGTGCTCCTGACGATCGACAGGCCGAGGTTCTCGACCAACTCCGTCAGCTCCGCCAGCAGCTCCTCCCCCTCGCCAGCCGGCATCTCAGGAGTCTGGACCCCGACGAGGAATGCGCGCTGGGCCTTCGGAAGGGTCGGCAGGAAGTCGGCCATTGAATATGGTTGCGGAAAGGGTTCAAGACACATGGGCTTGGCCACGCGTCTGCGCACACCCTACCGCGTCCCACCAAGATGGCAACCCAATGCCCGCCTGCTCGATTCTAGTCGTCGATGATGAACCCGGTATCCGGGAACTCCTCTGCCTGATGCTGGCGGCCGCGGGGCACACCGTCCTGGCGGCCGAGGACGGCGTCCAGGCCCCGAAGATCCTGGCGGCCAACCCGGTTGACGTGGTGATCACGGACCTGCTGATGCCCGAGAGGGACGGCCTCGAGTTCATCACCGAGGTCCGGACGAAATTCCCGCAGGTGAAGATCATCGCGATGTCCGGCGGCGGGCACATTGCGAGGGACTCGTACCTGAGGATCGCGAAGAACTTCGGCGCCCACGTCCTGCTGGAGAAGCCCTTCAGCCAGTCCGGAGTCCTGGAAGCCATCGAGAAAGTCCTGGCCCAGCCTTAGGCGGCGCCGGCGTCACCCGAGAAAAAGCGCGCACACCGGCATCGACACGGACACGGCGCCGGGGACCCTCCGCAGGCGGCCGGTCTCCGGGTCGACGCGGAAGGAGCAAAGCGTGTCGGAGTCCTGGTGGGCGCAGACGAGCCACGCCCCGTCCGGCGAGATCGAGAAACTCCTGGGACCCCTGCCGCCGCAGGGGACGATCTCCACCGGCGAAAGGGAGCCCGAGTCGCCCTCCGCCGCGAACACCGCGATCGTGTCCGGGCCGCGCGACGAGCCGTAGACGAACCGCCCGCTGGGATGCACGCGCACCTCGGCCGCTGTGGCGTCTCCCCGGTAGCCCGGCGGCAGGAGCGCCACGGAGCCGCGCGGGGAGAGGCCGCCGCTCGGGGCCGTGTAGGCGTAGGCGACGATCGTGTTGTCGAGCTCGTTGATCGCGTAGCCGTGGCGCCCGCCCGCGCCGAACGCGAAGTGGCGGGGGCCGGCCCCCGGGCCCGCGGCGGCGAAGGGCGGAGCCGCCGGGACGAGCGCGACCGCGTCCCTGTCGATGCCGTAGGAGTAGATCCGGTCCAGGCCGAGGTCGCACACGACGGCGAACCGGCCGTCGGGCGAGAAGTTGGCCGAGTGGACGTGCGGGGCGGCCTGGCGGGTCGGGTGGGTGCCGCGGCCGGAGTGCGAGACGACCCTCGGTGTGCCCATCGACCCGTCGGCCCCGAGGGGAATGGCGGCGGCCAGCCCGAGGTGGTAGTTCGCCGCGACCGCGATCTGGCCCGATCCGTCCACCGCGATGTGGCACGGCGTCGGGCCGTCGCCGGCGGGCGCCTGCCGGACGGGAGCCAGCCTCGGGGAGGCCGGGTCGACGCTGAAGGACGAGGCCCACCCGTCGTTCGCGCAGACGGCGTAGAGGAACCTGCGGTCGGGCGAGAGGGCGAGGAAGGTGGGATTGGGCGCCTCGGCGGCAAGCTCGGGCGCGCCGAGCGCCCCGGTCGCCGGGTCCAGGTCGACGGCATAGATCCCGCGGCTCGTCCGCCTCGTGTACGTCCCTATGAACAGCCTCTGGCGGCCCGGGCTCTCGCGCATCCCCGGTAGGAAAGGGCGCGCCCGCGCGAAGACAAGCCGCTATCCGGGCGGGCCTGGCGGGGCGTCGCCCGGAAGCCGCAGGGTCCAGGCGGTCGCCGCGAGGACGAGCCCGCTCGCGCACAGAAGCGCCACCCGGTAGTCCCCGACGGGCGCCACCCATCCGAAGACAAGGGACGCCGCCGCCGCGGCGAGGCGGCCGATGTTGTAGCAGAAGCCCGCGCCCGTCGTGCGCAGGAGCGTCGGGAAGAGCGGCGGCAGGTACATCGTGAACAGCCCGAAGACCCCGGAGAAGAACCCCACGAGCGGCAACCAGAGCCAGGCGAGCTCGGCGAACCCCCTGGGCACCAGGAAGGCCCCCGCCATGGACGCGAACATCCCGGCGAACATCGCGGTCATCGCCCGCCGGTTGCCGACCCGCGCGGCCAGCCAGCCGGCGGCGAAATTGCCGGCGATCGCCACGATGTTGAGCCAGAAGAACGCGGCCGACACGGAGCGGGTGGCCGCGGCGGGCGCCGAGCCGGACAGCTCGAGGATGCGCCGCAGGTGCTGCGGGTGCCAGAACTGGAAGAGCCACCATCCCGAGAGGCTGAGCGCGCACACGGCGCTCGTGTGGAGCGTCACGGGGGCGACGTCGCCGCGGAAGAGGTCCCGCAGGCCGGGCTTCCTCGCGCTCTCGGACTCGGCCTTCCGCCAGGCGTCGGACTCGGGCACCTGCGAGCGGATCCAGAACACGAGGAAGGCCGGGCCGACCCCTATCAGGAACACCCAGCGCTCGGAGGGCGGGTGGGGAAGGAAGGACAGGAGGGTGACGAGGCCCGCGGCCACGACGATCCCGAGGTTGACCGCCGTCTGGAGGACGGCCGACAGCCAGGGCCTCCAGGCGCCGGGCCAGGTCTCCGCGAGAAGCGAGGCCCCCACGGCCCACTCGCCCCCGATCCCGAGCGCCGCGAGGAAGCGGAACAGCATGAGCTGCCACCAGGTCTGCGACGCCGCGCAGAGGCCCGTGCAGAGCGCGTACGTGAGGATGGTGAGCGACAGGGCCTTGCTGCGGCCGATCCGGTCCCCGAGCCTGCCGAAGAACGCGCCCCCGAGCGCCCATCCGACGAGGAAGGCCGCCTGGATGCAGGCGCTCTTCTGCTTTACGGCCGGCCCGCTGCTGCCCGCCACGCCCAGCAGGTGGATGACGAGCGGGGTCGCAACGAGGGTGTAGAGGTGGAGCTCGAGCCCGTCAAAAAGCCACCCGAGCCAGGCGGCGGTCCCCGACTTCCATTGTCGGGGGGTCACGCCGCCTAGGCGCTCGGGCAGGCCGGTCACGCCTTGGCGCCGGTCACTTCTTCTTCGCCTGCAGGTCGGCCACCGCGGCCTGGGCCGCGGCGAGCCGGGCGACGGGGACGCGGAACGGGCTGCAGGAGACGTACGAGAGGCCGATCCGGTGGCAGAACTTCACGGAATCCGGATCGCCGCCGTGCTCGCCGCAGATGCCGAGCTTGATCCCCGGCCGCGTCTTCCTGCCCTTCTCGATGGCGATCTTCATCAGCTGGCCCGTGCCGGTCTGGTCGACCGAGGCGAAGGGGTTCTTCTTGAAGATCTCGGCGTCCTGGTAGGCCCCGAGGAAGGAGCCCGAGTCGTCGCGCGACATGCCGAGGCAGGTCTGGGTCAGGTCGTTCGTGCCGAAGCTGAAGAACTCCGCCGTCTCCGCGATCTCGTCGGCCGTGAGCGCGCCGCGCGGGATCTCGATCATGGTTCCCACGGAGTACGCGATCTTGGTCTTCGTCTCGGCGACGACGGCCTTGGCGACCTCGTGGACGATGGCGACCTGCAGGTCGAGCTCCTTCTTGAAGCCGACGAGCGGGATCATGACCTCGGGCCTGGCCTTGAAGCCGAGCTTGTTGGCCTCGGCCGCGGCCTCGAACACCGCGCGGGCCTGCATCCTCGTGATCTCGGGATACTTGATCCCGAGGCGGCAGCCGCGGAAGCCCAGCATGGGGTTGAACTCGTGGAGCTCGTGCACCCGCTGCGTGATCTTCTCGACCGGGATGTTCTGCTTC